>ERZ827488.1903-NODE-1903-length-22531-cov-27.689624_pt1 | contig 22531 bp, 16 predicted proteins | sample MGYA00519771_ERZ827488 | MGnify/ENA primary metagenome ERZ827488 (study PRJEB31778, sample SAMEA3449323) | human gut metagenome | biome: human gut; feature: human-associated habitat; material: faeces | place: United Kingdom | collected 2010/2012 ... | reverse complement strand
CTGGTGGAACATCTGAATCTTGTGGACGATGAAGCACAGGAGAGAATGGATATTTTGGTACGTCAGATGATGGAAAAGCAAGGTATTACGGAGGAATTGAAAGCTCATGATCAGATGGAATGGGTCAGAGCGGTAAATAGTATCCGGAATGCTGCAGAAGAGATTGTGTTAAAAGAATTGATTTACAGGTAAATAAAGAGCTGAACAGGTGCAGAGACTAATCTGACTTGTTCAGCTTTTATAATATATGATATTATAAGTGAAAGTGATATAATATGTTCATAATTTTTCTTTTAAGGAGCGTAACGATGAGTACATTTAGAGATTGGGAAGCATATAAGAGATTAAAGAATCGAGCGGATACAAATTCTGTAGTGGATGTATTGAAAAATAAAAGCACAGGGGATTTAATTGTTAGAAAAATAATATATGGAATCGAACAGCCTTTGTATCAAGCTGTATTCACAAGGGAAATGCGTGCTTTGTATAAACTGAATAAATGTTCGAATATTGTTAATATATTGGGAGATGATTATTTAGTTATATCAACAACCAAGGAAAAGGTTGGAGTAATTTATTTAGAATATATAAACGGAATAGAATTAGGAAAATCATCTATTGAAAATTTTTCTGCAAAAGAGCGATTTTCAATAATAAAACAATTATTAGATGCCATTGAAATATCACATTCCAATGGGATTATCCATCGAGATATTAATCCTAATAATATCATGCTTACCGACGATAAACAGGTCAAGTTAATTGATTTTGGCATATGTAAAATCAATGATATGATCAATTCTGCAACAGTATATAAACTAGGGACTAATGCCTACTCAGCTCCTGAAGTTCATCAACATAGTGAAAATGCAACTGAAAAAAGTGATTTATATTCGCTTGGTGCGGTAATTTATTTCCTTTTTACCGGTCAGCAACCTCCATTAGCAGTACAGTTTCAGGATGTATTGAATAGAACTAGTGGAATGGATGTTTCATTAAAGCCGATATTAAAAAAATTAGTTGCGGAAAATCCTGATGACAGATATGAAAATATTTTTGAATTGAGAGCTGATTTTTCAAAACTATTTACACGCTTTTTGAATTTGGATAAAACAATTATTTTGACAGCGGCATACGAACGAATAAAGGAATTGAGAAACCTTAAATTATTACCACAGTCAATAAACATTAAAATGGCAACCGAAACGTATATGCCAGAGAACTTTTTAGATTTGTATGCGTTTTGTAGAAAAGAAGAATCAAATGAGAATGAAGAAACGATGATTTACATCTTCTTAGGATTTAATTTTCAGGCAGAATGTGTGTTTGATGATGAGCAAAGCGTGTTTGACGTTGTAAAATTTAGAAAGATTCCTCCAATTGATCGTGATAGACTTAAGAAAAGATTTGCTAAAATTGAGGGTGAAATAAGATTTGTAGATAAAAGAATTGCACATAGAGAATTGAAAAACGATAGTTTCGAAATAAAAAACATTATCTATGATTATTACGAAAATTATATGTCAAACAATAATGTTGATTGTGAATATAAGGAAAAGTATGGAGTATGGAGAGATTTATTAGAATTAATAAGAGAAGATATCGAGAAAAATGTTGTAAGATTACCATATGATTCTTATGAAGTAAAGAATAATCTTTTAAGATTTAAGCTTAAAAAGGGCACTTTTATAGATGAAGAACGTTTGAATAAAGAACAAGTATTTGTTTATGAAAAAAAAGTCGGAAAAAAGAAAGATAAAATAAAGCCTGTGACAGTAGGTACTTATGAAAATGATATTTATGAGAAAAATCATGTAGTTTTAGAAATAAATAAGCAAGGAACAATAGGATTGCCAGCAAGCGGTTTTATTTGTTTAGATTATAGGAAAGATAAAATTAATGTTGAAAGACAGTTAGATGCTTTAAATGTTCTGGAAAAAGAAGATTATCAGTGCTCTTTTAATTTGAAGAGAATAATTTCAGGTGTGGAGCCCCCGTCTGTAAATGTTATTTCGAAACCGATACATATGTTTAATGAGAAATTAGATTTTCCACAAAGGACTGCGATAAAAAAAGCATTAGATGCAGATTCTATAGCAATTATTCAAGGTCCTCCAGGAACAGGAAAAACGAATGTTATTATCGAAATTATTTTACAAATCCTGAAAGCAAACAAAAAGAATCCAGATGTTGAACCTAAGAAGGTGTTACTAGTTTCTCAATCGCATCCAGCAGTAGATAAAATGTTAGAAGATTTAATTAGGGAAAGTGACGAAAGACCTGATTTGCTTCGTATTGGAAGAGATGAAAAATTAAATGAGGAAATAAGAGAAGAGTATTCTATTAATGATGTGAAGGAAAAATGGTATCAAAATGTTAGAAGAATATGTAATGATTATACTAAAAATGCACTTGAGGAAATTGGAATTCCAGAAGAGGAGTTTGACAAATATTTTTTGAAATTGGAAAATTCAAAAGTGGAAAACATGGATTTTTCAGTAGAAGATAAATTGTTTGTTGAAAATTTTATAAAAAAAACAAAAGGGGTAAAGTCAGAAAGGACAAGAAAAATACTGGAGATTCAGAGAGAATGGACAGAACAATTAAAAAAGTGTGATGAAGTAGAACTTTATATCATTAAAAGTACGGTAATTATTGCTGGTACATGTACAGGATTTGTGTCAAACAGGATTATACGTGATGTTGAATTTGACTATGTTATTGTAGATGAAGCAGCTAAGGCAACGTTTCCTGAATTAGCAGTTTCGTTAAATAAGGCACATAAAATTATATTGGTAGGTGATCATCAACAACTACCACCTGTTTTAGATACTGAAATAATTAGAAATAATAAGGAAAAACTTGATGAGGAGGGGTTGGAGCAAGGTGTTTTTGAAAGAATATATAATATGTTTCCAGAGGATAATAAACATCGTCTTACTATACAATATAGAATGCACCCAACTATTGGTACGTTGATTAGTCATGTGTTTTATAATGATGAGATTCAAAATGGAGTAGAGGCGCAGGATAGAGAATTGTGTATAGAAGGATATGAGGGAATTGCAATTGAGTGGATTAGTACATCCAAGTATTCGACAAAAGAGCGGTATGAAAAGGAATTTGATAATAATGGAAAAAAATCATATCAAAATTATCTTGAGCGAAATATTATTGAACGAAAACTATTGGAATTAGATTCTAAACTTGTCAAAAGGACTAAGGTTGCAGTGATTACAGGATATGGATCGCAAAAGTACATTTTGCAAACAATGGTAAAACAACATTCCTTTAAGCATATTGAGGTTGACGTAGATACTGTAGATGCATTTCAAGGTAGCCAAAAAGATATTATTCTATATTCTACTGTTAGAAGTAGTGGAAACAAATACGGTATTGGCTTTTTGAAATCAGAAGCTAGAATTAATGTTGCATTTTCTAGAGCAAGATGCTTGTTGATTATTGTTGGAGATATGAAATTTCTTGATAATTATAAAATCAGAGGAAATAAATTTCCTGAAATCATCAAATATATTACAGAATCTGAAGGGTGTCGCATTATAGAAAAGTAGGAGAAAAGAAATGAAACAATTAGTAGCAGCAGTATCGAGAAAACTTCCCCGGGAGTTAAAAAATTTTCATTTAATTAAAAGACAGAGTATATTTATTCCGTATTGCGAAATAGGTATTACCTGTTTAACAAAGGAAGTAACAGAAATAAATTTGTTTTTTGAAACAATATTAAAATTAATTGATATCGAAGTGGCTGATGTATATGAGATATCTGCAATTATGGGGGTGGAGTTTAAATTATTAAAAGAAGCCATAGTAGATATGATTGAACAGAAGTATATTATCACTTCACAGAATAAATTGATTATGACACCTAGGGGGCGAAAAGCTTTAGCGGATAGAAAACAGGTTACTATTCGTAAAAGAAATATAAATGAACTTTCTGTAAATATGATTACGGGTAATATTGAAGAAAGTGGAAAAAATGCATTTGCAAAGCCTTCTAAGAGGGATCTTTGTTTAAGTGAAGAACAAACAATTACAAAAGATTATTTAGAAAGCAATTATGTAATTATAAATGAGATATATCAGCGAAATCAGATCGAATCAAATATTTTTAACACGAAAATTTTACAGAGAGAGTTGTATAAGATATTAGATATTGCTTATGAGAAACTGTATTATGTGAAAGATGAACTTTTTATTTATAAAAATGATGATTCAGAAGATTATGAGTTTATTATTAAAGGTGACATTGGAGAAAGATACCAGAATAGCTTTTATCATCAAGTACGAGACGTGGTATATTCAGGGATGGAAAACTTTTTTGAAAGAGATTGGGATTTTTCGAAAAATCACTATGATAAAGGGCTTGTCACTCAGGAAGATAGGCAATATACAAAGAGTTTAATTGAAAAATTAAATGGAAGTGAAATTATTTCAGATGAATTAGTAGACCAATATATACATACCCGAGCATTAATTGATGAGAAAGAATTAGAAGCTATATTTTCATGTAATCAAGAATTTGATTATCAAGGAATAGTTATTTCTTGTGAAAGATTGAAAAAATTACTAAATCCAGAGATTGTTTCTGCATTAAATGCAATATCTAAGAAAAGAATCTGGTTGTTATATGATCCAAAAGAATATAATGTAAATAAAATTCTTGAACAAAATTTTGGAGATAAAATAAAGAAAAAAGAAGTGTCTGTATCAGAAAACGAGAGAATAAGCGAGCAATTTATATGCTTCTATCCTAATATTCTGGTTGAGTATGTAGAGAAGACGGAAAAAGTTTTTGATAGACCGATTACAATTTTTGAAGGGCGAATAGAATTTGATTCAGATGTTATTAAAAACAAGATAGATAAAATAATAGATGAATATGAAATATCGTTTTCGTTATCTGAACCAGAACCGGAGAAAATGGGAAAGAACAAATATAATAAAAATACAAAGAAAGGTATAGCTCATACTTATAAAAAGTACAAATATAAAGAGAAAAATAAATAATATACAGTACATAAAAATGCGTATACCTGATCAGTGAAATATTTATGAATATTCCTGTTATGTATACGCAAAATTTGATTAAATGTTCATGGCTTTTGAGATATTTTTCACTATTTTTGGGGAGGGAATCTACAATCTCGTTCCCAGTTTTAAATCCATACGTCTTTTTAAAAAGAACTCATTTTTGAACGAGAGATTTGTAAGAACATATTATCTGTTCAAAAATGGTTATAATTCCATATCATATGACAAATGTATGAGAGGTGCTGGAGATACCGTCCGTTCCATTATCATAAGTGCAAACTCAAGACTTGCATTTCTTTAAAATAAGCAGGTTTTACGCCTACTCTCCAAAGATGAACTGAACCTGTCTGAAATCGGTATCGGAGTCAATGGAGATGGGGAAACAAAGATAGCACTGTTTTGTGTAATTCTGGACAGTGATAAATCCTATAATTTCATTATCGGTATGCTGTACACACAGATATTTCAGGAATTGTACTATCAGGCAGACTTTAACTGCGGTGGCAGACTGCCAATCCACGTTACCTTTATGTTAGACGAATTTGCAAATGTCGCATTGCCCGATGACTTCTGTTCGTTGTTATCGACAATGCGAAGCAGGGAGATTTCAAGTATTATCATCATTCAGAACTTTGCCCAGTTGAAGGCACTTTTCAAAGATACTTGGGAAACAATTCCTGGCAACTGCGATACCTTCATTTATCTTGGCAGAAATGAGCAGAGTACGCACAAGTATGTTTCGGAGCTTTTGGGTAAAGGCACGATTGATAAAAAATCAAGCGGAGAGACAAAGGGCAGACAGGGAAGCTCATCAAGGAATTATGATGTTTTAGGCAGGGAACTGTTTACACCCGATGAGGTCAGAAAGCTGGATAATAAGTATATTCCATTCCGGCACCCGATGTTTAATCAGACAGCAGATGGAAAAGGAAAAACCTATGTCCAGAAGATGCAGGGAGCTGATAGTATCATCGGACCACCATTTGAGATTTTATCGGAAAAAGCCATTAAGCATTATGAAAAAATGAAGGATAAGGGAGAAAATGTGTATATTGATACACTGACCTATGGGCAGTTTATGATGCTTGGGGATAAGGAATTAAGCAGAAGGTTTTCTATGCAGGATGAGGCAGAGCAGAAGGCGAAAATCGACAGGGAGCAGGCAAATGAGCTTGAGTATGCTGATGAGTCGCAGAAGGCAGAGGACTCCGACAGCACCAGTGGAGGAGAGAAGCCTGTAAGAAATCCAGAAAGGGAGAAGCTGAAGTGGGAGGATACGATTGCAAACTGAATGATGCACTGGTCATACACAGCAGAGCAGAAGGAGGAAGTGAAGAAAGCATTTGCGGCAGGTGTTCCGAAAGCAACGATACTTACTTATTTCTATCCAGAAGTGACGGTGGAGAAGATGAGTTCGTATCGGAAGAATCAGTAATAGTTATCGCATAGGCACAGGAGCTATGGTATAATGTACCTATACGGAATGAAAGAGTTTCGTAAATTTGTAATTTGAAGAGGAATAGTATGAAAGAAAAATTACCAACATTCACATTAAATCAATCAGTGGGTAACAGAGCTGCTTCGGAACTTCAAGCAGTAATGAAGAAGTTTAGTGTGTTTCAAGAAATTGATACAGGTCAAGATTTGGGAATTGATTTTATAGGAACAATTATAGAGAACTGCCATCCAACAAAATATAATTTTAATGCACAATGTAAAGGAACTGATGATAGTGAGATTAAGAAGAATGCAGATAAAACAGAATTTACTTATTCAATAAAGACGCAAACCATAAACTATTGGAGACAAAAGAAAGATGTTACTTTTTTGTTTTTGGTAGATATAGAAAAAGAAATTATATTTTGGACTGCACCTCTCAGAGAAGTTGAAAATCGCGATTTATCGAAACAAGATTCTGTGACAATCCATATTCCGGTAAATAATTGTATCAGTTCTAAAACAAATTGTTTAAGTTCAAATTTTAAGTTTGAAATAATAAGATATTATGCATGCTTTGGTCAAGATATTGTTTCGCAATTAAATCAAATACAGCAGATAAATGATAATAATGATGTAGCAAATATGCTAGAATTAATGGCTGTATTAGAAAAAAACATGACGCTTGTAAAAAATAAGTATTATGAAATAATCAATGAGTTAAATAATAAAATTAAAGAAGATTTAAAATGTACACTTAACTATTGCGTAAGGCTTGATCAGATGGATGATATTGTTCGACAATACTGTCCAAATGGGATTTTCAATACTAAATTTTCTAGTGGAGCTAACGAAAAAACAATAAAAGAATGCAAACTTGAGTTAGAACAATATGTGGAAAGTGACACAATTTCCTATGAAAAACTGTATGAGTTTTCCCAAGAAATATATGGGATTAGATGTAATATTTTAGGATTTTTAAGAGAAATGGTATATGAAGATATGCCATTTACAAATCATTCAGATATCGATAAGGAGTGTATTAGGGTTTTAGGCTATTAGTTATAGTCTTGAACTAGATGATATAAACCAACAAACAATATTATTTATTGTTAAATTCAAGTTTGTTGGGCTTACAAATAATTTAATATCAAATTCACACAGCACATTAGCCAACAAGGTTAAGGTGCTTTTTTTGTGCCATAAAAGGAGGTGGTCACAGCAAAACATATCGGGGAAAGCCCGATTTTATCATTACAACAGGCTATGCCTGATTAGATAGAGTAACTTTTAACAGCCAGTTAGGAATTGTCCCTGCTGGCTCTTTTTTTATCGAAAAGGGAGACAACCAATATGAGAAAAGAACAGATTATTACGACAACCAATAATAATCAGATGGAGGAGAAAGCTATGAAGAAAAGATTACTTTACTTTAAGAAAAAGTTTGTTCCGGCATTATCCGGAGCAGTTATGGGGGTAATGCTTATGAGCACTACCTGTTTTGCGGCAGGCGATACTTCGGCAGTAACACAGCCGCTTGAGAACTTAAAAACACTTGTGATTGCAGTTATCGGTGCAGTCGGTGTCATTATCCTTGCAAAGAATGTAATGGAATTTGCACAGGCATATCAGCAGCAGGATTCTTCTACGATGAACTCTGCATTAAAGGATGTTGTAGTAGGTGTTATTATGGCAGGTATTTCTACCGTACTCACTTTCTTGGGCTTCTAAAACAGGGAAAACAATCCCTGTAGCAGTAGAAGAAAAGAGGTGAATAACAGGTATGGATATTTTTAAACTGGGAGACAAAATACTTGCTCTCCTTGAAGCGGTGTTTGGCTTTTGGAATAACCAGATATCGTTAGTCTTTGCAATGCTTGGACAATCGCCCGTAAGTTTCAAAGGTGGTGGTCCGTGGGCAGTCATTGAGGGAATAGAACCGGTCTTTGTAGCAGTCGGTTCTTCACTTGTGGTGCTGTTCTTTGTTATCGGTTTCTGTTCGGAAAGCATAGATGTCAAAGAGGAGATGAGGTTTGAATCAATCCTTCGTATGCTTATCTGACTAGGGCTTGCAGAATGGTTCGTTGCAAATAATGTCACGATTATGAAAGCATTTTTTATTTCCATAGGAAATCTGGTGGGACTTATATCTGCCGGGACAACAACGCAGCTTGCCATTGACAGTATACAGGCAGATGTTATCAAGGAACTTGGATTTGGAGAAAGTCTTGTAATGCTGATACTTACGGCATTACTTGCAATCATCATTATTATCTGTGGTTTTCTTTATTATTTACACCGTGTATTTCAGATTTTTAAAAATACTTATTATTGTGCCGCTTGGAGCAATCGCCTGTTCCACAATGGCAGGAAACAGAAGGGTAAGTCATACGATGTCAACCCACTGTAAGTATTTCTTATTCTGTGTGTTTGAAGCGGTAACAATGGCACTTGCGATTGTGGTATGCAACGCATTTATCAATGCAGGGCTTCCGTCCTTTACGGAAAGTTATGCAGACTGGGCACAGACACTTATTTATCTGTGTGAAATGACATTTACCATAGCGATGACAGTTGGAAGCGTGAAGGGAGCACAGACACTTACAAGCAAGGCATTTGGATTGTAGAAGGAGGCATTTATGGATAACGAAAAGAAAGAGGTAACTTATAAATCCAGTTTAACCGGAGAGACACAGGTAACTTTCGATATTCAGCAGTATATGAATAACAAGGCTATGTATATCGGTCTTATGTGCAGGGAAGATGGCTATGATGAGCCATTCGGTGATGTGACCGTAAATTTGTCTTTTGAAGCACCGGATTACTGCGGGTATCTGAATGTAAATGATATGCTAGATATTGAGCAGTTTATCACAGACAATGAGCTTGGGGAGTTTACAGGATTTACACAGAGGAGTGGTTATTGAAATAAACAAAGACATTGATCGTTATCAGGAACCGGTGGCAATGGGACTTACGGCAAAACAGCTCATATTTTCTATTGCCAGCGTAATCATTGGTGGCGGTATTGTATTACTTCTTCATAAGTATATTGGTCTTACTGGTTCTGCTTATGTGGCAATTCCCTGTGTAGCCCCGATAGCACTTGGAGGATTTTATTCGTTCAATGGAATGAATTTCTACGAGTATATGGGAAAGAAGCTGCACTTTATGTTTGGGAACAGGACACTCACCTATGTATCGACAGAGGGAGAGCTGGCAGTTAAGGAGTTTGAGCAGGGACAGACAGGACAGGTAAAGAAGAAAGGCAAAAAGGATGAAACAAAGGTTACAACATCTGAGTCGGCAGTAAAGAAGCAGGAGGAATTTGAAGAAATGAAGAAAAAGACCAGAAATATGCTGCTTGGACTTGCAGCCGTGTTTGTACTGGTTATAGCTGGTGCGGCTGCTTATAAAGCAATGCACTAGCAAAAAAAATAATGTATCTGACCGTAAGGTCGGGAACAAGCCCGTTGGGTGATGTTCCCGGCGGGCTTTCACAGATAAGAAAGCGAGGTTAGAGACAATGGGTTTATTTACGGACGGATTTAAGCTCTTGAAAAAGGCAAGTGAGCCTTTGTACAAGACACCGAAATCCATTCAGGAAACCATAGAGATTATGGCGGTGGCTGAAAACGGTATTTTTGAAGTAAGCAGGAATAAGTATTCCAAGTGTTACCGCTTTCAGGACATCAATTACACAACGGCAACGGAGGATGAGCAGATCGGCATTTTTGAAAGATACTGCAAATTCTTAAATTCGCTGGACTGTAATTATAAGATTACGATTAACAATAAGAACAAAAATATGGAGGATCTCCGTGATAAGGTTCTTATTACAGAAAAAAACGATGGCTTCAATAATTACCGAAGAATCTACAATGACATTATTGAGGAGAAGATTATTGAGGGCAGACAGGGGATTGAACAGGAAAGATACCTGACGATCACGATTGAGAGAAAGAACTTTGAGGAGGCAAAGGCACAGTTTGCCACACTTGAGGCAACAATACACAAGGCTTTCATTGAGCTTGGGGCGGAGATTGTGCCGCTTAATGGCAATGAAAGGCTGAAAGTGCTCTATGACTATTACCATCTTGGCGATGAGGGCAGTTTTGATTTTGATATCAAAAAGGCAAAGAAGGTCGGAGCAGATTTTAAGAATGATTTATGTAATGGTATGGTGAAATATTTCCCAGACCATTTTGAGGACGAGAGTAAATACTGCAAGGCACTTTTCATTAAGAAGTATCCCAGCAGTTTATCTGACAGATTTATCAATGAGATTACTTCCCTTCCGGTACACTCCATTACCAGTATTGATGTAGTGCCTGTGCCAAAGGATTTGACCACAAAGGTGCTTCAGAAGAAATATCTTGGTATTGAGTCGGATATTATCAAACAGCAGAGAGTCCGTAATAAGAACAATGACTTCTCCACAGAAATCTCTTATGCAAAGAGAACGGAGAAAAAAGAGATTGAGGCAATTATGGATGATGTTCGTGAGAATGACCAGTGTCTTTTCTTTGTAGGAGTTACCATTATCCTTATGGCAGAAAGTAAGAAGGAGCTTGAGAGTGTCTGCGAAACAGTAGAAACAATCGGAAAACGTAACAGTTGTACGATTGATACACACTACTTAAAGCAGAGGGAAGCACTCAACACGGCACTTCCGATTGGTGTAAGACAGGTGGAAACAATGCGTACCCTTCTTACCCAGTCGCTTGCGGTGCTTATGCCGTTCAATGTGCAGGAACTGAATGACAGCACAGGTAATTATTACGGTATCAACCAGATCAGTAAGAATGTAAATATCGGTAACAGAAAGAAGCTCATCAACGGAAATGGCTTTGTATTCGGAGTGCCGGGTTCTGGCAAATCATTCTTCTGTAAGATGGAAATGGGTAGCGTATTTTTATCGGGGGATGATGAGATTATCGTCATTGATCCGATGAACGAATATTTTGATATTGCACAGACTTATGGCGGAACCGTGGTAAATATGTCCACATACACGGACAACTATGTAAATCCGCTTGAGATGGATGTGTGGAGTCTTGATCCGAATGATTCAAAGGGAATGATAAGGGAAAAAGGGGAATTTATGCTTGGTCTTTGTGAGCAGTGTATCGGGGACAGCTTAAATTCCAGACAGAAATCAATCATTGACCGCTGTGTGAGAAAGATGTATATCGACATCGCAAGGGGCAGGGAAAAGTATATTCCGGTAATGAGTGACTTCTACGATATCCTTATGGAACAGCCGGAGGACGAAGCAAAGGATATCGCATTGTCTTTGGAACTTTTTGTAAATGGTTCCCTCAATATCTTTAACCACCAGACAAATGTTGATGTAGATAACCGATTCACAGTATATGGTATCAGGGACTTAGGCACGGAGCTTAGTCCTATCACAATGCTTGTTATGATGGAGTCTATTCAAAACAGAATTGTAGAAAACGGGCAGAAGGGCAAGGCAACCTGGCTCTATATTGATGAGTTCCACGTCCTGCTTAATTCGGAGTATTCTGCAAAATATTTACAGCAGCTCTGGAAGAAGGTGAGGAAACAAGGTGGACTGTGCACGGGTATCACTCAGAACGTCGTGGATCTTTTACAGAACTACACCGCCACTACAATGCTTGCAAACTCGGAGTTTGTTGCACTCTTAAAGCAGGCGAATACAGACAGTTCCAAGATGGCAGAGGTTATCGGTGTATCAGAGGCACAGCTTCGTTTCGTAACCAATACTGCATCGGGAATGGGACTTATCAAGTGTGGTTCCGTGGTAATTCCGTTTGATAACCAGATCAGCAAGGACACTGACCTTTACAGACTGTATAACACCAATATCCACGAAAAGATTGCGGAGCAGAAGAAAAGGGAGGCAAAATTTGCTGATTAGAATTGCAATGTATCAGCCATTTGGACTAAGTTCCGGATGGCTACTTTTTACCTTTTTTAAGGATACAGAAAGAAGGTGGGAACATTGAAGATAAAAAAAGTGGATGACAAGCCTATGGTCATTCACACTAAGAAAAAAGCTAAGATTCATATGCATGAACCGAAGAAAGCTAAAATTAAGGGCAGTAACATTTACACTGTACAGCGTGGTCCGAAAATTGCCAGTGCAAAGATAAATGATACAGGTAAAAAGAAGTCTTATCGTAAGAGTACCATTCATCAGGCAGAGAAGAAAGAAAAGGAACCTTCAAAATTTAAGAGAAATATACGGGAGTCCAATACTTCTATCAAGACGAAGAATACCAATCTTCATATAGCAGGAAGAACGGGAGCACTTGCGACTGGAGCAGTTACAGAGCAGGTGGAAGGCGGGCAGGAAGTGTCACAGGCAGCTTATCTTGCATATGAAGCAAGCCGTCCGGTTACGGGAACTGCTTCAAGGGGAGCGTCACTTTTCAGAAAGAAAGCGGCAGCCGAAGCAAAGAGGCGTATCAAGAAGGTAGAAACAGGAAAGAAGCTGGCAAAAAAGATGGGAAAGAAAGCTGCCAGTGATACGGCAAAAAAGGTTGCCGGTGACACGACAAAGACAGCAGCGAAAGAAACTGCGAAAGAAACTGCGAAAGAAACTGCCAAGAACACTGCAAAAGAAACTGCCAAAACTACGGCAAAAGCGGCAACCACAGCGGCAGGTACAGCGGTTGCACCGGGAGCAGGTACAGCAGTCGGCATGGCGGCAGGCTATGCCACGGGTGTATCTATTGAGGCGAAGGATGTGAAAGCAGCGAACCGTAGCAGAAAGATTAAATTTTTTCTGGATAAGATGAAAGAACAGGAAAATCAGACGGACAGTGTTGTAAAACTGGTAAAAGATCTGATTGTAAAAAAGGCAGTTCTCTGGATAAAGGCGGCAGCTCCGATTATCGGACTTGTACTTTTGCTGTTGGTTCTTTTAGTGGTAATCGTTGCAGTTCCGGTTATTGCTGTGATAGCGATTCTTTATAATTCACCATTTGCCTTATTTTTACTGCCGCTGGAGTCAGGAGATACAGTGCAGACAGTTACAAGTGCTTATGTGTCTGAATTTAACCGTGATGTGAATACCAAAGTGAATGAACATACCGGATATGACTTTGGCGAACTGGTGTATGTAGATTATGAGGGAATGGATGAAAATCCAAGTAACTACTACGACATTATGGCGGTCTACATGGTCAAGTATGGTGTAGGCGATACTGCAACAATTATGAATGATATATCAAAGGGGTGGTTGCAGACTGTAGTAAATGATATGTGTTCTTATACTACAAGTAGTGGAACAAAAGATGTGGAGGAAACAGACGCAGATGGCAATGTAACAACTGTTACGAAGTCGGTACTGTATGTAAATGTTACGCTCAAATCATACAGAGATATGATTTCCGTTTATGGATTTAATTCTGATCAGATAGAAATGCTTGAGCAGATCATGAGTCCTGAGTTTATGGGACAGCTTGGATATGCCGGAAGTGGAAGCGGTGGAGGCGGTGGAAGCCCCGGAGTAAGTTCCATGACAGAGGATGAAATAAATGCAATCCTCAGTGGTATTACAGATAGCAGGCAGAAAGCAGTCTGCTCTTATGCCCTTCACAGAGTGGGTTATCCTTACAGTCAGGAATTAAGAGATAGTGGCAATTATTATGATTGCAGTTCACTTGCGTATTATTCATGGAAGGATGCAGGTGTGAATATCAGTCATGGAGGAGCAACTACAGCAGCGGCAGAAGCACAGGGACTTGATGAAGCAGGAAAGACCGTATCTTATGATGAAATGCAGCCTGGTGATCTTATCTTTTACAGTTTCACAAACAACGGAAGATATAAGAATATCAGCCATGTGGCAGTATATGTCGGCAATGGCAAGGTGGTAGAAGCCCTGAATGAAAGAGTTGGCGTAGTTTACCGTGATGTGGCAAGTGTCGGAAAAATTGTAGTAATTGGCAGACCATAGAAAATTGGCAGAGAGGGCGAAAGTCCTCTCTGGAACAGGAGGTAAGAATGGATTTAAAAGATATGATTCTTGTAATGGAGAATTATAAGGGAACAGAAAGAAATATGCTTATGACTTTGGAAGATTATAAGAAGTTCGTTGCCATTGATGATATGTCAGAGCTTGCAGATCAGATGCTGCTTCTTGGAAGAACGCTTGCGGAAGGTTTTACAGAGTATTACAGGGCAGCAAATGTTACAGTTTTTGCAAAATTCTGTAGAGATGATGTGGAACTGGGACGCTTTTTGCAAGGATATTATAATGATTCAAAGAAATTTTACTTTGATAAGGCAACAAGTTCCCCAGAGTGTATTACAAAGATGGATGAGATTGGAATGACGGATAGAGGCTGGATAGATGACTTTATCCTGCATTATGAAAAATGCGACAGGACATTTGAAAGAGGGCAGACATTTCATAATTTTAATGACCACGATTATATGGTACTTGAAGCATTATCTCCACGCAATCTTGTGGTAATGGATATGAAAAGCGGCTCTCTCACGATTGCTCTCGGAGCAACAGAGTATAAGCGATATCCGAAAGACGAGGAGCCAACAAAGGATAACACAACGATTGGGGTATCGTGGGAGCACGGGATTTATCTTGGGTCCACACTTTCGCAGACCAACTTTAAGGCATATAAAAGAGAATACGGAACACCTGAAAAGATAAAAGATGTTTATGATTACAGGGCGAAACTCAAGCAGAAGTTTTATTTTTATCAGGATTTGTCAAAGGATGATGATATTCCCAAAAATATGCAGAATGATTTCCTGCACCAGATGTATAAGGAATTTGGAACGATAGAGGAGGAATATTTTTATGACAGGCTTGAAGATGGAAAGTATGATGAAGGTTTTAAGGAAAGACAGGTAAAAGAAAAAAAGAGCCGATGAGGAAAAATGGAATTGGAGGCTGATATCGAATGGAAAGAGAATTTGATATTGAGATAAAAGAAGTTCTCTCAAGGGTAGAGACAGTAAAGGCAGAGTCACTTGACGATGCCATAAACAAGGCAATGGATATGTATTATTCAGAGCAGATAGTCCTTGATGCGGAGGATATGAAGGGAGTTGATTTTTCGCCATACAGCGAAGAACAGCTCCCTTCTTCATTAAAGGAAAATGGAGGAAAGACACGATGAAAAATGAGCAGACAGCAGTTATTAAGGATATGGAATTTTTATTAAACGAACTTCATAAGGAATGGGAAAGACCGGGAGAGGTAAAATCGTCTGTCAGTATTCCATATGAGAAAGTTGAGGAAATCAGCAGAAAGCTGAATGTGATTGTCTATGAGACACAGCAGTCGGCTGACAGCGACGGACTTGCCTTTAAGCAGAGCATAGCCAAGTCAAAGCAGTGTTATGTGCTTCTCAGGATTATGCGAAAGATTGTAAAAGGAAAGGGCAAATGTGATAGACAGGTGGTTGATGCAGAATTTGTGATTGAGCTTGACGGGGAGGAGTCAAAGCTCTTTAAGGAAATGTTTGCAGAATTACTGAAGTAAAAGGAGGGTGACACATGAGTGTTGATATGAAGGTCAAAGCGATATATGATTCAGAAATCAGCAACATCACCCGTTCTGAAAAGAACTGGAAAGATGTATTAAAGGTTGCAGGTCAGTTATATCGCTATGAATTTGATAATATCGTTATGGTAACAGCTCAGAGATCACCGGAGAAAAGTACCCTTATGGCAGATTATGACACTTGGAAGAAAGTGGGAAGATATGTAAAGCGTGGAGCAAAGGGCTGTGCTATCTTCCCCTCAAGGGCACTTAATCCCCGTATGAGATATATTTTCGATATCAGTGATACAGGCGGAAAGAATGTGAAGCTGACATGGGATCTGGAGGGGGAAAACCTGAAAAGTTATGTAGACTTTCTGGTATCGGAAGGACAGATGGAGCGGTATAAAAGCGATGACAGGGAATCACTAAAAAATACGCTAAAACAGTTTACAGGAACAAATGTTTGGGATATAATAAAAGAGGAGTTCGGAGATAGAATGTCCGAACTTATGCAGCTATCAGGTAGTGTGATAAAGGAATTCAACGAAAAACGCAAGGGCTTACAGCAGGATAGCGATATGGAGCAGTTAGTATATTCCAGTGTTATGTATGCTGTAGGGACGAGATGTGGATTTGACTTATCTGTGCAAGAACAGGATTTCAGTCAGATTGTAAACATCAAAGATGAGGAGATAGTTTACCGTCTTGGTTCCCTTGTATGCGATGTCTCCTGTAGTGTTCTTAGAGAATTTAGTAGGAATTTACAAACGATTGAGAGCGAAAGGAGAATATCATATGTTAGAAGCAATGACTTACAAGGAAGTGGACGGACTGCTGTATCCGGAGCTGACAATGCCGGACGAGACAGAGGATTTAACGAAGCTGGGCAGATACGGGAGAATGGCAATGAAGTATCTTCTGGAGAACGAACCGGCAAGGTACAAGACACTGATGAGATTCGGGAAGATGTACGAGAAGATGTCGGCAGTAGAGGAGGAAGCAAACCAGCTTTACGACCAGTTGGAGGAACAGTATCTAATGAAGCACAAGCCACAGAATCCATCATCGACAATGGAGATGTGGAAGATAAGAGAGCAGGCGAAGATGCAGGCAGAGGAAGTGGTACTCCATCAGATAGTGATGCGATTCCACTAGAATCAGATGATACAGAATTAAATAGGGAACTTGATGAAATCAATTCATTGGGTGTCAGTAAGGAAGCCGAATATACACAGGCTTCCTTTTTTTTCGACCAAAACGGGCAGGCTAGTTTTGGTGTGAAGCAGTCAGAGAAAACCAGACACAATGAATTTATGCGTCAGTATGAGGAGGACAGAAAGACTGCCCTTGCAGGAAAATATAACTATCTCAATCCGAAAAAGGCAGAAAGTGTACCAAGTGAGTATGTAAAACAAATACTTATGAGAGGGACTGGCTTTGTCGGTGGAAAAGGCAGAGTGTGTGAAATTTACCGCACAGAGATAGATGCTGGAACCAGAGCAAAGCGTATCAAGGCAGAATATGGTCAGGGTGGTGCAAGCTGGCCGCTTGACGGTCTGGGCTTGCACGGGTATGACACATTTCACGGTTCGGGACTTCGTATCCAATGGAAAGATCAAGATGGAGAAGTAGAAGGATATGTTTCGTGGAAGAATGTCGAAAAGGAAATCGGTGTACTTATCCTTACCGGAGAATACCAGTCGGAGACACCTCGTATTGATGAGCTTGCAATGGACGGACTTCGTGAAGATGATGAAGTCATTGACGCAGAGTACCGTGAAGTTGATACGCAGGAGGAAAAATCAGAAATTGATGATTATGCTATTCCTGATGAGCCTGACAGTTATGCTGTAAACAGAAAGGCGGCTGAGTTACGGTATATCAAGCCGATTGATTATGCTGACCGTGTAGCTGCAATGGATGAAGATTTAAGAGATGCCATTGAGATACTTGTGTCAGAATGTAGCTGTTACACACCATTCCGTGCTTTCCTTATGGATGTGGTGCAATCGGATTTTGCATTTATGCCGAATAAGCTGGAACTGATCTGTGAGATAGCGATGGGAAATGTTCAGGGTGAGAGAAAGGCATATTGCAATAATCAGTATGGACTCACAGAATACACTTTAAGCAGTGCAGATGTGAAAGTAAGCTACAAAAACAGAAATGGAGAGAGGGCAGGGGATACCGTATCGTGGCGTGAGGTATATGAAATCTTATCCTATATGGTAAAACAGCCATTTTACTGTGGAGAGGACCAGAAGGCAATCTATCAGACCATAAAAAATAAGATTGACAGGGAAAAGATGAATCCTGTTTACCGCAAGTTCTTTGATATTGAGGACAGTGTGAGAGAAAGCCGTCTTAAAACCAGAGAACGGGCGATTGCATATGGCTTGAATACCAAGATTGACACGGATGGTCGTATAATTTCTGATGAGGATAAGAATGTATCGGCAGATATTTCGCAGAATGATACCGAACCACAGGAGGCTGCCCCTGAAACACCTGCACAGGAAGTATTACCGCCAGCGGAAGGTCTGCGTGGAAAAGAAAAAACACAAGACCAGACAAAACTCAATTTCCATTATAACCTGTGGGAAACAGAAAAGGGCGGTGTAAAGACCAGATACCAGTGGAACATTGATGCAATCTGTACACTAAAGCAGATTGAAGCAGAAAACAGACTTGCAACACAGGAGGAGCAGACGGTTTTATCAAAGTTTGTCGGCTGGGGCGGGTTGTCACAGGCATTTGATGAGAATAATGCAGGGTGGACCAGAGAATATGCAGAACTGAAAGAACTTCTTTCCGATGAGGAATACAGTGCCGCAAGAGCAACCGTAAATAATGCCTTTTATACTTCACCTGAGATTGCAATGTGTATTAACTCAGCACTTGTGCAGTTTGGCTTTAAAGGCGGCAATGTCTTGGAGCCTTCTATGGGTATCGGCAATTTCTTCGGAAGTATGCCAGCACCAATGCAGCAAAGTAAGCTGTATGGAGTGGAGCTGGACAGCATATCAGGAAGGATTGCAAAACAGCTTTACCAGAATGCCAATATCAGTATTACGGGATTTGAAAACACCACATATCCGGATAACTTTTTTGATGTTGTTATGGGAAATGTGCCATTTGGAGATTATAAGATATTCGATCCAAAGTACAACAAGTATAACTTCCGTATTCACGATTATTTTCTGGCAAAAGCACTCGATCAGGCAAGACCGGGCGGCATGGTTGCAGTGATTACCACAAAGGGAACACTGGATAAGAGCAATCCGACTATACGAAAGTATCTGGCTGAGAGGGCAGAACTTGTGGGAGCAATCCGACTTCCGAATACTGCATTTAAGGATAATGCAGGAACTGAGGTGACTGCGGACATTCTTTTTTTACAGAAAAGAGAGCGAAAAATTGATATAGAGCCTGACTGGGTACATCTTGGTGTCACAGGTGATGGCATAGCAGTCAATTCCTATTTTGCAGAGCACCCGGAGATGATGCTTGGTACAATGCAGTATGACACAAGGATGTTCGGACAGGACAGCAGATATACCGTCTGTGTGAATAATGATGAGAACTTCAATCTGTATGAAGCACTCAATAAGGCAATCTGTAACATCAGAGCACAGATGACAGATTTTGAGAGACTGGCAGATAATGAGGAACAGACAGAGGAAGTCATTCCCGCTGATCCGGATGTCAGAAATTATACTTACACATTCTTTGAAGGAAAACTTTATTACAGGGAAAATTCAGAGATGGTAAGGCAGAAAGTATCACCGACAGCAGAGGAGCGTATCAAGAGCCTTGATGAAATCAGACAGATAACAAGAGAGCTGATTGATATCCAGATGGAGGGCTGTAGTGATGAGGAGCTTGCAGACAAACAGCAGCTTTTGAATGTAAAATATGATAAATTCGTTGGAAAGTATGGAGCAATCACTTCCAAAGCAAACCGTACAGCGTTCAGGGATGACAGCGATTATCCGCTTCTTTGCAGTCTTGAAGAAGTAAATGAGGACGGGGAGGTGAAGAAGGCTGATATGTTTTATAAGCAGACGATTAAGGCAAAGTCCGTGGTGGACAGGGTAGAAACTGCGGTAGAGGCTCTTAATGTATCGGTCAATGAGTTTGGATATGTAAATATCCCTTATATGCTCTCCATTTATGAAGCAGACAGGGATACTCTCATAAAGGAACTTGATGGAATTATATTTCTTAATCCTGACCGTTACAATGAAAATAACCCGGACGCAGGCTGGGAGACAGCAGACGAATATCTGTCGGGAAATGTAAGGGATAAGCTGCGTGTTGCAAAGGCAATGGCGGCGGATACCGATAATCCGCAGGCAGAAAGATTTGCCGCCAATGCCGCAGCCCTAGAGGAAGTTCAGCCGGAATGGATTGAAGCCTCGGATATTGATGTAAAGATTGGTACAACTTGGATTGAGCCGCTTGATTATGAGCAGTTTATCTATGAGCTGCTTAATACACCAAAGAGGGCAAGGGCAATCAGAACAGAGTATTATAATTCCGGTATTCAGGTACACTTGAATAAAATGAGTATGGAATGGTTCATTGAAAATAAAAGTATGGATAAACATTCCGTGGCTGCAACGAAAACTTATGGTACAAGCAGAATGGACGCTTATTCTATTTTTGAGGATACCCTGAACTTAAAAACAGTCACTGTCAGGGACAGGATTGATGACGGTGATGGCAAGTACCATTATGAAGTCAATAAGAATGAGACAATGCTTGCAAGGGAAAAGCAGAATATGATCAAGGAGAAGTTCAAGGAATGGCTGTTTGCAGAACCGGAACGCCGACAGAAGTATGTGGAATATTATAATGAAACCTTCAATAATATCCGCCTGCGTGAGTATGACGGAAGCCATTTGCAATTTCCAGGAATGAACCCTGAGATTGAATTAAAACCGCACCAGAAAAATGCGGTGGCACGAATCCTTATGGGAGGAAATACCCTGCTTGCCCACTGCGTCGGAGCCGGAAAGTCGTTTGAAATGATGGCTGCGTGTATGGAACAGAAAAGACTCGGACTTTCCAATAAGACAATTATGGTAGTGCCAAAGCCGCTTATCGGGCAGACGGCAAGTGAATTTTTAAGGCTTTACCCGTCAGCAAACATCTTGGTTGCAACGGAGCGTGATTTTGAAAAGAGCCGAAGAAAGCAGTTTGTGTCAAGGATTGCGACAGGCGATTATGACTGCATCATTATGTCGCACTCGCAATTTGAAAAAATTCCAATTTCGGCAGAGAGAAAGGAGCGAATGCTTAATGAACAGATAAATGAGATCACCTATGCGATTGATGATATGAAGGAGCGGAACGGGGAACGCTGGACCGTAAAGCAGATGGAAAGCCAGAAGAAAAAGCTGGAGGAACAGCTTAAATCCCTGACCGATGAGAGCAGGAAAGATGACCTCATTACCTTTGAGGAGCTGGGTGTTGACTCTATTATGGTAGACGAAGCACACAATTTTAAGAACCTCGCCACATTTTCAAAGATGAATAATGTGTCGGGAATCAGCAGTAGTGGGGCTAAAAAGTCAACGGATATGCAGCTTAAATGCCAGTATTTATCAGAGATAAATGATGGCAGGGGAATTGTATTTGCAACAGGTACACCGATAAGCAACACAATGTGTGAGATGTATGTTATGCAGCTTTATTTGCAGAAATCGGCACTTGAGGAGATGGGAATTCATCATTTCGACTCGTGGGCGGCTAACTTTGGAGAAGTAACAACGGCACTGGAGCTTACGGTTGAGGGCAGTGGTTTCCGTTTCAAGAGCAGGTTCAATAAGTTTACCAATCTGCCGGAGCTTATGAACATCTTCCGTGAGGTTGCCGATGTGCAGACAGCGGATATGCTTGACCTTGATGTGCCAGCTCTGCGTGGCGGCAAGCCTATCATCGTGGAGTCGGAGCCGGACTGGTATGTGAAGCAGGTAATGGAAGAATTTGTTGTAAGGGCAGAAAGGATAAGGGGCGGGGGTGTTGATCCAAGTGTTGACAACTTCTTAAAGATTACGCACGAAGCAAGACTTCTTGGAACAGACGCAAGACTGATTGATAAGGACGCACCGAACAACCCGGACGGAAAGCTCAATAAGGTAGCGGAAAATGTCTGGAAAGAATATGTAAAAGGAAATGCTGATGGTCATATAGGCTGTCAGCTTATTTTTTCGGATATTGGAACACCGGGACCGGACAAGGACTTTACGATTTATGATTATCTGAAGGAGTCACTTATCCAATATGGTATCCCTGCGGAGGAGATAGCATTTATTCACGATGCAAAAACAGACGCACAGAGGGATGCACTCTTTAAGGAAATGAGGACAGGTAAGAAAAAAGTCCTTATCGGTTCGACAGATAAGTGCGGAACCGGAGTTAATGTACAGACACACCTTGTTGCAATGCACCATGTCGATTGCCCGTGGAAGCCTTCTTCAGTCGGTCATTTTTTGCGGACAGTTCATACATGCTATCCTTTTCTGTTCTCTG
>ERZ827488.1895-NODE-1895-length-22598-cov-3.370403_pt1 | contig 22598 bp, 25 predicted proteins | sample MGYA00519771_ERZ827488 | MGnify/ENA primary metagenome ERZ827488 (study PRJEB31778, sample SAMEA3449323) | human gut metagenome | biome: human gut; feature: human-associated habitat; material: faeces | place: United Kingdom | collected 2010/2012 ... | reverse complement strand
AGCCGAAGCCGATGAGCATGGGGACGATACTGCGGCCGGACAGGCCGATCTTGCGCAGAGGCTTGTCCATCACAAACGCAACGCGGGCCATGTAGCCGGTATCCTCCAGAATGGAGAGGAAGAAAAAGAGCGTCACGATGATAGGCAGGAACACCAGCACGCTGCCTACGCCCGTAAAAATGCCGTCGATGATGAGGCTATGTACCACAGGGTTGATGCCGTAAGCGGTCAGGGCATGGTCCACCGCGGCGGTAAGGGCGCCAATGCCGACCGCAAGCCAGTCGGACAGCCGCTGCCCGATCACATGAAAGGTGAGGTAGAATATCAGCAGCATAACGGCAAGAAAGGCAGGGAGCGCCGTATACCGGCCGGTAAGAAACCGGTCGATCTTCATCGAGCGGGCGTGCTCCCGGCTCTCGTGGCACTTTACCACCGACGATGCCACAACGCTTTCAATGAAGGTGTAGCGCATATCGGCAAGCGCTGCGTTGCGGTCAAGTCCCGCTTCGCTCTCCATCTGCACGATGCAATGCTCAAGCAGCTCGCGCTCGTTCCGATCGAGCGCCAGACGGTCGGCGAGGTCATCGCCGCCTTCGATCAGCTTTGTTGCGCAGAAGCGTGCCGGCACACCGATGCGGTCGGCGTGGTCGGCGATCAGGTGCGTGACGGCGTGGATGCAGCGGTGGACGGCGGAATCATCCGCGCAGAAGTCCGTCACCTTGGGCAGAGTTTTGCTCCGAGCCACGGCGATCGCCTGATCCACCAGCTCGCTCACGCCCTCGCCCTTTGCGGCTGCGATCGGTATGACAGGGATGCCGAGCGCGGCGCTCATCTTCTGCACATCGATGGAACCGCCGTTGGAACGGACCTCATCCATCATGTTCAGCGCCAGCACCATCGGTATCCGCAGCTCGAGCAGCTGAAGCGTCAGGTACAAATTGCGCTCGATGTTGGTGGCGTCCACAATGTTGATGATGCCGTCCGGCTTCTGATTGAGGATAAAATCGCGGGAGACGATCTCCTCCTGCGTATAGGGCCGCAGGGAGTAGATGCCGGGCAGATCCACCACGGCGCAGCCTTTTTCATCTGTGATCTCGCCCATCTTCTGATCTACCGTGACACCGGGAAAGTTGCCGACGTGCTGGTTGGAGCCGGTGAGGGCGTTGAAGAGAGTCGTTTTGCCGCAGTTCTGATTTCCGACGAGTGCAAAGATCATTTCAGCTCACCCTCCACTTCGATCTTCTGAGCCTCCTCTACGCGCAGCGTCAGTTCGTAGCCGCGCACGCGGATCTCGATGGGATCGCCCATCGGCGCGACCTTCTGTAATGTCACGCGGGTGTGCGGGATCAGCCCCATATCCAACAGGCGGCAGCGCAAGGCTCCGTCTCCGCCCACGGCGGTAATGACGGCGGACGTACCGACCTTCAATTGATCAAGTGTCATCTATTTTTCTCTCCCAATGATTTTGATGTGCTTATGGTAACATTCCCGCCGCGGCCTGTCAATACAGCTGCGGAGGAGAGACCTTTCGTTATATGAGGTGATTTATATAACGGCATCAACTGGACGCTGATTGTGGATGTAATCTTCGATGACATGCATTGAATGGTGGTCTCAAGCTCTTCGGTGAAGTTGTCGGGATAGGTCACGAGGGTGACGTTCTCCTCACCGTAGAGCTGCTGGAAGGCCTCGGCGCCGCGGCGGTCGTCCTCAGACTGAGAAACGGAACCGGTCACGATACCGATGTGGATGGTCTCCTCCTGCTTGTCGGGAGTGTCGGGGGTGTCGGGCGTGTCAGGGGTCTTCTTGTCGCCGCAGGCCACGAGTGAAAGCACCATGACCATAGCGAGCAGGATACTCAGGAATCTTTTCATACGAAACCTCCAATTTCATTTTTCGCTCGACGGAAGTGTTCGTTAGGCTCTGGAGTGTGTGGCAGGGAAGAAGCATTTGGAAGCATGAAGAAGGTTCACCATGACCTGAATTAGGTCGTGGTGAACCTTCTATTCTGGACTAAAAACAGTGGGATTTGAGCTGCATTGAAATGATGAGCAAGCCGCCGCCCGTTCCGAGCGACAGCCTGCCTTTTGTCAGATCATGTTGAGGTGCTATCGTACAATTATCTTTCTAAGTCTCTCTAAATCATTCCCATCCGGATGGGAGAGCGCTCGGTCAAAGTTCTCAATCAGCGCATCGATATTTTCCGGATGCTCCGGCTGTACCTTCATTTTCATGTAGCGTTCCCGTACAGACGGCGGCATTTTGCCCTGACACATATATTCTCCGACCACGGAATTGCTTGAATCGATAGACTGCTTGACATGATTGAGAATCTTCTGGAAATATGCCTCGCTGCCGCCAAAGCCCGCCGTTCCAAATAGAAATATCTTTTTGTTCTTCAGCGTTGACAGTAATGTCAGGGTGGACTTATCCGCATTTCCCTTGTCCGTCCAAAACCCAATATAGAGCATCTCGGAGTATAGCCCTCCCTCTTTAGGCACTCCGAAATAGTCACAGTTTTCTTTGGGAAGCACGGCGTAAATTGTATCGGCAAGCTTCTTTGTGTTGCCCGTCGAACTGCTGTATACAATTGAATATCTTTCTTTGCCCATATCAAAGCCTCCCATTTCGTCAAAGCGGCATCGGAATCCGGGCGATCTCAATAACTGCTACGATGGCAATGATAAAGGCTGCAATCCCGATAACTACTGTGCTCTTCTTGCTGAGCTTCTTCTTTTTTGCTCTGCATATCAGCATAGCACCTACCACACAAACAACCGCCGCCATAAGTGCAATGCCCAGCGTTTCCCATAGCCACGAAAGTTCATATATGATCTTCATTTGTTCACCCATCCTTAACGGTCTTATTTGTAAATTTGGATTATCAAGCAGGATAGCGGTTGCGCTCCCTTTTTCCGCGCTCTTTGACGCAGCAGGGTGTATTGTCTTCCTCCGTAATCGTGTTTGTCCCTATATTTTTGCTCATGCACGCACAGCTCAATTTGCCAGCCATACGATCATGGCCTATTTCAGCAGCTCCGACAATACCTGAAACAACTTTTGAATATCCAGAGGTTTAGCAATGTGGCCGTTCATTCCGGCATTCAACGCATTCTTTTGATCCTCTTCAAATGCATTGGCGGTCATGGCCACAATGGGGATCGCCGCCTTCTTTTTATCCGGGAGCGCACGAATCCGCCGAGTTGCTTCATAACCGTCCATCTCCGGCATCTGGACATCCATCAAGATCAGGTCATACCGGCCGGCAGAAGCCGCTTCGACCTTTTCAACGGCAATCTTTCCGTTTCCCGCAGTATCCACCTCAAAGCCCGCTTCTTCAAGAAGCGTCGATGCGATCTCCAGATTCAGTTCGTTGTCCTCGACTACCAGAAGTTTCTTTCCAGTAAAACCAGAAGCTTTTGAAACGGGTATCATCTGCCCCGCTTTTGCCTCGCCGACGGGGAAGCGCAGAGAAATGGTAAATTCCGAGCCCCTTCCCGGTTCGCTCTCCACTGTGATCCTGCCGCCCATCATATCCACCAGGCTTTTCGTGATGGCCAGGCCGAGCCCCGTACCCTGTATCTTGCTGACGGTGGAGGTCCTCTCTCTGGCAAACTGCTCAAAAATGTGCTTTTGGAACTCCTCGCTCATGCCGATGCCGTTATCCTTGATGTGGAATTCAAAATCGGCATAGTCTGCCGGAGCCGTATCCTTCTGTACAATCCGCAGGCTGATCTGCCCACCGTCCGGCGTGAACTTCACGGCGTTTGCCAAAACATTGATCAGGATTTGTTCAAGCCGCAGCGGGTCGGCGATCACATCCTCGTTTTTCATGCCGGCAGTATCGACGGTAAAGGAGATGTGCTTTTTGTCGGCGCCGACCTGTATGGCGTCCCCAATATCCCCCACCAATTCCGGCAGATGCACCGGCTTTGTCTCCAGCGTAACCTTTCCGTTCTCAATGCGGCTCATATCCAACACATCGTTGATAAGGGACAGAAGATGCTGGCTGGAAACGGATATCTTTTTCAGATAGTCCTCTACTTGGTCACGGTCGTCGATGTGCGTCTGCGCCAGAGCGGTGAAACCGATGATGGCATTCATGGGCGTTCGGATGTCGTGAGACATATTAAACAGGAACTCCCGCTTGGCGAGATTGGCCTTGGTTTCACGCTGAACGGCAAGCTCGAGTGCGGCGTTTTTCTGTTCGAGCGACTTCTTGTATTCTTGCTCGGAGTTCTCCTGCTGCATAAAGAAATCCTTTGCGGAGTTCCAGCGGAATCCCTGCACAAACGCCAGAATCAAGATATACATGACCAGCGTGACCACCAGATTCATCACGGCGAGGTCATAGACCTGACGGGCGGGAACATAGGCATAGAGGGAATAGTTCCGCCCATGGCTGTACATTCCATAGCATTGCTCAATGCCCCTCGGAGCGTACACGCGGATCAGTTTATCTGCCCGGTTGCTTCTCCGGATCGACATGAGCCGTTCACTCTCGAAAATGTTCATACCAATCAGAGTGGGGTCGTTGGAGGCCGATACCCGGTTCTCCTCCACCACCAGAAGAGTCCCCGTGGAGTTGACCCCATAGCTGTCTATCAGAGGCTGGATGGACAAAACGGACTTTTGGGAAAACTCCGCCCCGGTATAGCGGTAGGCCAGCACCGCACCCACGCCGTCAGCGCAGCTGTGCACAGCAACATCGGCAAAACTGCCATCGTCCAGCTCCACATGCTTGACATAGGTCTTCTGCGGGTAGCCGATGACACTGAGGATCGGTTCCAATTTGATGCCAGACTGAAGCTGTGCGTAGCCGATGCCATCCTCCGTGTACTCACATACCAGCTCGCCCTGCGCGTCCAGCAGGCAGATGCCCGTAAGCCACAGCCCCTTGGCGCGCTCCGACAGCGCCGCCTCATCACAGTCGAGGGAGAGAGACTCCAGCGCGTGGACGGCGGCGGCCTCGCGCACAAGGCCCTTCGCGATGGCGGTTTCGTTGTACTTCGTATAGTCAGCGGCCTGCTCCTTGATAAACTCGATCGCTCCCGCCAGCCTCTGCTCGCAATTTTGCATATCCGCCTGTCTGGAAAGCGCGAAAACGATTCCGAGGAGGAAAATACCCACAGCAATACAAACGAGCCAGAATTTTTTGCTGAAAATGGTCTGCAAAGGATTACGGTTCAAGGCATTCCACCTCCAAATAGGTTTCGGGATGCTCCAAATACCTGCCGACGATCTCCTGCATGGTCCCGTCCTGACGCATCTGTGCAAAGATGTCCATCAGCTCCTGTGCAAGACCGCGGTCATCATCGATGGAAAAGGCTGCGCCGATTCCGGTGATCAGCAGCGGCTCGTCCAGAATGCGGAAGTCCGCGCCGTAATCCGTCATATACTGCAAAATGGCCGTTTCGTGGGCGGCAATGGCATCCACATAGCCGCAGTCCAGCGCCGCATACTGTACGCTCCGATCCTCCAGACTGATAATGTCCTCAAATTGGGGAATATCCGCTTGTCCGCTTTGCAAAAAGATCTCTTCCGGCTTACCGGTAGACTGAACGGCAATGGTCTTGCCGTTCAGGTCATCCATGGTGTAAATATCGCTTTTTGCATTGACGGCGATGATCTGCCGGCTGACCATGTAGGGGCCGGCCCATTGGTAATCCTGCTCACGCCCATCCATGGAGAAACAGCCCCAAATACAGTCGATCTCCCCATTGTCCACGAGCGTCCTTTTCTGCTCCCAGTCGATGGTTGTGAACACCGCCTGATAGCCCATCCGCCGGAACGCCTCAACTGCGATCTCCACGTCGATGCCGGTGGGGTCGCCGTTGTTGTCCAGATAGACAAAGGGCGGATAGGTGTCGCTGCCGATGGTGATGTGCGGCAGCGATGATATACCCGGCTGCTCTCCTGTCTGCACCGCGCAGCCGCAGAGTACTCCGGCCACAAGCAGAACGGTCAAAATAAGTAAAACAAGTGTTTTGATACGCTTCATCAATATGGTTCCCTCAATTTCTGCTCCTCGATTATCTGTAATAGGTTATTATACATTGATTCCGGCAAATAGCAATATTCAGCATGCCAGTTACGCGACGCCGTTGCGGCCATCGCGGCAGTGTCCGGGCGGACATTCCCGCAAAATTTCTCCACAAATTTTTGCAGTTTCGGTTTTTCCTTCCGATGGGAACAGTTTATCAAATTCGTGAATTCTTGCATGGCAGAAAGGACCGCATTACCGAGCGTGAGTATTGGGTACAGTGCAAAGGACAGGCAAAGCAGAATAAAGAAGTCGCCTCCTTTCCAACCGTTGGACAATCTGCCAGGCCTCTATGGAGTTTGAAAAGGATCTGTTTTGAGAAAAGTGATCGTAAATATTTGAAAATCGCATACAATCATCTCGGCTTCCATAATAATCCAAAACTGAATGAATCAAAGGAGAAAATGATAATGAGTACGACCGCAAGAATGGTAATGAAGATTATTGGCGCAAGTCTGGCATTTGCTGCGTTTGTTTGTCTGCTGATTGGCGGTTGGCATGATATCGGTGCTGGCTATACTTGCGTGAAGAATCGGATGAATAAGAGATTCCGCTCCGAGTATGACGATTATGATGAGGAAGATTCGATAGGGACTCCTTCCACGTAATTTCAGGGAATTAAGCGGATTTGCCGCAGAATTTCCTCACCTGCAGAAGCCCCCCGCAATTCACACGCCAGATGCGTACAGAAAGCAAAAAGGACAACCGTAGATCTGGCTTCCTAAACCGCTACCCGTCAAGAGGACAGTGAAAAAATAAAATTTTCCCGACCAGCAGAGTAAACTGCTGGCCGCTTTTTATGCGGCAAGAGAGAGTCTGTGCTTTTCTAAGGGGTCATCACCCCTAAATTGCGTTGTACTCGTCTGGTGTTGTAATAACGGATATATCGCTCAATCATCTGAATGAGATCTTGCTTGCTGGTAAAGCGTCTTCCGTAATAACGTTCTCGCTTCAGGATATCCCAGAAGCCTTCCATGGGATCATTGTCAATGCAACGCGCAACACGCGTGACATACTTTGAGTCATTCCTGCCTGCACCAACTTCTGACGGAACACTCTGCCGGTGTACTGGAATCCCCTACCGTTGGTGGTCAGCGTAAAGCAGAAATTTTTGCCCCGTTCCTTTTCCCCTGCGCAAAGGGCCTTCCTATTTTCGACAGCATAGCCGCTTTGCAACACACGCAGCGGAGCGAGCTCGAATCGCTTGCTCCGCTGCGTGCGTTTACTGTGTGTTATTCTCCCCGGTAGCTCACGTGCAGCAGCTCGTGGCAGCGCTCCTCGCCGTATTCGGCCATCATGCGTACCACGATGGGATTGCGCTCGGCGCGTTTGAACATTGCCGCGTTGTCGGACTGGTGCAGACCGTCGCCGCGCTTTTCCTTCGTGGCCTTGAGCCCGTAGGGCTGTCCCGCGCCGCCGACGCAGCCGCCCTGGCAGGTCATGACCTCGATAAGATGGTAGAACGCCTCGCCCTCGTCGATTCTTTTGAGCAGCTTTCTTGCGTTGGCAAGACCATTGACCACCGCGAGCTTCAGCTCGGTATCCCCGATGGTGACCGTTGTCTCCTTGATCGGCGCGTCGCCGCGCAGGCCGAGAATGCTGATCTCGCGCAGGGCGTTCTTGCTTTTATCCGGCAGGCAGTGACGAACCACCGCCTCGGCCACGCCGCCGGTCGTGCCGTAGATGACCGCCGCGCCGGAGCCGAGACCGAACGGCAGGTCGGGAGATTCCAGCTCCAGCTCATTGAGCTGGATGCCCGTCTCCTGCATCATGTCAATGACCTCGTGCGTGGTGAGCACCAGATCGACGTCGGGGCGGCCGTCGTGAATGAATTCAGGGCGCGCGGCCTCCATCTTCTTCGCCGTGCAGGGCATGATGGCGATGTGGTAGGTCGTGCGGCCGTCCTGCGCGTCCTTTTCCGCGTACTTGTCGCGGAAGATCGCGCCTACCATCTCCATCGGCGACTTGCAGGTGGAGATGTTCTTGAGGTACTTGGGATTCTCGTTCTCAAGGTACTTCACCCACGCGGGACAGCAGGAGGTAAACATCGGGAACGGGCCTCCGTTTTTCAGCCGCTCCAGAAATTCCTCGGACTCTGCGATGGTCGTGAAGTCCGCGCCGAAGGTCGTGTCGTAGACCTCGTCCACGCCCATGAGCTTGAGCGCCGTGACGAGCTTATCGAGCACGTTTTCACCGGCGGGGATGCCAAAGGCCTCGCCCACGGCCACGCGGACAGCAGGCGCGATCTGGATGACCACGCGCTTTTTCGGGTCGTGGATGGCGCGCCACGCCTCGCCGATCTGGTTCTTCACCGTGATCGCGCCGGTGGGGCACACGGCGGCGCACTGACCGCAGCTCACGCACTTGGTCTGCGCCATTTTGCGGTCGAACGCAGGCATGACCTGCGCGCTGCTGCCGCGATAGGCAAAGTTCAGAATGCCCATGCCCTGCATCTCTTCGCACACGCGCACGCAGTCGCCGCAGAGGATGCACTTGTTCGGATCGCGCAGCACGGCGGGCGAGGTGTTGTCGATTTCATAGCGCTCGCGCGTATCCTCAAAGCGGATACGACGCACGCCGAACTGCTGCGCTAATGTCTGCAGATGGCAGTGACCGCTTTTCTCACAGGTCGTGCAGTTGCAGTTATGCGAGGCGAGCAGCAGCTCGAGGATGACGCGGCGGTGCTTCAAAAGCCGTGCGCTGTTTGTGCGGATGCGCATACCGTTGCGCGGCTCCATCGAGCAGGATGCGTCGATCTTGCCGGTCTCTTCATTCTCCACCACGCACATACGGCACGCGCCGTAAACGGAAAGGTCGGAGTAATAGCAGAATGTCGGCATTTCGATGCCGGCCTTGCGGATCACAGAAAGCACGTTCTTTTCGCCGTCAAAGCTGACGCGCTGTCCGTCAATGATCATCATTCCCTTTGCCATGGCTCACTCCTCCTCAATGGCGTCGATCGCGCCGAACGGGCACGCGCCCCAGCACGCACCGCAGTGGATGCACTTTTCGTTGTCGATCGTGTGCGGCATACGGATCTCGCCGGAAATGGCCTCCATCGGGCAGTTGCGCTTGCACTTGCCGCAGCCCTTGCACAGCTCCGGCTTGATGACAAGGCGGCGCTTACGCCCGTTGCAGATCGGACAGTGGTGGTCGACAACGTGTGCAAGGTATTCCTTGCGGAAGTATTTGAGCGTGCTCACCACTGGGTTGCACGCCGCCTGGCCGAGACCGCACAGCGCCGTCTCGGTGATGGTGCGGGAAAGTTCCTCGAGCAGATCAAGGTCCTCAAGGCTTCCCTCGTTGTTCACGATGCGCGTGAGGATCTCGAGCATCCGCTTCGTGCCCTCGCGGCAGGGCACGCACTTGCCGCAGCTTTCATTCTGCGTGAAGCTCATGAAAAAGCGCGCCGTTTCCACCATGCAGGTGCCCTCGTCCATGACGACGAGGCCGCCCGAACCGATGATGGCACCGACCTTCTTGAGCGAGTCAAAGTCCAGCGGCAGGTCGAGGTGCTCCTCGGTCAGGCAGCCGCCCGCGGGGCCGCCGATCTGCACCGCCTTGAATTTCTTGCCGTCCTTGATGCCGCCGCCGATGTCGAAGATGATCTCGCGCAGCGTCGCGCCCATCGGCACCTCGATCAATCCCGTGTTGACCACGTTGCCCGTCAGGGCGAAAGCCTTTGTGCCGGGGCTTTTCTCCGTGCCGATGCTGTGGAACCATGCGCTGCCGCGCAGAATGATCTGCGGAACATTCGCATAGGTCTCCACATTGTTGAGCACCGTGGGCCGCGCCCACAGGCCCTGTTCGACCGTGCGCGGCGGCTTGACGCGCGGCATACCGCGCTTACCCTCGATGGATGCGGTCAGCGCGCTGCCCTCGCCGCAGACGAATGCGCCTGCGCCGCGGTTGATGTGCAGATGGAAGGAAAAGTCCGTGCCCAGAATGTTGTCCCCGAGCAGGCCCAGCTCCTCATCCCTGGCGATGGCGATGCGCAGGCGCTCGACTGCCAGCGGATACTCCGCACGGACGTAGATGTAGCCCTCGTCGCTGCCGGCGGCGAGCGCGGCGATCATCATGCCCTCAATGACTGAATGGGGATTGCCCTCCATGATGGAGCGGTCCATAAACGCGCCGGGGTCGCCCTCGTCGCCGTTGCAGACCACATACTTCTTGCCCTTGGGCTGGCGGCGGACGCTGTCCCACTTTCTGCCCGCGGGAAAGCCCGCGCCGCCGCGGCCGCGCAGGCCGGAATCGAGGATCTCACGGCAGATGTCCTCGTCGGACATCTCAAAGAGCGCCTTTTCAAAGGCGGCGTAGCCGTCGTGGGCAAGGTATTCGTCAATGTCCTCGGCGTCCGTCGTGCCGCAGTTTTCCAGCACCACGCGCTGCTGCTTGGCGTAAAAGGGGATCTCGTTGTGCTTGGCATACCGCACGCCATTGAGCTCATAGAGCAGGCGCTCGACTGCCTCGCCGCCGAGGATGGTCCTTTCAATGATCTCATCGCAGTCCTCGAGCTTAACGTGCGTGTAAAGAAAGCCCTCCGGCTCGATCTGAAGCAGCGGCCCCATTTCGCAGAAGCCGTGGCAGCCGCTCTTTTTGAAGTGGATGGCGTCGTCTCCGCCCTCGCGGCGCAGCGCGACGCGCGTTTTCAGCCCGCGCTTTTCGCACTCGGACTTCAGGTAGTCGTAGATCTTCAGCGAGCCGCCCGCAATGCAGCCCGTGCCCGCGCAGACAAGGACCTCGCGCCGGTCCGCCGCGAGCAGCTCCTTGGCCTGTACGCGCAGAGCGCCGAGCCGTTCTCTCGTCAGTTCAGGCATTTGCAGCATCCTCCCTTGCACGAATGTCCTCAAGCAGCGCAAGCGCTGTTTCGGGGTCCATCTTCGCGTGTACCTCGCCGTCGATCGTCATGACCGGCGCAAGGCCGCACGCGCCGAGGCACGCCACGGTCTCCAGCGTGAACAGCCCGTCGTCCGAGGTCTTTTTCTTGCCGGAAAGACCCAGATACTCATACACCGCATCGTAGATCGGGCCGGATTTGCGCACATGGCAGGCTGTGCCGGCGCAGACCTTGATGATGTGCTTTCCCTTGGCTTCGAGCGAAAAGTTCTCGTAAAACGTCGCTACGCTGTAGACGCGGGATACGCTGATATCCAGCGTATCAGCGATGAGCGTCAGGTTTGCCTCGCTCAAGTAGTTGTACTCCGCCTGCACATCCTGCAAAATCGCGATGAGATTTGCCGCATTGTTCTCATGCACGGCAAGGATGCTCAGGACCTTCTCTGTGTCAGGTTTCATGGTTGCCCCTCCTATCTAATCCTGACAGCGATTATACCGTAAATATTTTAGCGTTTTCAACATATTGCTACAAAAACAGCGATTGATAATTTCTATGTATGAATCTACTTAATATTTTTTGATAGGCATTTTGTATTAGATAAGCTACGCTCCATGGGTAAGGAATCATCAGTACAAACGTGTTACCCTGAGCCAGAAGCCAAATGGCTTAGAGCAGCACTGATATTCAATGAAGTCTTATTGATCCAGCTAATGCAAAAGGCAACACAGCCCATGCATATTTTGCGCCGCTGTAAACCTGCTAAAAAGTCAAGCCCTAATTAAAAAAGTTATCGGCAGAAAAAGAGCATAGCAAAACAAAGACGGCAAAGCGGATCGCCTGGCCGCCTCAAATAAAGTATTGGAGATAAAGGCTTTGGAGCACCTCTCTCAGCTCTGATGTGCTCATCGAAGCCTGTGCTGTAATAAGAATGACACCTTGTCCGCAGATAAAATTTGTATGTCTGCGTCCGGCATAATACCGGCGTTTTCCATAAGCTCATCTGGAATAGCGATTGATTTTGGCGCACTATCAAGTTCTTGCAGCGAGGCAGACGCTATTAGTAATTCGCGGTAGACATTGGCTTCTTGATCATTGGAAATAAAGGAAACAAAGACATCATCCCCGATATCCAGGCCCATCTCATGAATAGCCTCCACAGGGATGATGAGCCTTCCGCTTTCATCAACAGAATCCTTATCTTCAACAATTGTGATAGAGATCGACCTCTCTTTCTTCCATAAAGGCGAGGCCGTTCTGCGTCGTTTGGCAGCGCATTACATTGCCTGAAATGCAGAACGGCCCCGCCGTTTCTGAAATTTGGTTATTGCTCAGTCCTATTCGACACTACTTCCCGGACTGCGGGCGGTTAAACGAACCGGCGCTTGGCAGCGCCCAGCAGGACTCTCACCTCCCGAGGATCTCTCGAGCTGCCCCCATTGCTTGAGACTGTGGCTGGACAGGCTGTTTCTTCCGGGCAAACGGGATCATTGCGAGGCAGGCTGCCACGCCTGCTTTTGGCTGGATGAGTATCGCTCTGCACCTTCCTTGCCGTTTATTGACGCCGGAGCTGAGTCCGACGCAGGTGATCTTGGCGCATCTGCCGCATCGCTGCTCCCCCTCGTCGGGAGAGCGTCTGCCGTTGTTGTTCGTCACCGGATATAGCCGTCTTGCTTCGGCATTTTTCAAGCTCCATACAGGAACCTTGATATCCTGTGGCATAATCGTAATACATCCCATATCTGATTAACAGGACGCAGCACAGCGGATTACCCGACGCCGCACGTCGGATTTACAAGCTTCGCTCGAGCTTCACCAGCATATCGATTGCGGACCGTATCATTGATCTGACTACATCCACCTTCATTTTGCGCCCCAACGCAATGTAGTCCATGGAAACAGCGAAAAAATCCGCCAACTCGATCAACAAGTCAATCGATACACCCTGCTGCCCTCGCTCTATCCGGCCCAGATTATCGGAACTGATCCCCACATATTCTGCGAGCTGCGTCTGCGTCATACCGCGATCCCTTCTAAGTTCCTGAATTCTTTTGCCGCTTTCTTTCATGTTATAACGCATACCAATTCCTCCATTTCTGAAAAATCTAAAGGGAAGGAATTTTCAGGATGGAGGACCACGGCAGCGACAGCCATAGGGCTGGCGTCCTAATGCAAAAAAAGAGCAAGCGCACAACCATAGCTGTACGCTTGCTCTCTTGTGGCTATATTTGTTAGATCCAAGGGCGTAATGGAAACTCTCTTCGTCAAAACAGAAGCTTACTTCTAACTTCAGATCATACTCGTGTATATTATCCGGCGTATTTTTTCGGCCTACAGGTTCACGTGAAAGCCGATGCGCCGAGTTCTTTTTTTATAGCACCTCCTGCAACTTCTCCTTATCCATAATAGCACCTTACTGTTTCTGTGTGTAATTAGAACCGCGCTTCAAATAATCCGAAGTCAAATAGCATTCATCAGAAGCGCAGTTCAAATTAGAATGGGAACAATAGGAAAGGGTGAAGATATGCACGACATTTGTACTGTATTTGGCGCTGCTCTGTGCAAGGCACGGCACGCTCTCGGTTTGACGCAAATCGAGCTGGCTGAAAGGCTTGGAACAACGGATCGCAGCATCTCCGACTTGGAGCGTGGAAAAACAAATCCGAAGCTCGACACCATCTCACATTTCGCGCGCTCGCTGAATATCAGCATAGACGCATTGATCGGCGTTGTCCCAGAAGGTGAAGTCCCCTCTTGCGTCAAAGCCTTTTTCGCCGGAATGAGCGCCGAGGAAGCCTCTAAGTACATACAGCTCTGCATATATGCCAGCGAGCTCACAAAAGAATAGCAGTTAATTATACCAAGGTGGCGGTAAGCATCATGTGCTTGTCGCCGCCTTCGATACTATAGCGAAAAAGGATACCGTTCACTTTTCAAGCCGTTCTATACAGTAAATGCACAAAGCCAATAATCCCTCACAGAGCCGTGCAAAAAAGAAAGCTGTTTTTTACCGGGTAGGTTCCAAGCTCGGAGATCTTTCCCGATATAATCAGCATTGCAAAAAAAGCAGAGGCACAGAACGGCGATTTTTTCTCTTCGAGCTTTTATGCAAAGTCTCCTCCCTGTATATTTTTCGCGGATAGCTGCTTTAGGGCCCAATATCCTTTGTATACGACATATACTACTGCTTGGCTTATAAACAGGCACATCGAAGTAAAAGCTAAAATCGAAGAAACTATCATTATCTGCGATATATTGACCTGCCAAAGAAGTTCACCTACTCCCCATAGAATCAGAGAAAGCAGCATCCTTCTACGGTAACGCCATTTGCCTTTTTTCTCCGTGCACAGATGCCACCCAGAAAACGCAAGCAATAGCATAATCGCTCCCAAAAGGATGGGAATAATCCATCGTTCATCTGGCTGCAACGAGAAAAGTACGGAAAATGCTTTAAATACTACCGGATACTTCATATTTGATTCTCCTAACCATTGTAACGCTACGAAATAAAATGTTTCATTTACAATCCTCGGATAATTGCAGCTTTCAAAATAATAAGAGCTGAAAAAGGCTCATTGGAATCGGTAGCCCTGCGTGGTCAGCATACCGAGATAAAAAAGATACCGCTCATTTTTCAAGCTGTTCTATACAGTAAATGCACAAGGGCAATAAAACCTCACAGAGCCTCGCAAAAAATAAGCTATTCTTTACCAGCTCCTCAAAGAAATAACGGCGAGAGATTATTCTCCTGCCGTTATGTTCTATGAATACCTGGTCGAACCATCTTTTATAATGTAATGGTAAATTCTTTACCGATGCCAAAGGCGCCCGCCCACATCAACATAATCACCAGTAATACTAATTTCGCATTTGTAAGCATGACCATAAATATTGTCGGCATCATTGGAATCAACCGAGTAAAAGACCATTTCTGTTATTCCATCTGCTGCGATTTCAAATGTCATCACATCTACTCCATCGCTATAAGCTACTCCGATAAGGCGCAACAACTCTGGTCCCCGAAATTCATAGTTCATCGGCTCATATTCTGGTGACTTCCTTACCGCAGAAACTACAACTTGCTGGAGTTCTTCTTTATATGACAATTCGACTGAATACTTATCTTGATCAACATTTCTGGTGAAAATATAAACCGTAACTGCAAGCAAGAGCGCACATAGAGTTATGCAGATTCCCTTCGTACCAACCAGATTGTTCCTGAGAAATCGAGTTACAGGCTTCATGCAATCCTCGCTTTCTTCTATTTGTGCTTGTTTCTTTAACGATGTGTCTTTCTGATCAAGGCGTTACTCCCGCGTGGCACGTTGGAAGTTCAGGTAACGCGTCCCTTGGAATGTCAGATCACCTGTATCGCCCTCTGCCAGTAGTCCATATTCCATGCCGGAAACCGCAAATTCCATCCGGTCGCCGCTCTCCACTTGGAATGTAACATAATAGCTGGTGGAAGTGTGGGTGTGGTGCATCTCGTTGCCATGGTGACGGTGATGATGGTGGGAAACATCGGTGCGCCGGGATACCACCGCGGCAGGGACAGTCAGCTTCGGCGAGTGATTGTTTTTATTCCATTCTCCAATGCCCCGAATCAGCGTTACAAGGATAATACCAAACACCAGCACAAACATGATCGGCACAATAACCTGCATAATGCCGAAGGTCACGCCGAAGCCAGAGTCAAAGCCATATCCAAATCCCATAGCGACTCCTTTCTGCCAAGCCTCCAGGAGTTCCCCCGAGGAAACTCCCAGAGGCTTTATATCTGTTTATGTACTCACACCTGCTGCTCCGGCGTATCCGCAGAAGCGGCCGCTGCATCCTCTGTCGGCTGCTGGGTGACCGTCACCTGCACCGGCTGGGGAACTCCTGCCGCCAGCTTGCCGCCGAGAGCGCCCGCCAGCAGACTCTTAAGGTCCAGCCCCATACCGGCGCTGATGCCCTCGGTGACCTGCGTGGTGCCGTTGACAATGTCGCTGAGTAACTTCGCACTATTGCCCTCGCCGTACATAGTGATCTTATCCACCTTGCTGAGAGGCTCCGCGACATTCTTTGCAATCTCCGGCAAAGCGTTCATAATCATCTCAATGACGGCGGCTTCACCATATTTCTTCATGGCCTCGGCCTTCTTGTCAATACCTTCGGCCTCCGCCAGTGCCTTGGCACGGATCGCTTCCGCCTCCGCCTGACCGACAGCAGCGATACCTGCAGCCTCCTGTTCCTTGGCAAAGCGCGCGGCTTCCGCAGCTTTCTTTGCCGCCTCAGCAGCCTGCTCCTGCTCGTAGCGGACGGCCTCTGCGTCTTTCTGGCGCTGGTAGAGTGCAGCCTGCGCCTCCTGCTCCTTCTTGTAGCGGTCGGCATCTGCCGCAGCGCGAACCTCAGCATCAAGCGATTGCTTTTTGACCTCGACCTCGCGGCTCTTCAGTTCCGCTTCGCGCTCGGCCTTGGCGATCTGCGCGTTCACGGTTGCCGTCTCGATGGAACGCTGCTGTTCCTGCTGCTGGATGGTGTAGGCTGCATCGGCTTCGGCGCGCTTGGTATCCTCCTGCACCTTCAGCTCCGACTGCTTGATAGCAAGGTCGTTCTGCTTCTGCGCGATCTGCATATCGGACTCCACCTGTGCGTCATTCGACGCCTTGGCAGCCTGCGCCTGTGCAATGGCGATGTCGCGCTCAGCCTCAGCTTTGGCGATGGCAGCGTCCTTCTGGATCTTGGACATGTTATCCTGACCGAGCGAGTTGATGAGGCTGTTTTCATCGGTCACGCGCTGGATGTTGCAGGAGATGATCTGGATGCCGAGCGCATTCATATCGGTCTGTGCCTTGGACTGCACCTCGTCGCCGAATTTCTTGCGGTCGTTGCAGATCTCTTTGAGCGTGATGGTGCCGATGATCTCACGCATATTGCCCTGAAGGGAGTCTACGATGGCGCGGTTGAAGTCGTCCTCGGTCATATTGAGGAAGTTCTTCATCGCCAACTGAATGCCTTCGGGATCGGTCATAACCCTGACCTTCGCCACCGCGTCTACATCCACGCCGATGAAGTCCTGCGTGGGAATGTACCCCTCGGATTTGATGTCAATGGAGATCTGGCGGACGATGAGTTTATCCACACGCTCCAGGAACGGGATCTTCACGCCCGCGCGACCGATCAGCACCTTCGGGTGCTTGCGAAGGCCGGAAATAATGTACGCTACGTCGGGCGGAGCCTTGACGTAGCCCATAAGGAAAATAACAATAACAAGAATGACGGGAATCGCAATGGGGATCACTTTGAGCAAAACTTCCATGTGGTTCTCTCCTTTTCTATTTATATATATTTGTTTTTAGGAATGCTTGGTTAATAGACGCCTTCGGATTCCGTTTCGGGCGCTGCGCCGCCGGAGATTTCCCTGTAAAACGCGGCGTAGGCGGCCATCTCATAAGGCCGCAGTGCCAGATTGCCAATGCCCAGCGTCAGGGCGCACAGCAGGCTCCATCCGATGAAGCTGAACTGCAGGCAGAACAGACGCCAGCGGTTGCCCTCCATCATAGCCTTGGACTGTGCAATGGCTTCGCTGGCCGTCAGCTCCGGATGCTCTGCCAAGATATAGCTCGTCATGGCGTAGCTGTAGCCAGCCACGATGCCGGGAATAACCAGCAGGCACATCCACAGTAAAATGTACACCGTTTGGAGCAGTTGAGCCACAGCGATGGTCTTCCAGTTGGGAAAGTAGGAAAACAGGGTCTCAAAGGGTGGCTTTTCCCCACCGGTCAATTTCAGGTTGAACCGGGCGTATCCCACCTCAACGACGCTACCCAGGATAAAGTACAGAATCCCCATCACCACGGCCGCCAAGATCAGGTAGACCGCACCGCCTATCAGGAACGCCCGCAGACCTGGGGCAATTCCATCGCCCCAAGAATAAATCGTCTGCCCGGCGTACTGGAGATTTGCGTCCAATTCTCCCCCGCTTAAATTGATTTTAAATTCCGGCCCGTCGGAAGTGGCTCCTCCCAGAATCGCCGCCACCAGGCCCACCAGAATGGCCAACAGCCATTTCCCCTGAAGTGCATCCCGGGCCTCCTGTCTGAAATCTGCCGCAAGCTTCATGATCTCGCCCCCTTCTGTCCACTCAGGACTTTGCTTCTCTTTCTCTCAGACGTTTCCAATCCGATTTTTGTTGCATATTCCGGGTCTGTTTCGATCATTTTTAATAGCCGGATCGTCATAATTCGCTCTCGTGTATTCAAAAAGGCCGCCCCCTTTCGTCAGCTTGCAGTGTTTTGACCTTCTGCTTGAGGATAGTATACGGTAAGCAGAGGAGAGAATAAATCACTATGTTGGCAAAATAGGGCAGCCTATTTCCACTTTGGGAGAAACTATTCAAGAATTTCCGGAACGGCGTCGTGCGCGGCAGGCTTCAAATTGCGCCTCGTCGATCACACCTGTTGCCAGCATTTTCTCTGCCCAGAGCTGCAGAGTCTCCACCGTGATGGAGATGCGTTCCAGTTCTTCCTGAATGAACACAAAGTCCTCAAGCTCATCGGGTGTGATCGTACCGTCGGCCGTGATCTCAATGAGCCGGTCCTTCCGCTTATTCATGGAATTAAGGGAGGCCAGCATCTCCAGCACGATCTGCGACAGGTCCTTGATCTTGACCTCCGGCACATATTCCTGTCCGATGGGGCACTGGTTGGCACAGTAGTAATTGCAAAGGTCGGGACGCTTGTACTTCTCCGCCATCGTCAACACCTCATCCGGATGCGGGAGAGAGCGTTCGTTCTCGATCTTCTCAATGCGCTCCGGTGGAATTGCTTCCAGCAGCTCGCTGGCAGCATCGCGGGTGAGCCTCAGTTCCTCGCGGGTAAGCTGGTAGATGTTCTTATTCTCTTTGGTGGACATTCTGGCCATGATGAATCCCCTCGCATTATCAGATGGATAATCCTATTCTATCACATACTACTTAATTGAACATATTGTTTAAGCGAATTTGACTTACTATATCCCCGTCAAAAAAGAACAGAATAGCAGCTCCCCACCCATCTTCGTTGTCACAATACCAGAGATAATCCGCTCCTGGAAAGTCCGGGTCAGTATCATTCCAATAATGGCTATCATAGATTTCAGGATAGGCTTTTAGCACGTCTTCACGTGTAGCCCCTACACGAATACCGCGCATGGTTTCCATATCTGTACGTTTTGTATCAATGGCGTTTACGCAGTAATCATATGAACTGTTCACACCATGCTCCTCCCCAAAATAATAACATGTTGCAGTGAATTCATCCCAGCTCTGCTTGCACCAATATGCGCCCGGTGAATAAACCGGTTCCCAATCTTCCAACAATTCAACTTTAGGATTCCCGTCATCGACTTCATCGAAAAAAGTAATCTCGCTGCCAGGTCCAACAGGTTGCGCGTATCCATCGCGCCACAGAGAGACTTCAAGATCAATCAAATTATAGCTAACTTCCAAGACTATTTGATGTACGCTCACATCTTTCGTAAGGTTATAAGTTCCGCGAACTTCGTAGTATTGTCCATCTTCATTTCGGCCCAAAATAATATAGACGCTACACTGTTCGTTTCTCCAACTGGGTGTCGGGTCATCTGAATGCCACGTGTTGTAGTAACTACGTTCAACTTGAAATGCTACTCCTGTCGTTTCACCGGTTGGTTCTTCGCCAACATAGATAACCTTATCTATGCGCTGGTCGCCACTCTGAGCTTCACCGACGTCTTCTCCTACAAAATAAGTGCGCTTATATGGCCCATTTGCCATAAAGTGTTCAATAATTAAGCCCCTGGCCTCAGCTGTCAAAATGCTTTCACTATCGATTTGAGTATTCGCTTCTATCTCGGACGCGTGAGGCGTTTCCGTCGGCAATGCTTCCTTTTGGTTACATGATGTCATTGCAGTACACATCATAACCATACCGAATGCCATAGCTGCAATTCTCTTTTTCATTATATTCAATCCATTCCCTAACCCTCTCGAATTTTATGACGCGTAGGCATCCACGAGTATATGTTACTATAGCATTAACACATATACAGAATACCATAGGAAGTCCGTAGCTGGAATACCTGAAAGGAAATCGCCTTCGTCCACGATCTTCCTTACACATGCGAATTTTGCGTCTGCCTGGCGAGAAACACCCCTATCAATATGCCTGGAATAACGAATAGACCTGTACTTTTTGAAATCCATACCAAGGGACTTACATAACTCCCTGTGAAGTAAAATATGAGCAATCCACAGTATAAGGCTACAATAGCACTACCAAGCCACAGGCAAACGCTTGCCGCCTTGTGGTTAACCTGAACGCGGAAAAAAGTCGAAGCTCCAACAATTCCAATACAGAGCCAAAACGCCGGTCTGCTTCCCCAAATGTACAGGAGCTCTAAATAAGTAATTTGGTATGTCATTGAGTGCAGCGGCCAAAGTTCAAAATGAATATACACTCCCAGTCCAACCGATAGCAAAATGATAAGTCCGCATATCCAACAGGTCATATCTTTCTTCATAACATCCTCCCAACTCTATTTCTCGAACTGTACGCCAATTTCATTGCATTACTTTAGCGTTAACGATGTGCAACGAAAACCTCTGTGCGTCCAATAACAATCAGCGCCTGCGGCCCATCCTCCGCTGAGGGCATCCGGCCAGACGCGTAAGGGAAAGCACCCTGTCGAATGGCTGAGCGCTTTTCGCAGTCTATATGGGCTTCTCAGCCGTTTTCAAAGAGATCGTTGGTGGCGTTGAGCTTCACTTGGAGGTAAGGACCGATGTCAGCGATGCCGGTATAGCCGTGGTCCATAGTGAAACGGTAGTAGCCATCCCCAAATGCCTTGCCGTGGATGGGGCCGTCGGCCAGGGCAACGGTGAGCACGGCGTTGTCCCCGTCTTGGTGCAGCTCCGCCTTCTCAATAAGGATGCAACTACCCGCCAGCTCCCCAGCGGGAAAACTCTCGGGGTAGAGGGAACCGTAGTCCTTCAGGAAGGTAGTGTCCATGTCCTGCTCCAGCTTGCCGCAGTCCAGGAAGGTATCGTGCATCGTGATGGTGAGGGGCATGCCGTCCTCGGAGAGACTCGCCACGGTATAGGGAATCTCGCAGTAGGCGGCAATGAAGTCGCTGCCGTCCGCCAGGGGCGCGAAGGCCACAGTGAGGCCGCCTGCATCGACCTGGGCGGAGCGGATGGCCTCCCGGCGGCCCTGCATCCCCATGGAATAGCGCTCCCCAGCCCCGGCCCAGTAGATTTCAGAGCTACCAGTGCCAGGAGAAACATAGGGATCATAGCCTCGGTCGCGGCCCTGCTCATCGTAGAGAAGTCTCAGCGTGGCCAACTCCACGCGTGGAAAACCGGGGACGCCGTTATAGATGTTAGGCCCGCCAGTAACCACCCGGACGGTTGCCTGGGACTCAATCTCGCACCGAAGCAGGGGCGTATCCAGCCACAGCATCCGGCGGCGGATACCGCTCTGGCCGTAGACCCAGTCCAAGCTGGGGCAGTCCTCGTCCGTTCCCAGTTTCACCAGGAAATCTCCCTGGTACGCCTCGATGGAGGTGATAAGGCTTGCGTCGTCCCCATAGAGAGCCCGAACTTCCGCCTCCGTGGTGACGGGGGAGAAGGCATCCGGCTGGGCGGGATCGGCTGAAGATGAAGAATCGCCGGAGGAACCTGATGGATTGGAAACGGAGCTTTCCCCGCAGGCGGCAAGGTTCAGCAGCAGGAGGGCTGCCAGCGTCAGAGAGAGGAACTTCTTCATGTGGATGTACTTCCTTTCTGCCGTTTAGTGCGCGTGAGCTGGTAGATATTCTTATCCTCTTTGGTGGACGTTCTGTCCATGATGAACCCCTCGCATTATCATATGGATATCATTAAAATAATGCTTCAACAACATAAGTCTTATTCTGCTCTATATCCCACATAATGGCCATTTTGCTTCCGCTTTTTGAAATCGATACAGCCCACGTACAAAGATTAACCTTACATTTTTCTTCGTCACAAATATCCAGTGTACGATAGGTGTCCGCTAAAAGGCTTAAAATATTTATGTCTGCACCACTACCGTGAATAATCGTGCGTTTATCACCGTTCTTATCATTTCTCTTTCCCGAAAAGACGGCCCTTCCATCAAAAACAGAATAACGAAATCCTTCGTTAAATGCCGTATGGTCAGATTCAACAAAGTATCGTTCGTAACAATTCTGAGTAAGAACGCCCCATGTCTGATAGCAGTTCGTCCTTTTGGGCGAGGCTGTAGCATTATGTGCTACAGAATTTTTCTGTTGAGTTTCTGATGTGTGCGCACAAATGAGCACTGCGGCAACGAGCAGCATTGACATTGAAACTACGCTGACAAAGCGCTTCCTCATTGTCTTGTCTCCTATGCTTCCATATAGTAATGGTTTCCTATTTGATATCTACTTTCTCCTCCAGATAGGGGGAGTACATCATTATGGCGTCATTCTCCACGACCGGCTTTTCGGAAAGAAGCGCGCCGTCCGCGCCGAAGCATTGCTGCCAGAGCACATTATGGCGCGTATAGCCGCCCCAGTACTCCGCGCGCATCTCATGATCGCGCTCCACGATCTCGTAGCGGCAGACCGGCGCGGCGGAGCAGCGCCACTCGCCGATGAGGTCGTGCTCACCGACAGCTACGAGGAGTCCTGCAAACAAAAGTCAATAGCTGAAATGAAAAAAGTCCCGCAAAATTT
>ERZ827488.1881-NODE-1881-length-22740-cov-3.142385_pt1 | contig 22740 bp, 28 predicted proteins | sample MGYA00519771_ERZ827488 | MGnify/ENA primary metagenome ERZ827488 (study PRJEB31778, sample SAMEA3449323) | human gut metagenome | biome: human gut; feature: human-associated habitat; material: faeces | place: United Kingdom | collected 2010/2012 ... | reverse complement strand
TCTTTTCAAGGCGCACCGCCTTGACGGGCAGGGTATCGCGCCAGTAAAAGGATTCCAGCGCCGTGGTGGAATTGTTGGCAATGCCGGTAAAGTTGTAGCGGACAAGCTGCCCCGGCATGACCTCCACGTAGCCGGTTTTCTTGATCGACACATTCGTGTACAGGCTCTTATTGGTCATGGCTGCCTTGACGATCTGACCGGCATACTCAATTTCTACCTCAATGGGCATCTTATCCAGCCCGTAAAACTCCGCCGCCTTGGATTCCACGATCTTATACCTCGCCAGCGGCAAAGGCTTGCTCACCGCCAAGCCGTTTTTGTCCGTCTTGATCGTATCCACCAGCCGGTTGGTGCGGGCGTTGTAGATCTCAAAGACAGTGTTGGGGATGGGTGTCCCGGCAGGCCAGCCATTCATGGCGTTGTAGTCCGCGCTGACCTTTGTCACTTGGATCTGGCCGGTGATGGGAGTGTTCTTCCACTCGATTTCCGTGGTTTCACCAGACTTTACATACACGGTCTTTTTCTGCGTGTCGGGGATATAGCCCTCATTTTTCAGTTCCCGCAGATAGTAGCGGCCAGCAGTTAGGTTTTCAAAACGGACATACCCTCGGTCATCGCTGGTTTCCTGCGCGATGGGATTGTTGCCGCTGTCATAGAGAATGAAGGATACACCGTAGATGCCCTCGCCGGTGGCCGAATCGACCTTGTGGATCAGGATACCGGAGATGGCCTTGTTGGTCACCGTTTTGGTTGTGGTTTTACCATCCTCCACGGCGAAATAGGTGGGGGTATTGTCCAGCTGGAAGCCCTTGCCTGCCTCCGTTTCCACGGCATAGTAGCTGCCGCTTTCCAGCGGCACATACACGCGGCCATCCGTTCCGGTGGTGACGGTTCCCACCAGACCGCCATCGCTGACACGGCGGATCTCGAAGGTGGTGTTGGGGATGCGCTGGGTTTTGTCCGCCGCATTGACCTTGATGAGCTCCACGCCGCCGATGGGGGCGTTATAAAAGTACAAGGACTGCGTATCGTCGGGGTTGACTACAACGGTTTGAGTGCGGGTATTTTCGTCGATGGTGTAACCGGAGATAGATTTTTCCTCTGTCACCACCAGTGTGCCGGTGACGCCCTTGAGAATGATCTGCCCATTTTTATCGGTATAGTAAAGACCGTTGGAGCTGATTTTTCCGTTTTCGTCGGGGACAAACTCGCCGGTAGCCGTAGTGATCTTGAAGGTAACGCCCTCCAGCGGCGTCTTGCGGTCCAGAGAGGACAGCTTGTTGATGATGAGCGCGCCCTGTCGCTCATTCCAGAAGGTCATGCGCTGGGGAGACTGGCTTTGGTCAATCTTAATACTCTGCGGTGTCCCGTCCAGCACGAAACCGTCCACAGATTTGACCTCTTTTGCGGTAACAGTCATGCCGTCGGTCAGCCCCTCAATGACGATCTGGCCTGCAGCGTCGGTGGTATAGTAGCCGTTGTTGGGGCCGACTACCGCACCGGAGGAGTCCGTCACAAGGAACTGTACCCCGGCAAGCGGTTCATTTTTCGTACCGGAAATGTATTTCTGGAGAATCAACGTTGTAGTAGGTTTGTTGTAAAAGGTCAGCGTCTGCGTGTCATTGGGGTTGACGACCACCGTCTGTGTGCGGGTCGCTTCGTCAATGGTGAACCCCGGAATCGTCTTGGTTTCCGTTGCTACCACGGTGCCGACGACGCTGGAGATACGAATTTCACCGGATTTATTGGTGTAATAAATGCCGTTGCTGGACAGTTCGCCGTTGGCGTCCGGGACAAAGCTGCCATCCGCGTAGGTGATCTTAAACTCTACGCCCTCCAGCGGCTCCCCGTTGGGGCCGGAGCTGACCTTGCGGATGATGAGATTTCCGGCAGGCTGGTTCAAAAACTGTAAATGAGCAGTCTCGCCACTTTTGATGAGGGTATGCTGGGGGCTGTCATCCAGCAGGTAGCCCGTTTTTGCCCGGACTTCACGGGCGATGACCGTCATGCCGGGTTCCAGACCATCCACCAAAATTTCGCCCGCGGCATTGGTGGTGAAGCGGCCGTTGTCATTGCCGAGATAATGGCCGCTGCTGTCGGTCAACAGGAACTCTACGCCGGAGAGCGGTTCGTGCTTGCTGTCGTCGCTCAGTTTGGTAATTAAGAGCGATCCCAGAGGAGCATTACCGAAGCGGAGCGTCACCACATCCTGATCCTCGCCGGAGATCCACACCGTCTGGGGTTCGCGGTCGATGATGTGATTTCCGTCGCTTTCGACTTCCTGGCAGATGTAAGTGCCTTTTTTGAGGTTTGTTACGGTGAAGGCTCCGTTGGGGCCGGTGACATAGGTCCCAACGACGGTGCCGCCCGTTCCGCTGGTATTGCCGCTGAGATAACGCAGCTCAAAGCGGCAGCCCTCCAGACCTTTTCCGGTTTTGGCATCATATTTGTACACGACGAGGGCGCTCAGAGGAACATTGTCCACCGTTACAGTCTTGGAGGTATTGGCTTCCAGATAGAACTCAGTCACGCCGCTGCCCTGAATGCCGAAGCCCTGGGGACTCGACTCCTCCACCAATTTGTACCAGCCGCGGTTGATGTCGGTGAGGACAATTCTGCCGGTGGAGTCCGTTGTGAACACGCCGAGGTCATTGATCTCGCCGGTGGTGGTATTGTCCGAGCCGTAATAGATATGGAACTTGGCGTTGGCAAGGGTGTCTCCGGTGATGCTGTTCCGCTTCAGGATCGTCAGGGAGGGTTTGATGGCGTTGAAAAAAGTCACCGTGCGGGTGCAGCCTGCTTCCAGATGGACCTCCTGCGGGATCTCAGAGAGAATGACATGGGAAGGCACATTTTTCTCCGTGATGCGATAGCTGCCCACGGGGATGGAAGCGAGGAAGATGCGCCCCGCGCCGTCCGTGGTGGCGCTGGTGGAAAAGCTGCCGTCGATCTGCTCGATACGGAAAGTGACGCCCTCGATAGGCTCTCCGGTGGCGATATTTTTCTTCAAAATTTCAAGTCCGGGCTTTTCGTAGTCCACAAAGGTGACCTCGGAGGTTTTGCCGGGGCGCAGCGCTACGGTCTGCTCCGTATTGCTCACGATGTACGGCTCTGGTACGGATTCCTCTCGCACCATATAAACATCTGCGGGAATGGCCGAGAGAGTGGCGGAGCCATCCACACCAGTTGTGACAGAGGTGGAATAACAATAGGTTTTCTGAACTTGCTAAATTAGTTTAGAAATCAGAAGAAAACAAGAGAAAAACCACGAAACACGGAAGAAATTGTTCTGTGTTTCGTGGTTCTTTTTTGTTGCCGTACTATAATCGTACTATTCACAAGAAATAGCCTTGAATTTTTAGCCCTGTTGGGCTTTGCTGAAAGCGGAATGGGCTTCTTCAATCAAGGCCGCAACTTCTGAATGTTTGTTGGGGTAAAGATGGCTGTATGTCTGAAGGGTGGTTTCAATATTTTCATGGCCCAGCCGGTCGGCAATCAACAAGGGGGAAAAGCCTTTTTCAATGAGAAAGGAAGCGTGGGAGTGCCGCAGATCATGAACCCGAATCCGCTTCACCCCTGATAATTTACAGCCCCTAACCATTTCATGAAGCAAATAGCTTTTGGTTTGCCCAAAAAGCCGCCCTGATGGATCGGTAACATAAATACAGGTGGAATACCGCTGTACCATTTCGGATAGGAATGGGGGTAAAGTGATGATCCGTTTGCTTTTCGGGGTTTTGGGTGGTAGGATCAAATCTTCTTTCTTATGTCGGGCATAGTTTTTGGAAATGCTCACCGTATGGGCTTCAAAATCAAAATCATCCGCAGTTAAAGCCAACAGTTCACCGGATCGCATACCCGTCCAAAACAGCAGATTGAAAATCACAACTGAAGGGGGCTTGTCGGCCACCGCTTGGATGAAACGGTTAAATTCTTCTACCGTCCAAATCTCCATTTCATCAGCGTGTTTTTTCCCCATGCTACCAGCAAGGCGGCAAGGATTTTTTTCCAGCCGGTAATACTTCACAGCAAAATTGAAAATTGCGCTGGCCTGATTATTTACCGTTTTTAGGTAGGTTTGAGAATAGCCCTTGGGATCAGCTAAAAGTTCGTTTTGCCACTTTCTGATTGTGGCTGGGGTAATGGTGTTGATTGGCATATCCCGGAAGAAAGGAAGAAGTTTAGTGTTAATCAGAAATTGCTTGTTGGAATAGGTGGTGGGCTTCAGACGGTGCTTGCAATCTTCCATGTAAAGTTCCACCAGAGAGCCAAAGGACATATCACAGGAAGCATGGGCCTTGGATAAGAATTCCCGTTCAAATTCTTGGGCTTCCTTCTTTGTCTTAAAGCCTTCTTTCTTCTTCTGCTTCCGGTTCCCCGTCCAATCGGTATAGTAGAACTTGCAGAACCATGAACCGGCTTTTTCATTCTTATAAACCGGCATATAATCACCTGTCCTTTCGTGAAAATGGTTGCGTTGAACCAAGGGCAGGTGCTATAATAGCTTTTGCAGAGGTGCTATTATTGGGCCTGTCCCAGTGTGGTATCTTTAACCGCCTTTCCTGTTGGCGCAGGGAGGGCGGTTATTTTTTTTACTTGTTAAGTTCTTCTGTGATTTCTTGAATAATTTCAGCTTCGGGCCGGGTGTCCTTCAGCCGATCCACCAAGGCCGGAATAGAAGCCTTGGCAGACTTTACAATGGTTTCTATATCATCTTCATACAGGATGAAACTATTTGGGGCTTTTCCAACAACCCAATAGGGGCGTTCCAATCCGTTTTCCCCTATAATGGATTTTTCTTCCACTGCACCATAGATTTCTTCAAGGGCCACCACAATACCTTCAAATAAATATGTGGACTGCTCCAACTGCTTAAATTCCTCTGTATTCTGGTGTTCTGCCCAAGTCAAATCTTCCTTGATCTTGACAATGGGAACCCCTAAAGCCTTTGCTATTTTTTCTATGGTTTCAATTTTTGCGTTTTGCTTATCCGCTTCATATTTACGAATATTTGCTTCATTTATACCGCATAGTTCCCCAAGCTGTTTTTGTGTTAGCCCCCTTTCTTTTCGCAATTTCCTGATATTTTCACCTACCGTCATGCCGGTATCACCTCCAATGAAACCAGTATAGCACAAGAATAGAGAAATTAACAGATTGAAAAAAATCTTTTTCGCTATTGACAGGTTTGTTTCAATCTGATATGATTATAGCAGGTCGAAAACAACCTGTCAACAGATTTTTAGAAAGGGTGAAACAAGTTGAAGGTAAACAAAAAGAAACTGGAATTGGCAATGGCTAAAGCCTGTATGGATTCAAGAGATTTGGCAATTGCCGCCAATCTTCCCCGGCCCACGCTGAACAATGCCATAACCGGGCGGAATTTGCGCCCCGCTACCATTGGCAAGATTGCAAAGGCCCTGAATGTGCCTGTGGAACAGATTCTTGAAGAATGATAGGGGGCCAATGATGCAAAAAAAAAAGAAGGTGATGAAACTTTGAGCAAAGAGCCTTTCAGCTTTGGCCCCGTAGCGGCAGAGTATGCGGCTTTAGGTCTACCGGTGTTCCAACTGAAAATCAAGGGCAAAGAAGCCGCCGTAATGAACTGGCGAGAAGTAGCCACTACTGATCCCTCTGCGGCCTTGAAATGGTGGGATGGAGATACGAACCGACTTTTCAATATTGGTGTTGCTATGGGACACGGGATTATAGCTATTGACTTGGACAAGCCCAAGGCAGACGGGGAACCGGACGGGGAAAAATCCCTGATGGAGTACGCCGCCCAGCATGGGGGTGGAATTCCGCCTACTTGGACATTCCAGACAGGGCGGGGCGGTAAACAACTTCTGTTTCGTACTGATGCACCTATTGGAAACTTTGTTGGTATTTTGCCCAATGTAGATGTTCGGGGAAATGGCGGATATTCCATGTTCCCGCCCAGCGTACACCCCAACGGAAACCCTTACAAATGGCTTGACGGCCTAAACCCTTCCGCAATGCCGGACGGCCCCGCCGATCTTCCAGAGTTTCTATTGGAACTACTGACCAAAGAAGAAAGTAACGCCCCTGCGTTTGAATTGCCAGATAAAATATCCAAAGGTGGCCGAAATGATACCCTGTTCCGAATGGCGGCAAGTCTAAGAGCACAGGAGTACACGGAAAGCGAAATTTTCGCAATGCTGAAGGCTGTAAATGAAGGCCGGTGTGATCCCCCACTTCCTGAAAAGGAACTGGAAACAATTTGTGGTTCTGTTGGCAAGTATGAACGGGGAATAGAGCGTTCAAGGAAAGTTAAAGTTCCTGAACTTAATGTTCAATCAGTAAGGGATCTTCAGGAAGAAGAACTTCCCCCTATCCGCTGGGTGGTCGTTGATATGATCCCCCAAGGGCTTACTATGTTGGCTTCACCACCAAAATATGGTAAAAGCTGGTGGGTGCTTGATCTATGTTTATCAGTTGCCGCTGGTGATAAGTTTATGGGCCATTATACTGAAAAAAGTAATTGTTTGTACCTTTCTTTGGAGGACAGCAAAAACAGACTTCAGGATCGAGTTAACCGCCTGACTTATCATGCACCTGCACCAAAGGGGTTTGATTATGCTATTACAGCGGCTAATTTGGATAATGGCTTAATTGACCAGCTGGAATCATATATGAAAAATCACCCCAAAACGGCCTTAATTGTCATTGACACCCTTCAAACGGTTAAAGGAAATACCAAAAAGAATGAATCTGCCTATGCTGATGATTACCGACAAATGCGAATTTTGAAGCAATTTGCTGATAAACATTCCATCTGTGTTCTTTTGGTTCACCATCTGAAGAAAGGCAAGGGTGAGGGGGACGTTTTTGAAAGAATATCAGGAACCAACGGGATTTTCGGTTCAGTAGATACTGCTCTTGTGATGCAGAAAAACACCAGAGGGGATAAGGAAACAACCCTTCATATCACTGGTCGTGATGTAATCGCAGAGGATATGGTTCTGGAATTTAACAAAGATTCCTGTCGGTGGGAATGTAAAGGTTCCGTAGATGAAATTGAGGAACGGCGGCTTGCTTTGGAATATGAAAACGATCCTGTTGTTCGTACTCTAAAGAAACTGTTACAAGATGCCGCTTACTGGAAAGGCACTGCTTCTGAACTGTTTACCGCCTGTGTGGAAATCACTGGTATTCCCCCGGCTGAAGATGAAAAAGCCCTTGGAAAGAAAATCAGAGCCGTTGCAAATATGATGTGGTTACGGGATCAGATCATGTATAAAGCCCCCGGTAAAAACGGAGGAGCCGGAGGAAGGCGGCACACATTTTTCAAAGGCAAGTAAAAAAGTCTCCCATATATATTACGTTACCTATTGTTACTTGTTGTTGTGGTGATTAACAAATGTAACAACAAGTAACTGGGTAACAGTAGTGATAAGAAAGCGAGGTAAATTTTATGGAAGAAAAACATTGTCCCTTTATGAATGTCCGTGATGTGATCTTCGATTGCTACCAAGAGCGTTGCGCCCTGTGGATCAATGGACGCTGTGCAATCGTGGTGATTGCTGAAAACCTGTCAAAACCTGACACCACAAAAGAAAGGAAGGAATTAAAATGTTGACTTTTGTTGACCTGAAAACCAGAGCCAAGGCCCATGATCTGTTTATCCGCAAGGACGGGAAAGGCGGTTATCTTCTGACCGATTTCCTTAACCGGCTGATGGCCCCCGGCCCCATGACCCTTGAAGAAGTGGAAATGTGGCTGGATGATCTGGACGAACACCAGCAGTAAAAAAGCCCCCTTACATCACCGCCGACCAAGCACGATGTAAGGGAGCCAAACCAACCACCCAAAGGGAGGCTTGTGGATAGTATAACACATGAACCGCCCAGCAGTCAAAGAAAGGACGGAATACATAATGAAAAATCTGATTGAAACCGCCAAGGCCACCAAGGTTCCTGAGAAGTACGAACTTCGGGCAAGTGATTTGGACACCCTGTACCGTGAAGCCCATGGGGATGTGTTCAGGATGATTTCTTGGGCGTTCAAGATTGGCTTCCACCAGGGGCAGAAGGCTGGTGATCGCTGATGCCCATTAAGATTAATGTCAGTTACACCCCGGACGAGGAAGCGAAAATAACCCGGCTTGAAGCCCTTCTGAAGGCTGTATTACCCCATCACAAGGTCAAAAAAAGCACAGGTACACCCCCTTATAATCACCTGTATTTCACACCTACAAAAGCCGAAAAGCCTACTAAATAAGCGGTTTTTCTTGACCTACACCCCCGTATATGGTATAATTTGATTATAGTACCCCACCTTTTAACTTAACGGGTGGAAGCTGTGAGAAAACGGCGTGGGAATCGTTCTTTTTGGGACGGTTCCCATGCTTTTTTTATATTCAGTCCACTCTGGACGTTAAACGGAGGTTTTATTATGGATGAAAACAAGACCATGAACAACCTGAACCCGGACGGAGCCGGGGAAAAGACTTTCAGCCAAGAGGATGTGAACCGCATTGTTGGTGAACGCCTTGCCAAAGAGAAGGCAAAGGGGGAAGCCGCCCTTGCTGAAAGGGAACAGCAGTTGGCCCAGCGTGAATTGCTGTTGACCGCCAAAGAGAAGTTGACTGAAAACGGCCTTCCGGTGGAACTGGTGGACGCTCTGAATGTGTCCAGTCCTGAAGCACTGGAAAAGGCCCTGTCCATCGTGAAAACGGTTATGGACAAACACAAAGCGGAAGCCCGGCCCATCAAGTTCAGCGGGGCTAAACCGGCTGAAAGCCTGTCCCATGCAAAAAATACTGGTGACAGTTCGCTTAGAAAGGCTATGGGGCTTCCCGAATAAGAAAGGAAGTGCCATAAATGGCTAATACTGTTAATCTCGTCACTACATTCCTTCCGCTGGTGGATGAAAAGTTTACCACGGAATCCCGCAAATCCCTGTTGACCAACAACGACTTTGATTGGACAGGGGCGCACTCCATCAAGGTTTATAAGGTCAGCACTTCGGCCATGAACGACTATGACCGCCTCAGCGCAAACACCGCCACGAATTGGAGCCGGTTCGGCCCCGTGGCCGGTCTGGATGCCACCACAGAGGAAATGACCCTGAAGAAGGATCGTTCCTTCACCTTCGCCATTGACAAGCTGGACACGGACGAAACAGCCGGTCAGCTTCAGGCCGCTGGTGCGTTGGCCCGTCAGCTTCGGGAAGTGGTGATCCCGGAGGTGGACACTTACACCTATGGCGTGATGTGTGCCGGTGCTGGCACCAAACCCGCCGCTATTGCCCTTACCGCTGAAAACATCTGTGGTGAGATTTTCAAGGCAAACACCGCCCTTGATAATGCCGAGGTTCCAGAAACCGGGCGTATCATCGTGGTAACGCCTGATACTTACCTTCTGATGAAGCAGTCCAAGGATATTTTCTTGGAAACCGATGTGGCGGAAAATATGCGGCTTCGGGGTGTGATTGCCCAGCTTGACGGGGCGCAGATCATCAAGGTTCCCGCCAACCGCCTTCCCTCTGACTTTGGCTTTATGATTGCACATCCCGTGGCAACCGTGGCCCCTACCAAGTTGGAGGATTACCGGGTACACCAAGACCCGCCCGGCATTTCTGGTGATCTGGTGGAAGGCCGTATCTGTTACGATGCCTTTGTGCTGGACAACAAGAAGGCGGCTATCTACTATCAGGCCGTGACCGAGGGCTAATATCTGATGCGGGGCGTGTGGGCGTGGCCTATGCGCCCCGTATTTGATTTTCAGGAGGTTTTCATGGAACGGATAGACCGACTTATCATAAAGGCGAAAAAGGCCGCACAAGCCAAGGCAGAGCGGTTTACAGTGGGCTTTGTGACCTATGAACCGGATAAGGGACAATATAAGGCTTGCGGCCACCTGTGGGGCGGCAGGAAGGCTTCTGGATGCCGGTATGTGGTTACATGGCATGACAGCACAGAAGCCGCCACCAATGCCCTGATTGGCCTTTATGACCAATACCCAAACCCCGTTGAAGATGCCGTGATCTTCTTCAATGTGATTGACCAGTAAGAAGGGAGTGAAACACCATGCCCCGGCGCAAAACGCTAAAGCTATCTACCCCGGCAGATATACGCCGGGCCATTTCAAGGGTCGCAAATATGACCCTGAACGGGGAACTTGACCCCAAGAGGGCCAACACCTTGCTATATGCCTGTAATGCCGCTCTTGCGGCCATTAAGACAGACGAATATGAAAAGAAGCTGGTGGAACTTGAAGGGCTGTTGTCCACTATGGAAGGGCGGTAAACTATGAAAGCGGCAACAAAAGCGGAAATCATGCTGGATCAGGTGACAAAATCCAACCAGCTTATAAAGCGTTTGCGGTTTTGTATGGATCACCCTATTCCTCTGGTTCACTTGAACTTGCTACCTTCTACCAAGGCTTCCATAAGAGCCTATCAAGATGAAGTTCAGACTTTCATTGACTGCTTAACCGCCCAGCGTGAAAAGATTTTGGCCCTTGTAAAGAAGATACCGGATGGAGAAGTTCAGCTTGTTTTACAGTTGCGCTATGGACTTTTGGACAACGCTACAAAGAAAATGCCTTGGATGGATATACCACCCCTGATGAACTATGAACTGGAAACATTATACAGGCGGCACCGGAAGGGCATTGATTACCTGAACATGCTTTTAGAGCAGAAAGCCCCGGATCGGCTGTGATCCGGGGTTTCTTCTTTTGGTTGCGTATGCTATACTGAAATTCAAAGGGGGTGAACCAGTATGGGTAAAGGGTTTGTGTATAGATGCCCCAAATGCGACCATGAAGAAGAACTTCTTTCCGGTGTGGGTTTCATGTCCCCTGTGGAAGCCGATATGGAGCGGGAAAGCATTCTGGCGGGTATCTATGGCACCAAGGCACAAGCGGCCCTTATAGCCCATCCTGAAGCCCCTGTGAGCGTTGAAAGGGCTATGTACCAATGCGGGGCCTGTGGCAAGCTGGAAAGCCGTCTGGCGGTTACTGTGAAAGCCCCTATCCGGGTTCCAATCCTTCAGCGGTGTGAGTGTGGGGCAACCATGCACCGGATCAGGAGCGGGAAAGATATGCGTTGCCCAGCTTGCCGGGAACCCCTGAAGAAAACAGATGTTGTGGCCGTTGTCATGTGGGATTGAAAGGCGGTGTGCTATGACCAAGACAGAAGAAGCCTTCACAGTCCGTTTCGGTGGGCGGTTGTCCTACGCCATGCCTGATGGCCGCTATATCTATCACTATCGGGGTCGGAATTATCTGTTGGAAGGTGCTGTGACCGATCCTGAAGCAGTAATGCGGGATAGTTTGGAGCGTGGGAAGAACCTTCTGATCATGACTTTTCCCGTGGTTGACCTGTACCATGATCCGAACTGTGATTACTGACTTTGAAAGTTGATTTTCAAAAGAAAGGTAGTTCAAGGGATTGAAAAAATGGGCGTACTAAAATCGTACTAATAGCGGTTCAGAGTACGCTTCAACAGTTCATTTTACACTGAATATCACTGAAAAATTGTTCAAATTCGCTACATATTCAGCAGAAAAGAAGCACTTTTCAGCCTTGTTCAGTGTAAGCCGAAACAGAGGTGGAATAGTTGCCGGTGACGGACTTCACTGAAAAAACCGTGCCAGGGATCGGCGCACCGGTCTGAGCGTCGGTTTTGTAAATCTTCATGTCGGGTAACTTATAATTAGTCGCCGTGACGGTGTACTGCTTGTCCCCATCCGTGGTATCCACATAGACGCTGATGGGCGTGGAGTCGGCGCAGTAGCCTGCGGGCGCTTCGGTTTCCACAAAGGACCACAGACCTTCGGTAACGTCCTTTACCTCGATCATACCGCCATTTTTGGTCACATCGCTGCCGACGATCTGACCGTCACGGTAAATATTGAATTTTGCACCGTCCAGCCCGCGGGTCGTTCCGGCAGCCACCTTTCGCAAGGTAATGTCCGCATCTCCCGCGGGAGGAGCCGGCTCGTCCTGTATCGGCGCCTCGCTCACGCGCAGCTTGCGCGGGCCGTAATAGTTGAAGAAGGACTGGTTCTTGCGGTTGCTCGAAAGTGCGAATACCGCCCACTTTGCACTGTCGTCCTCCACGATAACCGCCACTCTGCCCTGTGCGGCATATTCCTCGATCTGACGCTGAAATGCCGCATCCTCCTGCGCTTTCTGCGCGAGCATCCAGTCGATGAGGCTCAGATACATCTCGTAGGTATCGGCGTTGGCAAAGCCGCCCGCGTCACCGTCTCCGCCGGGTTCTCCTTTATAGCTCTGATGGTCCCACACATAGGTTTGGACCGCCATAAAGAGCTGGCCTACATTGGATGCCTTGCTGTCGTTGATGTAGGTCATGAGCCACTTGACATTGGCAAGCGTCGCGGCGTCCATCTCACCAAGGCCGCTGTTGGCAATAGCAGTCTTGAGCACGGTGTCGGCATCCGCATTGGTAGCCGAAGTGTAGGTATAAGAATCAAAGAATGACTGCGTGGCGTTGTGATAGCCGAGGCCGCTGTCGAGGCAGTAGAGCAGCCTTCCCGCCGCCATCGGCGGACGATAGCTGTACGGCGTTCCGTTGGCGAGCAGTCGGGTGCTCCAGTAGTTCTGGTTCTTTGTGATCGTGATACCTTTGCCTGTGCCGGATGCGGCAAGGGCAGAGGTCGGCAGCATCGTCAACAGCGTCATAATGACAAGGAGCGCTGACACGATCCTTGCTTTCCATGTTTTCAAGATTGTTTCCTCCTGTCTGAATTTAGAAACGAAGAAGCAGACCGATCGGTCTGCTTCAGATTGATGTTATGTAGGTTTATTTCCCTGCCGGAGTATCTACCCAGCCTACGGTATAACCGTCCCACAGGAAGAGCTGGACGCAGTACCAGCATTCGTCGCCGTTGTCGTTGACTCCCCTGGCAAGTCCCACACCGATCTCAGCATAGTTCTGATTGAGGAGGTTTTTCTGATGGCCGTCTGAGAGATTCCACGACCACATGGCGACCTCGGATACGGTTTTGCCCTGCGTCGCCCAATCCGCGATGCAATGGATATTCTCTCCTACATAGGGGCAATCCGTGACGGTGGTATTTTTCCGTCCATCCGGCCTGGTGTGGGAGTAAACACCGCTGGCAGCCATTTCCTCTGCCCGTACCTGCGCCGCCTGCATGAGCTTGTCGTTGACACGCAGCGCGGCAACACCATTTCCTTTGCGCAGAGCATTGGTCCGATCCACGATGTCCTGCTTCATGGCGTCTGCATCATCGGCAGACGTCGTGATCTCCTGCTGTGAAACAGAGTCGGCAGCTTCATCTTTTGCCGGTGCTTCGCCGGTGTAGGGCTTGCCTGTCTCGATTTGGACGGTTTTGGTATTGGTGTCCCAATAGACATTGAAGCCGACAGCCTTTCCGATGTCGCGCAGCTGCATGAAATTGTTATCGTGGATCGTATAGGCTTCGATCTGCGCTTCCTGTCCATCCACAAAAATACGGTTGGCGGAAAGCGTTGCTTTCAGCGATTCCACCGCCTGCGCTGCTGGTGCGCTCAGTGCCAGACCGAGGACTGTTCCGCAGAGGACGAGACCGACATTCTTCATTCGTTTCATGGTGTAGCCTCCTTCATAATGTTTTGGTACACACACCATATCACAAGTATGGCGAAGAAGTCGAACAGAACATTTTCGGCAAAAGGGAGAACATCATGCTTCCGCGGCGATAACGCACCAGCGTTGATCCCGCTGGTTGCGGACGCAGGTATAGAGCGTGAGCATATTCTCACCGGAATCCGCAAGACCGCTGCGGTCGGCCTCGCTGACCTTAAAGATATCCGTCACCTTATAGGTGCGCGTCCCCAGCTTGGTGGTCAGCTTGATCCTGTCCCCAATGTCCAGCGTGTGGAGCTGCCCGAAGTAGCTGTTGGCGCCGCGGTTATGGGCGGCGAGGCAGACATTGCCCTCCCAGATAGAGGTGTCCTCAAAATGCCCAACGCCCTTGGCGAGCGTCTTACTGTCCGTTCCCTGATAGATCCTCACATTCAAATCCAGCGCGGGGATCTCCAGTCTGCCAAGGGAGCTGTTTTTGTAGTAGAGGTCGTTCGTCACCTCCGTGAACAGCACAGAGGGCTGATAGCTGCCGCCGCTCACGGCGCTGCCGGGGGTGACAACGCCGGAGGCACCGCCGCCAATGACCGAGCCGGATGCGGGGATACCACCGGGAGCAAGGTTGGGGGTAAGGTATTCTCCGGTATGCAACGCATTCATACTCTCCGAGCCAAAGGCGGGCGGAATGAGGGCGGCGTTCTTGCTGACGTCGGTATTTTTCATAGCGCCGCCATCCGCCGTGTGGATGACCTCGATGGAGGTGTCCCTGCCGAAATCGTAATCGTCCGGCGCGTCAATGCTGTATTCCAAGGCTGATGCGCTAACCGCAAGGGATGCCATCATACAGGCAGCAAGAGCAAAGGTAAAAATCTTTTTCATTCTGTTGTTTCCTCCTCATCTGCGTTTTCTTTTCTGTGCTTCACCAGCAGCGCACCACCGACGCCTGCACCAGCCGCGGCGACAATGCCGAACGGCACGAGCACATAGCTCCAGCGGAATGCCGCCGCATTCCCTGCGGGCAGGATCGGCTGGATGGGTTCGCCTTCGAAGATAGCGACATAGCGAACACGGTCGAGGGCAATATGGCTCACCGTACCGGTGTAGTCAGCTGTGACGGTGTAGCCTTTGATGTAGCTGCTGGTCGTGCTGCCGGTATAGGTCGCAATGGCGGTATAGCGGTCCGCCACGGCATAACCGTCCATATTTGCGGTGTTGTCCGTCTGCCATTGGATATCCGTGAGCGCCAGAGTCTTTCCGTTCTCCTCAATAGATTTGGGGAGGTACTGCGTGTCCTGCTCTGCGAGGTTCGGGTAGCTGCGTTTGGCGGAGATCTCCTTCGTGGTGCTGCCATAGCCGGACGGTTCGATCTGCACGGTATCAAGTCGGAGCGTCAGGGTCCCGATGAGGCCATCGTCCGTGATGAATTCCTTTTCCTGCGGCAAGATCGCCAACACGGATTCCATATCTTTCTTGGTACTCTGGAGCGAAACGGTCTCCGTGTGCTCGCGGCTCTCCTCCTGCGGCAGTTCCTGCCGGAGCAGCTCCACCAGAGTGTAGTGGTAGCCATCCCTCTCGAAGTCCGAACGGGCGATGCCCTTGGGGTCTGCCTCCGGCGTCAGGTCATAGATCTTTTTCAGTTCTGTTTTATCCTCGCTGCACTGAACAGAGGTCGGATAGCAGACCTCCGGCAGCTCCGCGGCATGGGCCGAGGGCATCAGCACCATGAGCAGCGTCAGGGAAATGAGAAGAAATAGGAAGCGCGCAAACCATGCGTTCGCCGCGCAGCCCATCATGCGGTTTGATTTCATCGTAAAATTCGCTCCTTCTGTTATAATGTCATGCCGGTCATTTCCGGCTCATCCTGCCGGGGAGCGGTCAGCTCCGCCAGCTTTGTCCTTGCCCATTCGGGCAGAAATTGATCATCCAGTATGCCGATGAATTCGTTACGGTTCCAACGAGTCATCTCGCCATCGCCCAGGCAGGTGCAGCGCACTGAGCGTCCGATGGCATGCGGATTGCAGCCGAAGCCATCGTGGGCGTACCAGAGTTGGTTTTCTTTGCTCCAGCAGGATTCTTTGAGCGTGTCGGGGCTGAGTACCAACACCTTGCCGGTAAAGTCCTGCTCGGTCCGGTCGCCGCTGCAATGCTCCGCGCCGAACAGGTCCAGTCTTTGAAACGCTGCACGGTAGAGAGCAATAAAGCCATCCAGCACGGCGGGATGGCTCCGGACAACGAAATCACTATTGTGGTTGAGGTCTGTTGGAACGTAGATGTTTTCTGCCCAGCGTTTGTTGGTGGGGCTGAAGCGTCCATCCCACTTGAGTTCGTGCAGTGTGTTGGCGAGTACCCATGCTGTGCGCTTGTAGCCGTATTCGTCCAACACGGGCTGGATGCACTTCTCTTTCAGGTTCATTCCATCGAAGTTCTGACGGATCGTCTCCTCGATGGCGTTGCGGCAGGCGATGTTCGCCTTATGGCTCTCCCGCCAGAGCGCCAGTTCATTTCTTTTATTCGCTTCGGCCGCTGAATATGGGTAGAGATAGGTCTCATTCATGCTCTAACTCCTCCTTCAGCAGAAGGAATAAGCCCGCCAGAGAAACACCGGCTTCTATCAGACGAATCCGATCCTCCGAGCTCAGGGCGGACATGATCTTATAGGTCGCTGTCTCCTCGGAGGGCGTGAGAACGACTTCACCATTTCTGGCTTTGCTGCAAATATTGTCGGCGTCATCCGGGTCGATACCGGCTTCGGCCAACACGCAGGGCATAACCGATAGGCTGTCCCAGCATTTCTCTTCCCAATAACAGCCATCACATTCATCTCCCACCGTGCCGCCGGCCGCGATGCTCGCCTTCGCCAGTTCGTTGAGCAGGACAGCGTTCAGAGCGGTGAGCATCTGGTGTGTCCGCAACATTTCCGAGGGTGAGATGTCCTCCGGCAGAAGGACGGAGCTGCCCGCCTCCACGCAGAGGAACAGCTTTCGCGCATTGTCCAGCTTGGAGAGCTTGAGACTGGCTGCGGGGATATGAATGCCCTTACTGTCGTTTTCGTGCGGAAGGTCAAAAATCAAATACGCCATTTTATTTTCTCCTCGTAATTCTTTTGATGGGTCGGATAGGCCGATGGACGATCTTCAGCTCCAGATCGTTTGCCTGCTCGTCAAAGAGCGTTGTCTGGCGCGCCATATACGGTTCGGGATCATAATTGGTGATGATGAGCTCACCAAAGGACGAGCCTTTTTTCTGCGCCATCGGGTTATTGCGGCGAAAGGCCAGAATGTAAAAGTCCTGATAGAGCTTTCGGATGAACGGACAGTCGTTGTACGAGAGCACGACATAGCCCTCACAGCCGGACACCACCTGCCAGAGCCGAACGTGGAAGCGCTTCGCATTACGGATACTGCTGGATGCCCGGTACATTCTCTCCGTGTTGACATAGGGTGGATCACAGTAGAGCAGGCCGCCTACGCGGTCCCTCTCCTTGATAAACCGCAAGGCGTTCTTGTTCTCCAGCGGCACGTTCTTTAGGCGTCTGGATACGGCCGGAAAGCGTCCAAGGAATCGCTCCACATCCACGCCCTTGACGCCATAGGACTTGATCGTTCCGCTGAAGCTCCCGCGAATGGCGAGGTAATAAGCTGCCGCGCGCTTGACGTTGAAGAGCCGCAGCCGCTCGTCAAAGATGGGCCGCAGCGCCCTCTCCTGCTCTTCGGTGAAGCAGGACCGATCCCCGAGACACCTGATCTCTTCCGCGATGTTTCGATAATAGACGTCCTTGTGCATCAGGAAATCGCGGTAATATTCAAATGTCGCGCGGGACTGGATGGGCAGGAATTTCAGTTCCCGCATCAGCACATTCGTGCATTCCTTGACGCAGGAGAAGAAGTTGACCAGATCGGCGTCCAGATCATTGTAAATGTCCAAACGATTTGGGTCCGGCGGCAGGGCCAGCAGTACAGCGGCGCTTCCGCTGAACGGCTCTCCGTACTGGTCAAGCTTCGGCGGGAAGATAGAAATGATACAGGCAGCGTATCTTTCCTTGTTTCCCACCCATGTGATCGGCGGCTTAACCATACGGCTCCCCCTCACGCTCACCGAAGTATTCCAGCGCCTGCTCCAGTCCGCGGATCGCAGCCTCCAGTCCGCTGGACATCGCCTTGAGCTGCCGGATCGTTGCGTAGACTTCGCCCGCGGTGACGGCATAGAAATAGCCGCCGCGGTCGCTGCCGACAGGGATTCCCTTGCGCCGCAGGCGGTTGACGAGCTTTCGCAGGTCCGTGCCGTTGATGCCGAGTACCTGCTCCAGCTCCGCACCGCTCACGCGGTACTTCCTTCCGGCGCAGGCGCCCTTGAGGTATGCTCTTAGTTTTTCTTCGCGCATTTTCTCCTTTCCGAGCCGCAGTCCCGAAAAGGGTATAAAAAGAGAGGGCCGTATGCCCTTTCGGGAATACGGCCCTCGTTGTGTATATTCCTATCCGCTCAATGGAAGCGGGATAAGACGGGTTTTATTGGATCGTCAGGATTGCCGGTCACAGCTCCTTTGGGTAGAGCAGACGCTTCACTCGCTGCGTCCGTTCTGGTGGACGGAGCGGGAGGATCGGCGCGCCTTGGCAAACGCTGTTCTGAAAACGCGGGCTATGCTGCAAAGCGGCCAGCCATAGAGCAAAAAAGAATGACCCTTGACTGCGTTGTAACTCTACGGCAGTCAAGGGTCATGGATGGAACTTGGGCTCTACCATCTGTGATTACCTCCGTTTTCTATTGAGTTTTCAGAGTTAGGTGTACATTGGACTCAGCCTTCCTTTCTGTGCTTTTAAGATACCAGAAATCGGTCTTCATTACAATCCGCCGTTTATACGAATTCCTGGCAGGGCGGATTATGCAGCCTTCCGATTTTGTGGCTTGCTGCCTGATTTTCATTGACGCGGTACTCTCGGTTCTGCTATACTGTAAGTGTTGTGGGGCAAAAAAGCGGTGCGAACTGCACCGCCTTTTTGTTTCGGTCGTACTCGCATCCTCTTTGGGGGTTCATCCCATGCCGCGGAGGGGAATTCAGGATATTCCACCTATAATTTTGACCGTTTCCGTTCCTATAGAACGATTATCGTCCTGTGCGCTCCTGTGAAATAATGTGGCTCTTCCATATACTAAAAGGACGGAAACCGTTCAAATGGGAGAGTGCTGTATGGATCAGATCGCATTGGGAAAACGAATCAAAGCCGCCCGTGAGCGCGCCGGTATGACGCAGGATGACCTTGCCGCTGCCGTGGATTACAGCGTAGACCACATGAGCGTGGTCGAGCGCGGAGTCAAAGCACCAAAGCTGGATAAGCTGGTCGCCATTGCCAATGTACTCAAGGTTGGAACGGACGAGCTGCTTCAGGATAATTTGGATGCGGCAACGCTGCTTCACGCCACAGAGCTCTCCGAGCGATTGAAAGCTCTGTCCCCAGAAGGGCAGCGCAAGGTGATGAATGTGCTGGACACTTTGATCAACGAATTGCGGTAACACCGGTGCAGAGGTTTGCTTTTTAGCAAACCTCTGTTTTTTCGACTGCATTCGACACTTTTCCCTAAAGCTCCTGTGCTATTGTAGTTCTAAAAGAACGATACCCGTTCTAAAAAGCAATAGGAGTGATACCATGAAGAAAAAGAAGATCAATGCCGATGCTGCTCTGCTGGAGGTTGCCCGCAGACATCACACTACCGTGGAAGAGGTGCGAAAAGAGATCCGGCTTGCCATGATTGCCGCGATGTGCAATCCTGACCCTGCCGTACAGAAGAGATGGCGCGAGATACCTCACACCGGTGATACGATCACGCCGGAAGATCTCATTACATACATTGCAAAGCAGGGCCTGCCACAATGATCTTACGCTTTGGTCATGACGGGGACCTGACGGGATTACATTACCTGCATTTCCATCGACTGTTTCTGTTCGGCGGCTGGATACTGCACATAATCACTGCCGATGAACACGCCTGGATGCTCGTCCTCATAGCGGCAGCCCAGCGCATCCAGATCCATGTATTCGTACAGCTCCTCCGGGACGGTAGTCTCATTGGCGAGGTAGTACCTGCCCAGCGCGGCGTAGCTGTTGACGCCCTTGAGGATCGTGTAATCACGCAGATGCTCCGGTGACTCCCTGAAAATCTCCGCAGCCTCCGCCTCGCCCTTTTGCAGGACCATGGCGGAGAGGATCGTTTTCTCCTCATTGCTCAATATACACGGCTCACATGGGGGTGTATCAAATTGCTCCCGCGACATGCAAGGTAAAGATATTTCATTTTCATTTTGTAACCGCTTATTATTCATTACATAGTCATCTCCGGTTCCTGTATTTGCTGAACGGGTGTCAGCATGGGTTGGTAGTCTGCGCGGTGCAGCAGGCCGTAGGGCGAGAGCACTGCGTTGTCCTCCCTGATGAGGTCGCAGCCGTAGGCGTAGAGGTTTACGTGGGAGATCAGCAGTTCCGCCGAATGGTCATCTGTCATGAAGTAAAGCTGGTCGATGGCCGTTTCCTGGGGCGAGCTGATCTCCGGTGTGAGGACGTAGTCATCCAGATGCTCTGTCAAGCCCATGGCGGTTTCGATGTCCTGCACCTCAAACTGCATCAGCAGAGCCTTCAACTTTGGAAACTGCTTTTCAGGAAAAGGTATATCCTGCACTGCTTTGGCGAACTCGTTGAACGCCTCCAGTTCAGTGGGGAGGTCTGCGAAAAAGGCAGCGTTGGGAAGAATGCCGTCATAGTTGAGGACAACGGTGTTTTCCCAATTCAGAGTGCCGAGCTGCTCCTGCGCCGCAGCCAGCGCTTCTTCTGACGCCGGAAGATCCAGCTCCGTCGTGCGGTCATCACCAATGTCGGGATGCAATCCAAGCATCAGGCGAAAAAGGTAATCCGGCTTCTGAGGCAGACCTTTTTGGCAAGGCGGAGCGGTACGCAGGTTACGGCTTTGCACCACATAATCATTTCCGGTGTAGACACCCCCTTCCTCTATACGCATCTTTTTGCCGAGCTTGGCAAAGTCCAGCATTTCGAACAGCTCATTCGGAAGACCGTTGACCTCCGGTACAAAGTCGTTTTCCGCATAGAATCGACCAAGCTGCGCATCGTCTGTTACATCGGCCACATGGCAGCAGTCTGCGGAAACTGACAGATCCCGCATATCCTGCACAGTGAGAATGCCCGCGTTTTCCCAGCGCTTTCTCTCCACCGCGATTTGGAGGAGGCCGTTGAAGCCAATTTGCTGGAGTTCATCCAGCTCGGATAAGTGGGCAGCGAGGTTGTTCAGTTCCATGAGGGTGATATCCAACCCCGATAAATGGGGCGCAAGACAGCTGAAATCGTAGTAATCTTCGATTTCCATGTACAGCTCTTCGCCATCCTTCAGCCGCACCTTTTCCATCGCGTCCCACTGCTCCCACGGGGAGGCGGGCAGTTCCAGCGTTGCGTAGGCTTCGCTGTTTGGAACGTCCTCTTTTGCCAGATAAACGGCAAACACTTTCTTAGCCAAACTTCATTCCTCCCATCTTCTGCTCATAGTAACCGGGGTCAGCGCCGGGGACATCCCAGCCATGCATGCTGCCGCATTCCATCGCCAGCCGCTGCTCCCGCGTCACCCCAAGCCGCTCGTTGTTATAATCGGCCAGTTCACGGTTCTGAGCGGGATCATCCGTAGACCAGTCGCTGGGGTAGTAGCCGCTCTCACCGCGTTTGATGCAAATCAGTTCCCCTGTACTGGGAAGCACCGAGAAGCACAACTCCGGCAGGCCCTCCGCCAGCTTCGGTGCGAAGCGCTCCTGTTCCGTTTGGATGCCCCAGTCATCCGCATTCCAGAGGTGGACATACAGCTCACTCCCGCCATCCACGAGGATCTCCCGCTGTTCAAAGTGTTCTCCCCAGCCGTCTGAGGCCTGTCCGGCGATATACTCTTTCAGGGTATCCATCTCCAGCGCACTCAGCTCACCGGCAATGCGGCATTCGGCTACGCCCCAGAGCTTTCGGTCACGCTCCTCCACGGTAAAGACTGCGGAGTGGACCTTGGTATTCACGCTGTCCGCTTCACCATACCAATGCATGAGGCCACGCTCGGTTTCCTCTGGCATCCGACTCTTGACCAGCTCGGCCATGACCTGATCCTGATAGCCTCGCAGTGCATGACCATCCAGTTCAGTACTCTCCGGTTCCAAATCCCCGTACTCGCTTCTCTCATAGAAATCAGCGGTAAGGGGCACATACAGCTTCAGGGTAGTCAGCTTGGGCGGCAGCACCGAGAAGCTGTCCTCGCCAGGGACGATTCCCAACGCCCTGCCGTTATCCCACTTCATGTGGATCGTGCCGATGTCATCCACGAAGTCCACCTCGCCCTCGGTGCCGGGAGCGATGGGAGCATAGGGATCCTCCATGGAATTGAGACGGATGCGGGTGCCGGGTGGATACTGCTCCTTGATGAAATTCACCATTTTTCTGTCCATATTCGTGTCCTCCTGCATGGTTTGTTCTCTGTCGTAGAATTCGAATTCATAGATCACACCGCGGTCTTTGTTCCGCGTATCCTTTACCCTGACCGTCGTCCCGTCGAAGATATAGGCATCGGCTTTGGCGAAGTCTGTCCGGAAGCCTTTTCCGCCGTTATCGGTCGAAAAGCGGCTGTTCGGCTGATCTTTGATTTTGGAATAGAAGCATACTGTCTGCACCGTGGTCACGACACGGGTCAGTCCCACCAGATCAGGGTGATTTTTCTGGCTGAGCGTCTTAAACTCTACACCGGGCCGTATGAACCGCTTCAGCTCGGCAAGGCTTTTGAAAGCGACCGGCTCTCGCTGCTTTTTTGAAGCGTCCATTACATTCCCCCGAAGGTCATGCCCTGCTCGGGCCGAGGCTCGTGATCCTCCTGCCGGCAAGGGGCTTCCTCGCCGTAGAAGTCGAAGATCATGTCATCCACCTGCCTGCGGACGCTGGGATCGTCGGTCAGCACCTCGTAACGGAAGCCCGTGGTCGGGCGGTACGGAAGTTCCTCCTGTACGCAACGGAGAAATTCGTCCGCATCCGTAAATTCCTGTGCATCGCCGTTGGCATAGGTGACGTGGCCTACCAGCGGCTTGTCCCGCGCCATGTTCTGCCGCTGGACATCCAGATCATAGGCCGTACAGTAGCAGT
>ERZ827488.1876-NODE-1876-length-22772-cov-8.583132_pt1 | contig 22772 bp, 33 predicted proteins | sample MGYA00519771_ERZ827488 | MGnify/ENA primary metagenome ERZ827488 (study PRJEB31778, sample SAMEA3449323) | human gut metagenome | biome: human gut; feature: human-associated habitat; material: faeces | place: United Kingdom | collected 2010/2012 ... | reverse complement strand
ATCCCCGACGCTCGTGGTGCCGGAACGGTCGAACCGGATACGCTGGGTTAGGGAATCCCACACGTCGCTCATCGGCCGCAAAACATTAAACAATGGCACTGGTGTGCCGATGGTGATGCTGTCCAACGGGATGCGGTACAAGGGCATGTCGTAGGTGGTGCCCCCGTCCAACGGGCTGGTCGTGTTCAACGTGGGGTCGGTGGGCGTGCCCGTGGTGGGCGTGCCCCTGACCACCACCAGTTCCGCGCTCTCAATCGACTGCGAGCCCTTGGTGTAGCGGCAGACGATGAGATCGTTGCGTTTCTGCCCCTGCGAGCCGTTGGTGACGATCAGGTCCTCGGGCGTGCCCTGGCTGACGTGACGCCCCTGCATGACCAGCTCACCCGTGCCGATAGTCACCTTGTTCGCGGAAACGACGGTGATTTTGAACTTGTCGTGCACATTAAGCACATAATCGTCCAAGCCGAGGATGCCGGCGTTGAGACCTGCGGCCTGTTCCGCCGTGGCGTGCGCCTTGCCCGCATGTCCGGTTACGAGTTCAACCATTCCGCTTGCCTCCGTTCTGGTACCAGCTATCGAAGCCGTTGTCGATGTCCTTCAACCGGTTGGCGTATTCCTGCCAGCAGTTCGCGCAGAACAGGTAGCCGTGCTCCTTGCCGTCCGCGTCCAGTCGGATCGTGTTGTACCACGTCTTGATATCCGGGTCGTCCAGATCCTTGTACCATTTGTTACTGCCGCACCGGTCGCATTGCATGACCGTCGCATTATCGATACGCGCCATAGCGTGTCCTCCCTTGTTACTCGGCCTCGTAGTCAACGGACAGGACGCCGCCCGAGACCTTGACGATTTTCTTAACGATTGACGCAGTGACGGTGATGCCGGTGAGATTATCCCTTGCGGTAACGGTGTCGCCAACGTCGAACACGATGCCCGAATCCTCATGCACGGTGACCTTCACATCACCCTCGGATTGCAGATCCTGCAATTTTTCCTTGGTCTTGTTGTTGAGCTCGGCGGTCTCGGCACTCGAATAGTCGTAGACCTGCGTTATCTCGTCCACACCCCTGAGCGACTGGGTCTGACTGACATTGCCCGCCGCATCCGCATACCAGTGGACGACCGTTCGACCGGCACCCTCGCCCTTGCCTAGGCCTATGAGATGATTCGGTTTCCTCCACGTGCGGGTCGCGTCGAAATCGATGAGGTCGCTGTCAATCGAGTCGCCGTAATGCGCGACCGGTTCGGCCCAGATGTTGACCTGGCCGGACGTATAGGCGAGCCTGAGTTTCAGTCCGTTGGCCGCGCACATCTTCCGCAAACCCGTATAGCAGTCCGTGTAGCGGTCGAACCGGTAGCTTTTGATGGTCTGCGCGCCGGCAGTGGGCGAGTCAACCGCGTCGAACACGCCGTCAAGGCCGACGCGACTGATGAGCGAGCCGATGACCGTGCTGGCCGTGCCGCTCACGGTGAGATAATCCTTGCCCCTATCAGGCTCCAAAATCTTGTTCGCCAACATGCCGTGCCACGTGCGACCGCCGTAGGTGAGGGTGCTGCGACCGTCCTTCAGCGAGTCCTTCAGGGAGTCCACGACGCCCCCGCATTCGCCGCCGTCGAAATACACGTAGCTACCGGCATCGATGAGCCGGTCCACGGTCAGTTCGAAATCGTTCTCGTCCGCGCCCCACGCGGCGTCGAGCGTGAAGCCCTCAAGGCTGGCTTGGTCCACGTGGCTCGCATCGGTGACGATCAGTTCCACCATGGTGGCTCGCTTTCCTCCTGATAGACGGTCAAATCGACGCCGAAGCCGCTCCACTGCACGATGGAATCGCCAGCCGGTATCGGCTGGAAGATGTATTCGCCCCCGTTGAGACCGGTTCCGCGCCGGCCCTTGTCGAACACGTTGGTTTCGTCGCCGTTCTCGGCGGTCATGACGATGGTGCGACGGCCTGCAATCGAAGTGACGGTCACGTAGGAGCCCGAGGGTATGTCCATGTCGAGCGCGTACGTGTTGCCGCCCAACGTGAGTTGCGGGTTCGACACCGGCCCGAATATCACCATCTGGAACGGCATGGCAGTGGGCATGGGATTCGAGGCCACCGCGTTCCTCGTGGTCGTCAGATAATCATGCGGATAATCATGCGGATAGTCGAGGTCCAGTCCGGGCGTGAGCGCGTCGCTCCAGAAGTGCTGCGATTCCCCGGCCTTACGCCAGATGCCGTCAAGCATGACCACGGTGAGCTTCTGCTGGATTATCACCGGCGTGATGGTCTGCGGCTCCGCCTTGACCACGTAGGCGCGAGTCGTCCAGCCGTCAGCATCAAACATGCCCGGCGTTCCTGCGGCAACGTCGGCATCGAACAGGCGGCGCGTCCAGTCCACCTTCTCGGGGCAGCGGACATAGGTTAGGTCAAGCTCGGACTCGCGCGCCGTACGACTTACTCCGGTCAGACTCCGGTATCCGAGGGTGTACGACCATTCGCGACCGCGCAGCCCATCCGCCGTCTGAGCCCAGGTATCGGGCCCTTCCAGTGGGATCGTCTCACCGGTCGAGGCGCATATATAACTAAGCGATCGCATAGTCCCTGACCACCCTTCCGAGTTCACGTCCGTTGACCTTGATGCCAAGCTTCTCCATAATCAGCGGCATATCCGCGTGCAGTGCGCGCAGCTCCGACAGGAGTTCGCCAAGCAGCTCACCGGACGATGTTTCGCTGCTTGTGGGAACGGCGGTTCCAACTGACTTCACGCCGTATCCGGCAGCTACGTCCGGGGTCGTGAACCTCGTAGATGCGACACCGGAGGCCATGTCGTTCATGCTGGCCATGACGGCAGCTTGGCTGTTGCTGATGCCCTGGGCGAGGCCGAGGCCGATGTTCCGACCTATCTGGTCGCGGAACAGGCGTGATGGCGAGTGGATGCCGAGCATGTTCTTCACGTCGGCGATGGCGTCTTTCACGCCGCCGAGAATGGCGCTGCCGACTTGGCCGATACTGCCCGTGATGCCGTTGATTATGCCCTGCACGATCTGCGAGCCGATGGACACCATGCGTCCCGGTATGGATGCAAGCGTGTTGACCAGATTGCTGAGGAACTGCTGTCCCGCCCGCAACGCGCCTGATGCCATGCTGCTGGCGAACGAGCCAACCGCACTTATCGCGCCGGAAAGCCCGGCGCCGATGCGTCCGGGCACCTGCGAAATGTAGGAGCCGATGGACGAAAGGAACCGTGAGCCGGCGTTGACCGCGTTCGACGCCATTTGCCCGACGAAGCTGGCTGCGGCGCTTATCGCACCGCTCAGCCATGAGCCTACGTTCGACGGAAGCTGGGAGATGAACGTGCCGACGTTGCTGAGGAACTGGGAGCCTGCGGAAAGCGCGTTGGCACCCATCTGCGCGGCCCAGCTCGCCACCGACGCGACCGTGGAGGTCAGCCAGTTCCATATGTTGCCCGGCAGCTGCATAAGGAACGTGCCGAGGTTCGTGAGGAACTGCTGGCCCGCAGAAATCGCCTGAGAGCCGAGCTGTGCGGCCCACAGCACCACGAACGTGATGCCGTAGGCGAGCCAGTAGGCTATCGTCGCCGGAAGGTTCGTGAGGAAGTTCGCTATGTTCGAGACGAACTGCTGGCCCGCCTGCAATGCCGACTGGCCGAAGCTCACCGCCCACGTGCCAATCGACGTGATAAGGTTCGACAACGCCGTTCCGATTGCGGAAGGCAGTTGCTGGAACCATTGAATGACGGATTGGATCGCGTTAGGAATCGTCTGCGTGAAGAAGTTCGCGATGTTCTGGCCGAGACCGGTGACGAACGACACCACCGACTGCCACGCGGAAGAGAGGAACGAGGTGAACGCCGCCCACGCCTTGCGGCCTGTCTCGGTCTGCGTGAAGAACCAGACAAGAGCCGACACAAGGGCCGCTATCGCGGTGACCACGAGAACAATTGGGTTTGCGTTCATTGCCGCGTTGAGCACCCATTGTCCGGCTGCGGCGATTTTCGCCGCCGCGTCGAACGATTTCAATGCGGTGACGGCTGCGGATATGAGGCTCGCCGTCTTGAACGCCGCGAAACCACCCGCGATGCCAGCAATGATGGTTCGTATCGCATCGCCGTTGCCGATCGCCCAATCACCAAGCGACTGCAATGTGGACGCGAGTTTTTCGACAAATGGGGCGGCGGCGTTGAATGCGTCGCCCACGAGCTGGCCGATGGAGGCTGCGACGCCACCGTTCTGACCGACCGCGAGGAAACCGGTTACTGCGTCTGACAATCCCTGACCGAGTTGCGTGAGGCCCTTCCAGAGTTCGCTGAGCGAAGCGAGGAACGCCTGCACGCCGCCGCTGTCGGAAAGCGTGCCGATGAAGATGCTCACGTTGCGGGTAAGCGCGATCCACCAGTTGACGAGAGGGGAGATGATGTTGTTCAATCCCGTGAGGAAGTTCTGCAAGCCCCCGCCATTCGTGACGACATCGAGCAGACTCCCGCCGAATGCCTGCGCGTTCGCCGCCAGACCTTTCAGATACATGCCGAGCTGCCCGAAATCGGACTTCCAGATCGACACGAGCGGCTGCGCGGCCTGCGCCGCCTTGCCGAACCAGCCTTTCACGCCGGTGACCATGCTCGCCGCAGCGTCGCCGACCTTGCCGAACTGGCTGGAGAAACCGTTAATCGCTCCGGCTATGTTCTCCACTCCCACGGCCTCGATGACCTTCTGCACGGCCTTGGCGACGCGGTTCTTCACGTTCTCCATGGCCGTGCCGATGCCCTGAGTCGCGTCCTTCGCCTGCTGGGCGAACGAGGCGTATTTGCCGAAACCGTTCTGGTTCAGTTCCATGACCTTCTTGTTGAAATCATCGAAACTGATCGACCCGTTTTTCATGGCCTCATACAGGTCGTTTGAGTTCTTCCCTGCGCCCAGCATGGCCTCGGCCACTTGGTTGAGCTGGCCCGGCATGGCGGCCTGAATCGAACGCCATGCCTGCATGTCCACTTTGCCCGCACTCAGCATTTGCGTGTACTGGGTGAGCGCGTTCTCCTGCTCCATCGTGCTTGCACCGCCTGCAAGCATGGCGTTGTTGAACGCCAAAGCGATGTCGGTGGCCTCGTCGAGGTTCGAGGTCAGTGGGGCGAGCTGCTGCACCATGCCGGTCATTGCCGAACTTGTGGTCGGCAGGCCGTCCAAGGCGTTCGAAATCTTCTTGATGGATGCGGCCGCGTCCTGCGAACTGTAGCCGAGGTTTTTCATGACCTTCGGGAAATTGTTCATCTGGTCGGCGCGGTCGATTGCGCTGCCGAGGCTTGACGTGACCACGGATGCGACCTTGCCGAACACATTGGAGGCGATGCCGGCGACGGCGCCGACCTTGGCGGCGAATCCGACAGACAGTCCCTGGCCGATGCTCTGGCCGGTCTTACTGCCGGTGGTTTTGGATGCGTCTCCGAACGCTTTTTCAATGGCCTTGCCCACGCCTTCCATGGAGGGGACGATGGGCACGTATGCGGTGGCGAGATTATAGGCCATTGTTTCGCCTTCCTCTGTTCGGTTGTCCGGTCTGCGGCCGGTTCTCCACACGGTTCACGGTCGTGAACCGTTGGCTCATGAATCGGTCGAGCTGTTCGACGTTCATGCCCACGGCCTTGATGGTGCGCGTGCGACGGATGGTGTTGCCATCGGGTTCGGGGTTCTCTGGTCCGGCTTCCGTGGCCGGGCCGGTTGCTTCCGGCGTGGCGTGGGGTTGGCCGGGGCGTGGCAGCGGCCGGGGTTGCGGGCCGCGTTTTTTCGGGTCGCCGTTTGCCCAGATCCACTGGTTCATCTGTTCGATGCGCAGCACGGCCAGATACTGGTCGAACGTCCACGCGCGCGGCGTGTCCAACGTCTGCCAGACGAGTGAGCCTGCGGGGAGGTTCGCGGCCAGTGCGGCCGTCTCCGACGGGTCCAGGTCGTACACGCCGAGCCCGTACTCCCTTCTCATGTCCGCCGCCAACTGGTCGGGGCAGCGGTCGAGAAGGAGCACGAGCGTCATGAGTTTGGGAAAGCCTTACCCATCTCCTCGAACAGCTCGATCAGGAAGGTGCCCATGGTTTCGCCGTCGATACGCCCATCAGCCCCTCGCAATCCATTCTTGACCTTGCCGTATGAGCCGCCGAGAAGTCGGCGTAGGAATGGGATGATTTGCAAGGCGTTACCCTTCGGGTCGGCTTGAAGGTCATAGAGAGATTCCATGAACTCCCAATCGTCCAAAACCTTCGGGTCGATACCGATATCGATTCCACGGACGTTGACACGGCGAACCGTATTCTTGGACTGCTTGTGGTCCTGTGGATGGCTGGCAATCTGGTTGGCGTTTGTATTGCGATGGCTTCGGTTGCGTGACATTCTGATTCTCCTTGATAAAAAAAGCGGTTCTCTCCTTGACGGTCAAAAAAGGGTTCCCCTCGCGGCAAGGAGAGAAGAAAGGAATCCGCGAGGGGAAGCGTTGGCTAGTCGAGCCGTTGCGGTCACGGTCAGAGACTCTGGTCTTTTGGGATGCCGATATATTCGATGGAGGTGACACCATCGCCCATGTCGTTCGCGTTCACAGTGAGGTCATAGCCGAGCACGTCGCTCGAATGCATCTGGCGGTCGCCGAATTCGGAACGGGTTGCGGAACCGATGACGGTACGGTCCTTCACGTTGCCGGTTGCAACGATCTCGAACACGAGCGAGACCGGTGTATCGTCGGGCATCTGATGCTTGATGACCATGCTCTTGTCCTTGCCGGTCACCGCGTCGTTGCCGTAGCGCATCTGCGCCGCTGCCTTGCGCAGGAACTCGATGAGCACGAACTGGTAGCTTTCGGAGTAGCTGGAGACGACTTTCATCACGGTCGTACCGTTCGCGTCCTTGACTTCGGCGGTGTCGGTGTCGGTCGTGTTCGTGATGCCGTCCTCCGACAGGTAGCCGATGAGCTGGAAAGCGGAGTCGAGCTCGCTTTCAGAATCGGTGGGCAATGCGGTGCCGACGGGTGCCGCGTACGCGTAGCCGCCGACCTTGAACTTGCCGAACGACACGTTTGTGGAATCGTTCTTCGTTGTTGTTTCATTAACCATGATTAGGCCCTTTCTGGAAATGATGCTCATTCGTCGGTCTTGACGGTGAGCTGGATGAGTATCTGGTAGCGTGGCCGTCCGTCCGGCATGGGGAAGTCGGTCAGGCCGGTGATGTCCCAATCGGCCACCTCGGGCAGTTCAACGATGCGTTTCAACCGTGGCAGCACGAGACGCTGTGCCACGTCCGAAGCCTCCCAGCGTGAAGCGGCCCACACCTGCACAGCGATCAATGGTCTCGACACGAACCGGCCTTCCGAACCTCCCGTGCGTTCCACGGTGACGAACGGGATACGGTTCGTGGCGCTCGATTTGGCAGGCACCTCGAAGCTCGCGGGATAATCCTTGAGTTCGGGTGCCGCGTTGAGCCAGTCCATGACGAGCTTCTCCGCGTTCATCAGCCGCCTCCCAGCGCCTTGGCGAGCGTGTTGTGCATGGCATTGTCCACGCGGGCGGCGGTGTTCTCCGTATGCACCAGTGCGGTGGCACCTTCGGGACTGGCCTGCGGGCCCAACGCCGTGTACAGTGGCTGGCCGGCGTGCGTGGGAGATCCCATCGAGTTCGCCCTCGCCGCCAGTTTTTCGGCCTCGGACATGGCGGCCTTGGAACCCTCGTTGCGCCTGTACGCCTGGAATGCCGAATAATGCAGTTTCACCCGTTTCATGCACTATCCCTTCGTGTCGGTGACTTCTACCGTGAGGTTCCAGGCGGTCGGCCTCATGCCGCCGCCCAATGGTCTCGGGTCGCCAATCACCTTGTATTCATGCCCGTCGATGCGCACCCCCGCCCCACGCAGGCTGCGGAACTCATAGGAGCGGGGGAACAGGCACGTAAACGCCACGGTCACTCCGTCAGGGCGCAGCGAATCGGTTGCATTCGACATGGCACCCGGCGAGACGAGCACGTTGCCCACCGATTCGATATCGACCTTCGTGACGGGCGAACCGCCCGGGTCGGTCTCGCCCGTGGGCGTGTAGCGCACCACTTTCACGGTTTCGCCCCTCATGACGCCTCCCCGTTCGACAGGTCGATGCTGTAGAAGCGTTGACCGGTGAGCCTGAGCGCCTTCTTCTGCCCCTTGGACAAGTAGAATTCGCCGCGAGGGTTCGCGAATGTCATGGATTGGGTGAAATTCCCCGCCGTGAGGCTGAGATTGCTGGCACCGGTGGTGTCGAACCCCGCGCCCTCGGTCTGTATGTCGGACGAGATCGCATCCTTGGCGAGCTCGCAGGCGATGCGTTCAAGCGTCGCCCGCGATATGTTCCGCCAACCCGGGCATTGTTCGCGGAGGAACTGCGAAGCATCGGCCAGCCGCTGATCCACATAATCGGGGTCGTCCGGCATCTGCTTCCAGCGTTTGGCCAATTCCAAATGCGTGGCAAATGGGTTTTCTCCCGTGTCGTCGAACATGGCGGCCTCCTTAATGTCGGGATGCGATGATGCCGTAGCCGCGTGCTGCGGCCGGCAGCTTCAGTCCCATGGCCATCACTTTCCGGTGGCCTACGCCGCTACGGCGGAGGCCGGCGCGATGACGTAGGCCGGGAAGCGCTTGGCCTTGTCCGGCTGCACGTCGTTGATCGGGTTGGCGATCTGGAAGCCCACGCGGAACACGACTCGCATGGCCACACAATCCTGCTGGGCGAGATTCAGAATCACCTTGCCGTCGTCGTCCGTGATAACCGCCTGGTCAAGCAGCTTGTAGGTGATGTCCTGACGGATGCCTACCACGAAGTTCGACCAGTCGGCACCGAGCAGCACGGCCTTGGTGGTATCCCATGCGCCGTTGTCGACCTCGTTGAGGCCGAAACCGTACAGGGTGGACGGCGCACCGGAGGCGAGCGAGGGCACGTAGATCGGGCTGCCGTTGGCGTTACGCAGGCCGATAAGCTCCCAGTTGAGGCCCGGCTTGCTGGCGAAGCCGTTCATGGCGAACCCCTGTTCGGCGAGCTTCTGGCCCATGGTGGCCACGTCCTTGGCGAGGTCCTTGCCCTGGGTGAGCGTGTTATGCGCCGCGATGGCCTGCGGGATGATGCCGTCGGGGAAGCTGGACGGTTTGTCCACGCCGAACAGGGTGGCCTGATCCAGCTTGTAGCCGAGCGCGGCCGCCAGTCGCGGCTGCACCTCGTTCCACAGGGGGATGCCGGAGTCCGCGATCACAGCCTCGGGGATCGGCACGATGGCGGCCATCTCCTCGGCGGTGATGCTCAGCCCGCTCCACGCCTGCTTGGTGGTCTGCTTGAGGCCCGTGTCGCCGCCGACCCAGTAGGCGATCGGCTTGGAGTCGAGGACCGGCTGGGTGCGGGTGCGGGTGCTCATGCGGATCTGGCGCATGCGGGTCAGAGACACCGAGGACTTCGGGGCGTCCTGGATGATCTGGGTGGCGTATTCGGTGGGGATGAGTCCGCCGCCGAGATCGCCGCTGGCGATGATGGAGTTCACATTGGAAGCCATCATGGTTCCTTTCTAATCGGGATGAGTTTTTATTTGGTTTGGAGGTACTGGTCACGCAGCCAATCGCCGGAAGCGCCGGAAGGTGCTGGCGGCTGGTTGGATTCGGAGGAGGCGTGCACATTCGGCTTGGTCTTCTCGGTGATGTAGTCGGCGAGCGCCTTGCCGTTGGCCTGCATCTCTTCGAGCGTGGAGCCGTGCAACAGTCCGATGGGCACGCCGGTTTCCTTGGAAACCTGCGTCTTCCATTCGTTCTGCTGTTTCTCCGCCTCGTAAGCGGCGTTCTTGGCTTCAAGCTCCTTGATGCGTTTGGCGGTCTTTTCGGCTTCGGACAGTTGGGCCTCCTTGAGCTGTTGCAGCTCGTCGGCGGCTGTCTTGTTGTCCTTGGCGCGTTTCTCCCATTCGCGGGAATGGGCGATGGCCTCCTTGTATTTGGCCTCGTAGTCGATTTCGGGCGGCTTCGCTCCGTTCTCGGTCGGTGCCGCCTGCTGGTTGCCGTTGGCCTCTTCGGTCATGGTTCCTCCTATGGTTGGGGCCCGTTTCGGGCATAAAAAACCACCCGTGCGGGTGGTCAGGGAAAATCTCAGTTCGAGTGCGACGGTCGGGGAACCCCGTAGCCGTCCTTGTAACGGTCGGGGTAGAGTCGGCGCATCACATAGGTGATCGTGTTCGGGTCGTTCGGATTCTCGGGGTCGCCTTTCGTGGTGGCCTTTATCATCCGATAAGTGTCGTCGTCCAGTTCGCCGTTCTCGATGAGGCTGCGGGCGTGCATGTATTCCGAGTACATGCGGTCTGGGTCATAGCCCTCGATGTGAGCTTGGTCCCTGTCCCATTCGGGCACGATCTGGCAGTCGCAATCGTCGTGGAACAGTCTGAACGAGCCTTTGACGTATTTCGCGGTCTTCTCGCTGTGATACACCCAGCCTCGCGAACAGAGCATCGTGCAGAACGCGCACGTCTTCGCGCCTCTCGGCACGCGCGCGTACCGGGGTTTGGACGGGTCGTGCTCGCATAGGCGGGCGACGGTCTCTCGCCCCGAATACATGACCCAGCGCTGCATCGCGCCGGCCAGATACGCCTGCATGGTCTGCGGGTCAGTCCATAGGTGGCCGGCCTGCCAGCGTATGGTCTTGTCGATGCCGTCGCCGGGGAACGAGTCGGATAGGTCGGACTCCCATGGTTCTGGCACCGATTCGCCACGGACGCGCATATACCATTCGTAGGCGGCCTGCGCCGCGAGGTCACCGTATTTGGCGACCAGTTGCGGCACGTAGTCGAGCAGCATGTCACGCTGCCATTCGGGGCTGAGCTGCTGCAGCGTCTCCCATAGTTTCGCCAGATCGTGGCGTGCCAGTTCCACCGCCCTGGTTTGGCTGGACTGTAGCTGATTCAGCTGTTGGTTGTCCGTCATCCTTGTTGCCTCCGTTCACGAGGGAGTCAAGCACGCTGCGGGTCTCGGCCTTGCGCTTGTCGGCCAATAGGCGTGTGATGTCGGAATCCGTGTAGCCGAGCTTTTCCAGAATCACGTCGGAGTTGGCGAGCCATGGGATGGCCGTCACCTGCTTCACGATGGCATCGGAGAGCGCGGCCTGAGACGGGCGTTCGGGGTCACGCCAGTTGACCTGAAGCCGATTGAGCTCGTCGCTGTCTTCGCTGGTGCCGTTGAGGATGGCGATGTCCCTCGCGGCCTTGCGTAGTTGCACTCCGATGGCGCGGCAGGCGTTCTTCGCCTCGATGACGAGCTCGCTTTCGGCCGCCATGATCGCTTCGGACGAGGAGGGGCCGGAATCCGTCATCACGCCGAACTGGCTGAGCGGAACTCCGGTCGCTCCGCTCATGCGTGCCGCGAGGGCGCGAAGCATGTCGGTGTGCGGCTGCATGGTCATCTGCGTGAACTGGCCGATGGTGGGCGCTTGGCCGTCCTCGTTGAGGCTGATGTTGAGCATCTTCGAGATGGTGGCTTCCCAGCCGGTCAGTTTCTTGCCGTTCTTGTCCTCTGGCGGTTCGTCCGCGCCGATGAGGTAACGTTGCGGGCTTGAATAGAATTCGGCGCTTACCTCCATGCGCAGCATGGTGCGCACCGCCGTGTCGGTGATGCTCATGACCTCGCGGCTGATGCGCGAACGGCCAAAGGGGCGGTTCAGGTCCTGATGGTAGGGGATCAGGTACACGGGCACATGATCCATGTACGTGTTCCGGGGAGCGTCCGCATGATAGCGGCCTGATTGCGTGCGGCGGATGCGAATCGTGTAGCCGGGCATGTAGAGCATGAGCTCGGAAGGCACGATGGTGTTCGTCTGCGCGTACTGTGAGCGGTCGATATCGGTTATCGACAACGCCGCCGACAGTCCACGACGGGCGTAATCCCACAGGCCCGTCTCATAGAGGGCGCTACGGAACGACACGGACACCTTCGAGCGCAGACCATCCTCGGGTTCCGCGCTGCGCACGTTCAGGAACGAGCATGAGTGAATGAGCGCGCTGCGGATGGCCTGCGGCAATTCCACGTCGAAGTCATTGTCGGAAAGAATCGAATCCAAACCCAACGGGTCGCGGCTGTCGTCGCCGACTCCGACGAAACCATCGAACACGATGCGGTCGGCCAAAGCGTCCACCGACTTCTGAGGCCAGCCCACGACCTCGCTTATCCCCGCCATGCTGTCCGGCACGGCGATGGACAGATTCTTAAGCTCGTTTCGTCCGTCGTAGTATTTGGTTCGTAAAAGGTTACGTTCGAGCTTCTGGGACCATTGACGTATCATCAAATCCCACGGTTCTCGGCATTCCTCGGGCAGATCATCGACCTGCACGCCTTCAAGATTCGGGATCTGCATCAGAATGCCACCGCCTTCGCTCTTCTGCCTGGATGACGCTTGGAAGTCTTGACGTTCCAATACGCGAGAGCCACCGCTTCCACGGGACTCACGTCGATGTTCTCCATGGACGGCTCGTAGCCGAACCCGTCGCCGATTTTCCTGTGCTTCGCATGACCCACCGCCTCGTCAAGCAGCGGCTGTCCGAAATGGGTAAGCCTGTGATCGTTCACGGCCTGTTCGAGCATCGAACAAGCGTCCGCCATGTCGGAAGGACGCGGAACCACGATCACTCTTTTGGACACGCCCTTATCGATGAGGCTGTTGACCAGAGTAGGCGCTCCAACACGCCCGTCTACGACGATGCCGATGGCCTTGCGCCACCGTTCCGCACCGTCCTTCTCGGCGGCCAGCCAATCGGCCAGCCAACCGGTGCCACCGCGCATACTGCGCGAGGCGATGACCTCCACGTGAGGCAATTCACCCGACTTGCTGGGCGGGCGCACGCACGCCACGAGGGTGACGTTCGCGCCGTCCGCGCTGAACTTGACCGCATACGAGTTGTAGCCGTCCATGCAGGGCCTGTCGGTCTTGCACTTGGCCCACTCGTCAACATCGATATCGGACAACGCGCCGGCCTGATCGTTCCACCAGCCGAGACGCTCGCGGGCGAAACCGTCAGGGGTCATCTTCTCCGATTCGGAAACGACCACGCTCTTCAGCAGTCGTGTGCCGAGCGATGGATTGTACCGGTACCAGCGTTGCTGGTCGTGCACGTCGCCGATCTCGTTCGCCGCCCATTCGAACCAGCACAGGTTCTTCGGCGGCTTGTCACGATGCGCGTTGCGGCGCATACGAGCGAACACCGTGCCCGGAGAGGTCGGCGGGGTCGGCGTTCCCGTGTAGATGGTCAACGGATTGCCCGAAGGTGCCGAGCTGATGGCGGGCTGTATGGCCTCCATCTGCTCGTCGGTCAGCTCCTGCGCCTCGTCGCACACCAGCACGTCCACCGTGAAGCCACGGCCCGAACTCTTCGAACGGGCGATGAACTCGATGCTGCCACCGTTCTTCAACACGATGGCCTCCTGGCCGTTCGTGGCTCGAATATAGGTGACCAGTTCCGACAGTTCGGGGAACTTGCGCGCGTTCTCGAAATAGTATTTCATGCGCAGGAAATGCTTGCGGCAGGTCTTCACCTCATGCGCCGTATGCAGGATCTTCATGCCGAGGATCGCGGCAAGGTACAATTCCGTGAACTCGAGAATCGCGTTCTTGCCGTTCTGTCGCGGCACCGCGCACCCGCAATCCGACGCCGCCCATTGCAGCTTCGAATCCGTGGCGAGCCACCCCTCGAGCACGATGCGCTGCCACTTGTCCGGCTTCATGTCGTAGCCGGCAGCGAGCGCGCACGCCTCTCCTCCCTCGGACTGCGCGTGCTTGGGAACCAGAGCGAAGCTAGGTTCCTGTACGCCTCTTCGCCTTGCCACCCTCGATCACCCTCAGCTTCCGTCGTTCGGCTATCTCGTCAAGCGGCGTATGCCGCTCCTGCTTCTGGACTTTCGCCTGCATGATCTGGCTGCGCGCGGCGGGCGTGATCCCGTAATCCTGCAACAGCTTGTTCAGTATGGGCACGCTGGCGAAATTGCCGGAACCCCAGATGTCCGCGTGGATCAGGGCGGCGTTCATGAGGTTGTCCCAGTCGGCCTCCGTCCACGAGTCCGCGCCGGGGGTGGAAGCCAAATGCTCCCACCATCGCACGGTAGCCTCCGGCCATTCGATGCCGTCAGGCAACTGTGGCTGCGTTATCGTGGTCTTGGCCAACTGGGTCACCTCGAATCAATGTCTAGGAGCCGCTGGAGCGGCTAGCGCGAGCGGAACCGGCTGCACGAGAGAAATCAAACTCGCCCTGCACGTATCTCGGACGCATGACAACCACCTCCATCGAGAAATCAGGAGCCAGATGAACGGGACGCCACTTTCCCCCGAGCGAGTCGCTTGCCGGTTTTCCAGTCAATACCTCGCTTGGCGAGAATACGACGCGCGGCCCTTACGGCTTCATTATCGGAATTACCCTGCGCCGTTTTCAATGCTTTTTCAACGGAAGAGGGAGGACGTACCGCGCCGGATTGAACCCGAGAACGGTATTCCGCACGTGCGGATTCTCTCTGCGTATGGTAATCAGATGACGCGCGTTGAGCGGCTTTTTGAAATGCCTTCGCTCCGCGGCTGGTGCGAATCTGCCGGTTCGAGCGCATCTTGTCGTCCGCAAAACCGCTTATCGGACTCGACAAGCCACGCTCGGCCAAGAATTCAGATTCAGATTGAACCTTTGTGCGTCGTGCCACGAGATTCTCCAATCACAAGAGACAACAAGATCAGGAGCCGGAGGAACGCGAGCCGCCGCGAGAAAAAGCGCTGCGGATACGACCGGCCACATTACGCACCGCACTACCGGCACGCTGGAACAGGTTTCGCATAATCCACCTCCCTCCAAGCACGAAAATCGGACAGGAAAATATCAGGAGCCGGAAGAGCGGGAAGCGGTTCTGCTGTTGGCCCGTTTCATCGATAGGATTTTCTTCGCCCACGGTTTTCCCGCTTTTGCTGCGCGCTCAAGAGTTGGATCGTGGATGGCCCCGGATTTGACCAATTTGCGGTAATCGGCGAGTGCTTTTCTTTGACGTCGGGATTGTTCCTCGTCCTTAAGTGGATAGTGAAAGTTACCTCTTCGGTGAATGGTGAAATCTGGAGTGACCTTGATACCGCGTTCGGCGGCGTATTCACTGAAGGTCTGGGATTTACGCGCCATGAAAGTCTCTCTTCAATGGAAAAGCCGCCCCATAGGGACGGCTTGAACGAAAATATTGTTACCGGTTCACGATCCGCTCGATCGCGACGCGGAACGGGACGCACTCACACGCAGGGCGGATACACCGCCACCGGATGAACCGGAAGAGCGACGCCCATACCCCGTATAGCGGATATCGTTGGTGCTCGCATAACGGACTCGCCTCATAACTCACCTCCCAGCTTCCGAGCGACGGCCATGCCGTCCAGATACTTGTCGCCGAGCTTGCGAAGACCATACTCGGCGAGGAAAGAGTCCTTATCATCGCGCAGGGGGAACGCGATGGCGAACCAATGTTCGGAATCGGTCGGATCGACAAGCCTTTCCGGGCTGCGAGCCGAAACCAGCGCCTTGTGCAGGGCGGCGAACTCGGCGAGACAATCCTTTTCCAGATCATCGGTGTACTCGACACCGGCGAGCGGGTCGGGCGTCTTCTCCGCGAAACCGAGACCACCGGCGAACCCCACACCGGCACCGAACGCCACGGCAGACGACCTGGCCGGCTTGTACGGGGCAAGCCTGTCGGCGATGTCGCGGTACGCATAGATCCGGTGTTCCTCGCCGAAACCAAACCGCTCACGCCACTGAGTCAACTCGGCGGGGGAGGGGAAGCACAGGCACAGCCAGAATTCGGTGTCGGTCGCATCCACGAACCGCTTGCGCTCCGCACGGGCACGCTCGCGGTATTCCCTCGCGTTCTCGTCCAGATTCTCCGGCACCGGCTTCACACGCTTGCCCTTGGGCTTCTTCTTGGAAAAATCGAATCTGAAATCACCTGACATGATCCACCTCCAACAGGGGGAACCATTCAAGCAGCGTCGCGTAATCGTCCGGTGCCTTGTCTTTGAGAATCTTGGTGAAACGCTTGTCGATGCCATCGAACGAGCGGCCGAACCACTCATAATCACACGGCAGCTCGATATGATGCCCGCTAATGCAGTCCAATACCTCGCCCTTGAGCCAATCCCCGATAGGACTGACCTTCTTGAGGTTGCGCCGCCAGTACCCATACTGCACGAACGCGCCGCGACGTTGAATCGAATCGGCCGCACGCACGCCATCCGCGCACCACGTGCTCTTATCCAAGCCGATGTCGGCGCGAATGAAATCCCACATCTGCTCATACGACGGCTCCGGCAAACGCGCCGCCTCGATAAACCTCAACCGTTCGGGAGCCTGGAACACCGCATTGTTCAGCCACCGGTACAACGACGGATGCGGATAGCGCCTGATCCGGGTCTGGAATTTCTGCTCGAAACAGTCCAGTTCCTCGTCCACGAACCTCAAACCGGGCACATAGTAGAGGTACGCGGGGATAACCTCGATACCCATGTCCCGCAGCGCCAGCCACGCGGCGATGGAATCCTTGCCGCACGAAAACGCCAACAGCACGGGCTTGCCTTCGGCGGCGAGCTTCTCGCGCACCGCGAGACTCGTGCCCTGGTTGCGGATAACCGTGGTCACTTCGGCCACCTCCTTCCCGTCATGCGGATGAACCGCGAATGCGAATAGAACTCGACGCCGTCACGCCGGAAACTCGGCTCCGACGACTCCACGAACACATGCAGCCCATGGCCGCTGGTCGAAACCTCCGCATAAATCGCTTCGGACAGCAGTTCCACGGCCTTTGCTGGCGGTTCAGCCAAATTAACATGGTCGAAATCCCAGCACGCGAGCCCGTCGCCGAGCATGATGCCGTAGCCGTCACCGGCTTTGGAACGCATGACCTCCGAATATGATGCCCAGGTATCGGGGTCGGTCGAACTGGCCGGCGACCCATCACACTGGATCGGACGCTTACCGACGGCGCGCACCCAACGGGGCAGCGACTTGAGCGCTTGTGGTAATTGATGTTTGCGGCTCCACGCCTTGCGGCATCTGTCCGAGCAAAACAGTCTCGGACGCCTAGGGTTTGGTGTGGATTGGAAGAAATGGCCGCAATTCCTACATTGGTTGACCATAGTTGTAACTATAGCATATATTCCAACGGATTGCAACCATAATTTCGTGACACATTAAAACTACGGAGAATCAAACGTAACAGCCTCGGAAAACAACGGGACAAAACCATCAAAACCATGCCGGAACGGCTCACACAGGCCCACGCAGGCACCCCGGCGACCAAACGTGCGAAGAGCCACACGGGTTGCGGGGGGATGGCGGCGCTATGACCTGTGGGGAGCCTTGCATGGGAGGGGAGGGGGTTGGCCCCCGGTTACCATTGGCGGCTGATCGGGATGGTGTTTTGTGGTTGTTTTGTGTTTTGGTGGCCTGTGGTGGTGATTTTGTTGCCTTTTCGCTGGTTGCAGATCCTGTGTGCGAGTTGGGTGTTGTCGAAGCTGACTGGCGAGCCGCCTCGGCTGAATGGGATGATCTCATCGAGCTCGCAGCTGAGTGGGTGTGGTGTTTTGAGTGTGAGGTCGATGGGTTTGCCGCAGAGTGCGCAGATTGGTATTGGCCCTTCGGCTGCGATGTGTCTGGCTTTGCATTTGCGGCGGGCTGCTCCATTGCTGTAGCGCCCTGATCCCGCCTTGTTGCTCATGATTGCCTACTCGCTGAGGGGATTGGTGGCTTGGGCGAGATTCGAATTCGCGATCCAGTGGCCGTGTTTACTGGATGTCACGCCATCCCGGCGTGACCGGTTAGTCCTCTACCGTACGCAAGCCGTGGCGGGCTGACTGGCGCCGGCGCTTTGGACGCTGCCGGCGGAGTACTCTCAGCCCATGAGATACGGAGGATATGAGTAAAGCCCCTGAACCGGTTGATTCAGAGGCTTTCACACTAATCCTGATACGGAGTATACCACGATGCGGCAACAGCCTACTGCCGGTTGGAATATGCCATTGCCATGCTGACTATCTCCCTGATGCTGAATTCGTAGTATCCGTCTTCCACTGGTTTGCTGCTGGGGAGTTTGCCCCGGCGTATCCACATGATGATTACTTTGCGGCTGACCTCGTATCCGTAGTTGTCTTTGAGCCATTGGCTCATGCCTGCCGGTGTCTTGGTCAGGTGGATGGCTTCGGCCTTGGCTTGGCTTTGTTCGCGTAGCTCGGCCACGTTGATGGGGTTGCCGCATTTGCATAGCAGCAGCGATTCGCCCTTCGCGGCCATGACCTCGCGTCCGCATTCGGGGCAGACGCCGATTATCCGGCGCGTGCGTGGCCTTCTGTCCACCAATGGCATGATGCGCTGGTTCATGCGGATCAATTGGCGCAGGAATCGGCCCGCGTGCGTGGCCTGGCACAGCCATGCGAGATGTGACTGCATGCGGGGGATTAGGCGTTGCCATCGGTCGCTCCACACGGCTCCCGCGTCGTACCATGCGTCCTGCAGCAGGCTTTCGGCTTCGTCCAGCAGGTCGATGGCGTGCATGTTGACTGGTGCGGGTGCCTCGCCGCCCTGCGGTTTCCCGCCGCTGCCGGGCTCTGTGAGCTTGTACTCATGCCGTGCGACCCGCTGCAATAGTTGCATGTTATGGCGCAATGAGTGGAGTGTTTTCGCGTACTGTCGGCGGCAGTTCCGGCAGAGCGTCCACGGTTTCTCGACCTGTTGGCTGCCGCAGTATTGGCATGGTTCGGTTTGGATGAACATTGTTTGAAACCCTCCACGTTCCGGCTATCATGGTGCTTGGTGAGCGTGCCCTCCATCTTTTCGGTGGAGGGTTTCGTTTTTTTTTACGCTGAATTCAGTGTTTTTACGCTGAATTCAGAGCAATGGTTCGATGAATTCTGACGTGAAATCATCCTTGTGGGGTGCGGGCGTTTCAGGATGGGCGATGATGTACAGCACCTCATCCAATGGCACGCCGAGCAGCTTCGCCGTGTATTCGGGCGTGGCCGCTTTGCTCCGATGCCATTTGAGTATTTCCTCGCGTTTGAGACTGCTTACGCTCATGATTCCTCCTTGAGCGTGGCGACATATGCGATGGCCTTGCGTTCACGCTTCGCATACTTCTCGCATTTGCGCTTGAGACGTTTGAGGCTCATGGCGTACAGGGACTCTCTGAAGTCGCCGTCCTCGTAGATTTTGGCTCGATAACGGCCGCAGGTGCCTTCCGCGCTGATTCGCGCGGCCAAATGGTCCGTAAGCTGAATCTCGTTCATGCGTTTTCCCCTTTCTCGAACGTCTCGATCATTTCCATCAACGCGGCCTGATACGACTCATGCCATTTGGTGCGGTAATGCATTCGGTCAACGCATTTGAACCGATAGCGTTTCTCCTCGGAGCCTTTCACGGTTCCTGTAGCGGCCTTTAGGTGTCTGCCACATTGGGGGCAGTAGAAGCTTTCGCCGTTGAGAATGAAATCGGAGTCCCGCACGTCGCCTTTGCCGACTATCCGGTAGAGGTCATCAAGCCAACTCATCGTCCACCTCCATTTGTTTGTCAAGCCATTTGTTGAGCAGGACGCGGGCCGCATCGCGTCGGGCTTTGGCACGTCGGGATTGGTATCCGTTCCGACGTCGGACGCATTCGGCGCAGGCCCGCCGCGTCTCATCGAAGAACACGTTGCGCCGCGGGTCCCAGCGCTTGATGTCCACCGATGAGCTATCGCCGTGCAACGGTTTACGACACAAGTAGCAGTCACTCATTGTCCGCCTCCCATTTCCTTCTCTCGCGCCATGATCTCCACGTCGTCGGCGAGCATCCTCAGCACGCCGGCGAGCGTGCCATACGATTCGGCGGTCGGATACACCGTCTTGCTGACATACACGTCCCACCTGTCGGAGCCTTGATGGTTGTCGGCCTTGAGGATGATGAGCGGGTCGGCGTCGATGAAACGACCGTCCTTCATGCCCCCGCACTTTGAGCATCAGACGTATCGAATCCGCCTGCTCGCTCGTGTTGCCCAAAATATCCAGAGTGCTCATCGTCTGCCTCCCAGACTCTCGCGAATCAGCTTGTATTGCCGGTCTCCGTTGCACATCGCATTCCAACAACGGATTGCATCCAGATAGCAGTTGCCTTTGTATGGCGCAATGTCCCATAACATGCGGCACCGCTGCCGGCAATGCGCGCACTGGAAAATCAGACGCCAGTACGAGTGGGCAAACGGTCGGGCCACTCGCTCCCATTTCGCCTTGACCTTGCCCCCGCATTTGGGACACGGGCTAATCCTGTGAAACCTCACCAGACTCACCTCCCTCAAGAGGCGCGTTCAAATCCACCTGTTCGATACGCGCACGCTCCTGTAAGATGTTCGCGTATGTCTCCATCGCGTACAATTGGCTTTCAAGGAGCTGGAAAGAACACGCGGGCGTGAAGTCCAACGTGCCCTCCGCGTAGCCTTCAAGCATGTGCGCCAGCTTGATGATGCGTTCTTGCAATTCTCGATGTTCGCGGATCATCCGCTGCTTGTAATCACTCATTCTTCCGTTGCCTTTCCTTGCATTGCCTTGACTGCGAGTCGCATGGCGTCGTAGTATTCGGCCTTCAACGCGCAATCAGAATCCCATTGAGGGTAAGAGTCGGGCTTCAACGCCTCGTAGAACGCTTTCGCCCCGGCTACGATTTCCTCTTCCGTGGGCTGGCGCGTGGCCCCGGCGATATACGACTCCTGCAGGAGCGTGTCGCCCTTGTACACGTGTTCAGCCTCACTTCTGATGATGCTCACGCTTCCACCGCCTTAGCCGGGCAGAACGGGGCAAACACACGCAATTGTGAATCGACAGAGCCATTAGCCATCCATGTGCCTTTACTGGTGCAGATAGCACGAGCCTTGCCGTCGCGAGCCACCCATAGGGCACCGTCCTTGTCGAACCACAACCCATCACGGTCAGGAAGCTGAGGTTTCGGACGCAACGCATAGGAGAACGCGGAATCGGCCAGCCAAGCTCTAATGCCGTAGGGAAGACTCACACAGAACGTGGCACCAAGGCCGTAGTCGCCAATGTGCTTGATCGGATAGTGGTTGCCGTCCTTAGCGACGAAGATATCACCTTCACGCACGTCATCAATGTCATCGATACGCTCACACTTAGGGTCGTCCAGCAATTCAATGGACTTGATGTCGGCGTAGGGGGCGAAAGTCGCGGCTGGATGACGGGCGGGAGAAAGTTCACACTGACCAGCGTTTCCAAAAATGTTGAGAGTACTGGTCATCGTGTCGCCGTTATTCCACGTTATCTTGACATGTAGTCCGTCCAGCTCCTTGCAGGTCTTGCCTTCCCAGAATGGTTTCTCACTCATTGTTGTTCTCCTTCTTTTCGTTCGCTTCGATTGCATCTAGCAGCTCGCATTCGGCGAGCATGAGATGCGCCTGAGCGCGGGTCATTGATTTCAATGTCTGCGCGCCGTTGGCGGCCATCCAGCCGAGAGCATTCACTTTCTCTTCGAGCAGGTGGGTCTGCGTCGCGAGATCACGCAATCGTTCAGCAAGCAGCATGGTCATCAGTTTTCCTCCTTGTTGAGTCGTGTTTCGATTTCGATGCACAAGTCGAGCGCCGCCGTGAAACCGGCCTGATAGGCGTATAGCGCGGTCTCCGGCCGGCTCATGCCGCCAATCTCCGTGGCCTCCAACAGCCACGCCATCGCACGCTCCTGCGGGGTCGGGAACTTTTCGGCCATCACGCGCCCCTCAGAATCGAGCCGAGTGAGGCAGCACCCAGCTTCTGGGCACCTGCGAACCGTCTGGCCGCGGAACGTGACTTCGGCTGCGCGGCGGGCAGTTCGAGTGGGTTGCGCATGGTCAACGCCTGCTGCTGCGCCTGCTCCGGGCCGTTGCCGAGCATCCGCTGGCGGCGGTACATCCACGCCTCGTCCGCGGATAGGCCCCGCGCCTCGCATTCGCGCGCTATCTGCGCCTCCGAGGGCTTCGACTCGTTGCGCATCCTGCGGACCATCGCGTTCACATCGCCGGAACCGCACCAGCGACCCGTGCTGTTGTCCGCGTAGAAGCGCTTCACCGCCTCCAATGCCTCTCCCAGCGTCATGTCCGCGCGAAGCTCCTCGTGGAACGTGCGCGCCTCCAAGTCGGTGATGGCCGCGTTGCCGTGGTGGACGCGAATCTTCGCCAGCACGAGCGTGCTTTCCTTGAGCGTCAGCATGTCAGGACTCCTTCCCGTGATTGGTTTTCGGCGGCTTCCTCGGCCGCGTAGTGGGCTATCAGTGCCGCGTTCGCGTCCTGGTTGGCCTGCGAACGGTTCCACGCCGATGGCGAGGGGCGTGCGGTCGGCTCGGGTTTGGCCGGCAGCGGGTCGTCGTCCCAGTGTTCGCCGTCCAGCCAGTTCGCCGGGGTGAGCGTGTAGCCGGGTTCCCGGTTCGGGTCGGCGGCGTACCTCGACGCCTTGGCGATCAGGAACGTGTTGTTGGTTTTCCTCCGCGCCTTCCGCCAAGCCTCGAAGGCCTTGCGTTTGCCGGTCTTGCGTGGATAGGTCTGCCAGAACTGCTCGAACTCGATGGGATAATCCTCGTCGGCGCTCTCTGCGGCCCCCTCGGCTTGCGAGGGGGTTTGGGGGAGAGAGAATTCTTCGTTAGAAGAATTCTTATCTGTATCTGTATCTGTATCTGTATCTGTATCTGGCTTCGTTTTGCTTGAGTCGTGCTTCACGTCTGCTTCGTTCGTGCTTCGCGTCTG
>ERZ827488.1859-NODE-1859-length-22961-cov-3.213699_pt1 | contig 22961 bp, 19 predicted proteins | sample MGYA00519771_ERZ827488 | MGnify/ENA primary metagenome ERZ827488 (study PRJEB31778, sample SAMEA3449323) | human gut metagenome | biome: human gut; feature: human-associated habitat; material: faeces | place: United Kingdom | collected 2010/2012 ... | reverse complement strand
TCTGCCAGCTACGACAACCGAATTCGAGTGAAATATACTGCAAAACAGAACGTGCAGATTGCAGGAATGATTTTTCAAACAGGCGCCAGAGCGTGCCTCCAAAAGGCTTTCTTCAAGATGTACGCTGCAATTTGCGGTATATTACAGTGCTCTCACATACTCCTTAAACATCTGGCCCCTCTGCTCATAATTGTCAAACTGGCCCCAGCTTGCGCATGCAGGAGATAACAGGACCGCGTCCCCGACGTTTGCCTTATCCGCACACACCTGCACAGCTTCTTTCAGATCCTCGCAGAGAATAATGTCATGAAAACCGTTCTTCTCAGCTGCAGCCTTAATTTTCTCTTTCGTCTGACCAATAAGTACCAGATACCTTACTTTGCCGTCAAATGCCTGGATCCACTCATCATAGCTGGATTCCTTATCATATCCGCCGCCGATCAGAAGAGTCGGACGGTTCATTGCCTGGATTCCCTTAATAGCCGCATCCGGGTTGGTTCCCTTTGAATCGTTATAATATGCCACACCGTTTTTCTCAGTTACATACTCAATTCTGTGCTCCACGGCTGTAAACTCACAGATACTCTTACGGATGCTATCCATATCAACACCTGCGTAGTAAGCCATGGTCACTGCTGCCATTACATTCTCAAAATTGTGTGTACCAAGAAGCTTCAGCTCTCCTGTTCTCACAACCGGAATCTCCTCTTTCTCTGTGCGGAGAATAATCTGGTCTCCTCTCAGGAAAATACCCTTTTCAAGTTCTCTTGCACTGGAAAAATATACAGCCTTTGGCACAATATTTTTGCCAAATTCACGAAGGATTTCATCCTCATAATTCAGCACACATACATCTTCCGGACCCTGGTTGCTGGTGATCAGCTCTTTCACGCGGATATACTCAGCCATTGTATGATGACGGTTCAGATGATCCTCTGTGATATTCAAAATGGCGCTTACCCTTGGAGCAAATTTCCAGATAGTCTCAAGCTGGAAGCTGCTGATCTCTGCAACCGTGACAGTCTCATCGGTCATCTCCAGTGACTTGGAAGTATACGGAGTTCCAATATTTCCAACAACAAATACAGATGGGCGTGCATCTGACATGATTTTTCCAAGAAGGGCTGTTGTTGTAGTTTTTCCGTTTGTTCCGGTAATTGCAAGAACTTCACCCTTTCCCGTCTGATAAGCCAGTTCAACCTCGCCCCATACAGGAAGTCCCTGATCATAAAAACCTTTTACAATTGGAAGATCTGTGGGAACTCCAGGACTTAATACCACAAGGTCCAGGCTTTCCTGAACTTCCTTCGGCAGCTCTCCTGCATAGATGGGAAGTTCATAATTTCCACTGATTTTATGTAATACGCTCTCTTTATCCAGATCTGCTTTTCCATCGTAGAGAACCGGGCAGGCACCAACTGCATTCAGAAGATCAGCTGCGCCGATACCGCTTTTTCCGGCTCCGAAAACGAGAACTTTTTTTCCTTTTAATTCCATGATTTATTTCCTCCTTAATGCCTTGCAATGGATGCCCCAGAATTCTCCCTTTTCAGGCACGCTTCAGGCAGCTCTTACAGGGCTAAAAGTCCGATCAGGCACATAATTGCAGTCACAATGGTAAACACTGCAACTACTCTGGCTTCTGACCATCCGCAAAGCTCAAAATGATGATGGATAGGCGCCATTTTGAAAATACGTTTGCCATGTGTTGCTTTGAAATAGGTTACCTGGATCATAACGGACAGTACCTCGACCAGATAGATCAGGCCCACGATCAGTATGAACAGAGGCATCTGCAGCATATAAGCCACCCCTGCCACAAATCCGCCAAGTGCCAGAGATCCTGTATCACCCATGAATACACTTGCCGGATATACATTGTAAAGTAAAAATCCCATCAGTCCGCCGATAACCGCACAGGTGACAGGCTCGATACCGGACTGGGTTCCAATGGATACAACCGTGAAGAATACGGCTACGATCAGGGTAACGCTGGTAGCAAGACCATCTACACCGTCAGTAAAGTTTACGCCATTTACAGTTCCGATCACTGCAAAGAACAGCACTGGTACAGCCAGCCAGCCAAGATTCAGATAATGTCCTCCCCAGAACGGAATGCGCATGGTCAGGGACACATCTGTATATCGAAGCAGGTAGAAAGTGAAAATACCAGTTACCACTACCTGAAGCAGAAATTTCTGCCATGGGAGAAGTCCGTCAGATCTTCTAAGGACTACCTTCAGATAATCATCCAGAAAACCGATCAGTCCGAATCCCAGAGTCAGGAACAAAACCGGGATAATTTTGGGATAATCTTTTACATAAAACAATGAAGTAATAATCGTGGATATCAGAAAGATCACGCCGCCCATAGTCGGAGTTCCGGCCTTTTTCAGATGCGACTGTACGCCCTCTGTTCTCTCTGTCTGTCCCATTTTCAGCTTACGCAGAAAAGGAATGATAACAGGTCCTAATACTGCACTGATTGCGAAGGAAATCAGCACCGGGATCACAATATGAAATTCCATCCTCACACCTCTTTAATTCTTTCGTTTTTTTCGTTCCAGAGTCTGTTTAAAAAAGCATTCCGCACAAAGTGTGACACACATCTTGCAGAAACCCTTTTCAAACACGCTCTAAACTTTTTAAAGCATCTTATAGTATAAAGCTTTTCCCCTTATTTATCAACCCATAGCTTGGTTTTTGCAAGATAATATCCCTACATTGTTTACTACTTACCTCGTGACCGGTAACATACTTCTCCTTGCTCACAGTCTGACCGGTCACCGAAGCTTAGCTTTCTTTTTTCTGATTTAGAGCGTGTTTGAAAAAGGCTTTCTACAAGATGTGCGTCACAATTTGTGGGAGATTTTGCCCGGATGAGGGCGCCGTAGCGGGCTACGGCAACCAAATTCGGGTGAAATCTTCCGCAAAGTGGGGCGTGCAGATTGCTGGAATGATTTTTCAAACACGCTCTAGCACCGCCTCAAAAATATTCTTTATCACAGGTGCCGCAATGGTTCCTCCGTAATACACGCCCTGCGGGTCATGTATAATGCAAAGCCCCAGGATCTGCGGATCTTCCGCAGGCATAAAGCCAAGAAAGGAGGAAATATACCGGTTGGCACTTCTTGGCAAAGTCTGGGAAGTAGCTGTCTTGCCCCCTACTGTGCATCCCTCAATCCGGGCATTTCTTCCGGAACCTTCTGACACTACTTTCTCCAGAATTCCTCTTACTGTCTCTGATGTTTTTTCCGAAATAATCCCCGTTTCCACCGGATATTCCAGCTTTCTTCCGCTGGTGCCATCTGAGCTCAGAACGGATACCCCAAAATGAGGTGTGATCCGCCTCCCCCCATTGATCAGAGAACTGACTGTGGTCGCCAGCTGAATTGGCGTAATCTGAAAAGACTGGCCAAAAGCAACTGTTGCCAGCTCCACATTCCCCATATTTTCCATTTTATGCATGATCGTTCCAGCCTCTCCCGGCAGATCTACACCTGTCTTCTTCAAAAGTCCAAACTCCTTGAAATAATGATAATAGTTTTCCACCCCAAGTCTCAGACCCACTTCAATAAAAACCGGATTGCAGGAATTCTGGGCACCTTCCACAAAGCTCTGGGAACCGTGTCCTGTTCTCCTTGCACAGTGAATCCGCCTGTCATCCACCAGCTTATACCCCGGACAGAAAAATCTGTCATTTACGGAAACCACGCCAGCCTCCAGACCTGCAGACATGGTAATGATCTTAAAGGTAGAACCGGGCTCATATGTATCGTTCAGGCAGGGATTTCTCCACATCTGGTTCAGAAGATCCTGTTTTTCCTGTTCATTCAGTCCTGAAGTGTCCACGTCCGTATTCAATATAAAAGGATCGTTCAGATCAAATTCCGGCACATTAACACATACATAAATTTCTCCGTTCTGCGGATTCATAAGAAGTATGGAAACACGCGCAGCCTGTTTTTCTTCCATTACTTTCAGGGCCGCCTGCTGAGCATACTGCTGCAGATCCACATCCAGACTGATTTTCAGGTTTTCCCCTGCCACCGGATCTTCCCTGCTTTCTCCGATCTGGTCGATTTCCACGCCTCTGGCATCTGTTGTGGTCAGGATTTTTCCCGCCTGTCCCTTTAAAATTTCCTCATATTTCACTTCCAGGCCAATTATCCCCTGATTGTCACCGCCTGTAAATCCCAGAACCTTGGAAGCCAGAGATCCGTAAGGATAATACCGCTTATAATCCTCATCCACTTTCACACCATCCAGTTCATACCCACGTATCACATCTCCCACAGATTTTTCCACATTTGTCTTAATTCGTTCAATTGAAGATATTTTTTCAACTTTTTTACGCACTGTGTCAGTATCTATTTCCAACTCTTTTGACAAGACCTCAATAACCTTCTGTGGGTCCTTAATCTGACTGTGAATAACGGAAATAGTACATACAGTTTTATTATCTGCCAGAATCCTCCCTTTTGCATCCAGTATCTGTCCTCTTGCAGCCTTAATGACTCGTTCTCTTTCATGAAGTTCTTCCGCTTTCTGGTAATAGTAATCCGACCGAACCCCCATCAGGTAAACAAGCCTTCCCACAAGTCCCAGAAGCATAAGTGCACATACAAGAAAAACCATCCATATTTTTTTCCTGTGAAAGGTCATGGTTTTTTTCATAAAAAAATCCCCATCTGAAATCATCATAACTAATATATGCTAATTTCAGATGGAGGTATGTGTTGTATTATGGTGAACAGTCCGTTTTTTATTTCCTGCCAATACTATGCCACCTATGGACAGTATTTCTAATCCAGTCCGGCTTCCTCGTTAGTCAGGCCTTCACTCTCCATATTGTTATCCTCAATGGGATCCGTGTTATCTTCCGGAGGTCCCGGAACATTGGTATCAGAAACAGCCTCCGGCAGAGTTTCCCCGGCTGAACCAGTGTAGGAATCGCTGATTCCATCAAGGTTAGCAGATTTTATATACTCTCCGTTTGCATTGATCTGATAACTTCCGTCACTATTCAGCAGGTAACCATTTTCGTCAATCCGATTGCCATCCCAGTCAATGAGGTTGCCCTCTTCATCCACCAGATTTCCATTTTCATCAATCTGACTGTCAGATATAGTATTTACATGACCATTAAATTTCTCCCAAAGCTCTGTCTCCGGAACAGTTCCGTCTGTAGACTGATCGGGCTGAATATTCATGTATGGCAGAAGCTCGGAAAGAATTGCCTGTGCCACATACTGTGGATAAATACTGCTGGCCTGATCCTCTACATTTGGCTCGTCAATTACCACATAAATCAGAACCTGCGGGTCATCAACCGGGGCAAATCCGATAAAGGAAACCACGTATTTACCATTTCCACGGGGGAATTTCTCCGCAGTTCCTGTTTTACCTCCTGAGCTGTAACCCTGTACCTTTGACGTCATACTGGTACCCTGCTCTACACTGGCCTGCATATAGCTTCTGATATCAGCGGAAATGCTGGAAGAAATAGTCTGCTTCTGAAGAAGCGGGCTGATTGTCTTCACAGTTGCACCGCTGGCGTCTTTGACTTTTGTCACAAGATGTGGCTGATAATAGTAGCCGCCATTGATGACCGAACACATTGCATTGATTTCCTGGATCATAGTACAGCTGAATCCCTGACCAAATGCAGAACACGCAAGCTCTGTCTCATGCATGGTATCAACAGTATGCATAATACCATATCCCTCATTTGGAAGATCGATTCCTGTCCGGCTTCCGAAATTGAAAGTACTCTGTGCTTTCAGAAAATTTTCAACTCCCATCTTTGCACCAATCTGCATCATGGCATCGTTACAGGAATTTGCGATTACTTCCGCAAGGGTTTCCATTCCGTGTCCGTAAATATTTGCACATTTGATGGTGGTCATATTTCCTGGCACACCAAAATTCTGGTAACCATCACAATAGAAGGTATCACTGGTGGATATTTTTCCCTGTTCCAGAGCAGCTGCCATAACAATGGGCTTCACAACAGAACCAGGTTCGTAAATGTCGGTTACACAAAAGTTATTCCACATGGCGCTTAGAGCATCCATGGTCTCACTGTCATTCATAGCAGCAATCTCATCTGCTGAATATAAGGAAGACAGATTACGTGGATCATTAAGATCATATCGGTCGCCCCCATCCATGGCAAGGATTTCACCACTTGAAGGGTCTTCCACGATCACTCCTATATTTTTGGCGCCAGTAGATTTCTTAAAGGCATTTACCCATTTTTCCACAATCTGCTGTGTTCCAAGATCAAGGCTAAGCTCCAGACTGTTTCCGTCAGAAGCTTCGATAATGGTTTGCTCCACATTAGAATCATCACTGAAATATCCGTACTGTCGGCCATCAATTCCTGTCAGGCTGCTATTGTAGTAGCCCTCAATTCCATAGTCCGCAGTATCTCGGGAAAAAGTAAATCCCAACGTATCACAGGCCAGCTCATTATATGGATAGACTCTCAGGTAATCTTCTTCAAACCATACACCCTGGATATTGTTTTTCTCCTGAATTTCTTCCCTGGTCATTTCCGTATCATCTGGTATGCTGAGTAATCCTCGAATGCTTTCTTATCATCCATGGAGACCTGCTTTTTCACGATCTGATACTGACTCTCCCTGGTCTTATCAGAAGTAAGCCTGGTACGGAGTTCTCCTTCATCAAGGCCAAATATGGTAACCAGAGCATTCACCGTAGGATCCAGATAATCCTCATCTGAATTTACAGCTTTACAGTCCAGTACAACATTATACACCTTGTTGCTCGTTGCCAGAATGTTGCCATTTCGATCATAGATTGTCCCTCGTTTCGCTGGCATTGTGCGATTCTGGTATTTTTGCTGAGCCTGACTCAGCACCTGTTTCTTATACTTGTCACCACTTTGAAAATTAATATAAGTGATAACTCCCAATAAAACGATTAAAGCTCCCAATACGCAAAAGAGCAGTATTGACAGCTTTTTTTTCATACTGTGATTTATTTTTTTTATAGGTTTTCTTTTTGTTTTTCTTCTCAGAGTAGTCAATCAAACACCTGCCTTCATTCCCATTACTTCCCGGTCACGTCCTGATACTGTCTTACGTAGCTGCCGCCTTCAGTCGCATAGGTTTCTGTCTGCTGGTTGCTTGGATATTTCATGCCCAGACGTCCGATGGCGATTTTCCGGATTCTTTCAAGGTCAACACTTGAAGTCACCTGGCTCTCATATGCATCGTTGTCTTCTTTCAGCTCGGCCAGTTGGGATTCAAGAGTGGCCAGCTGGCTTCTTTTACTGGTGCATTCTGTTTTCAATTTCAGATAATTAATACTGCAAAACACAATAAGGATACCAAGTGCAGCCAGAAATATGGCAAAATTACGGTTCATATTATTGGCTTTCGCACGGTTTCTCCTGGCTGCCTTACTAAGCGGCTTGTTCCCCCGGACCTGCTGCTCTGGTGTGGTCAGCTCTGGTTTTGCCTTATTTTTACGAACAGAATGCTCTGGCTGACGGTACTCTCTCCGCTCAGGAACTTCCTGGACTTTTCGGACAGTGTTGCCATCAACATACACATTTTGTGGACGTCTTTTACCTGACACAGTATTCGTATGTCTGCCTGTCTCCGCCATTTTTTACCCTTCTTTTAAACTTTTTTTTCAAAAATTCTAAGCTTAGCACTCTTAGAACGCGGGTTTTCTTCCATTTCTTCATCACTTGGAAGAATTGGCTTCCTTGTGATAACTCTCCCCTTGGATTTCTTTCCGCACACACATACCGGAAAATCCGGTGGACAGGTACACGGGTTCTCATTTTTTCGAAAAATTGTTTTTACAATTCTGTCTTCCAGTGAATGGAACGTAATAATGCAAAGCCTTCCGCCATCATCCAGAAGATCAATCATCCCATCAAGTGAATCACGAAGAACATCCAGTTCCTTATTCAGCTCAATTCTGATTGCCTGGAACGTACGCTTAGCCGGATGGCCTCCTGCTGCCTGTATCTTCATAGGTATGGATTCCCGGATGATCTGTGTAAGCTGGCCCGTTGTCATAATGGGGCTCTGCTGTCTTGCTGCTACTATATGTTTCGCGATATTTTTCGCAAATTTATCTTCACCGTAATCGCGGATAATGCGATACAGTTCTCTTTCTTCATAACCGTTAACAATGTCACTGGCAGTCTGTGTCTGTCTCTGATCCATGCGCATGTCAAGAGGTGCATCTACCCGATAGGTAAATCCACGTTCCTCATTGTCCAGCTGATAGGAGGATACTCCCAAATCCAGAACAATACCATCAACCTTGTGAATTCCCCTTGCGGCAAGCTCCTGTACCATGTAACAATAATTGCTGCGAATGATTGTCACCTGGTCAAAGGCGGCAAGCCGTTCACTCGCAGCAATTATCGCATCCTGGTCTTGATCTATGCCAATAAATCTCCCCTTGGCAGAAAGTTTCCTGCATACCTCAATGGCATGTCCTGCGCCGCCCAAAGTGCCATCCACATAGATTCCATCCGGCTTAATATTCAGCCCGCCAACGGTCTCGTCCAGTAATACAGATTTGTGTTTAAATTCCATTTCCGTCTCCTGTTGGATTTCTCGCTTATTTTATGCTCAGATGACGATTCCCATGTTCTCCATGTCGGCAGCAATGCTGTCCATATCGTCATAATTGCAATTCTCGCTCCATTTCTCCTTGCTCCAGACTTCTACTCTGCTTAAGTTTCCAGCCAGAATAACATCTTTCTCCAGACCAGCGAACTCACGTAACGTCTGTGGTACGAGAATTCTCCCCTGCTTGTCCAGTTCACATGTTGTTGCACCTGCAACAAAGAAGCGCGAAAAGGCTCTAGCGTCTTTATTTGTAAGTGGTAATGCACGGAGTTTCTCTTCAAAGGCTTCCCATTCATCCATAGGATAAATATAAAGACAACCATCAAGTCCTCTGGTAAGAACAAATTCCTCACCTAAAGGTTCCCGAAATTTCGCCGGGATGATCAAACGCCCCTTCGCGTCGATTGTGTGATTGTACTCGCCCATGAACATAAAAACTCACCTACTCTCGTGAAATACGAGTCTCCCCCTCGTATCTCATGACGGGAAACAAATGGAAGTTCTGCCACTTCGTCCCCATTTGTCACCACTTTTCTCCACTTCCTACCACTTATGAACCCATTCTAACCCATTTGCCCCTAAATTACAAGTGGGAAATTATGAAATCTATTACATAATTCTGTTACAAAGTCCTTACAAACAGCGAAAATGCAGTCAAAAAATTTTTTTATACAAATAAATTCTGCCCTGCAAGACTTTTTATATTGCCGGAAATTCCAGCGAAATTACCTATTACACACAAAAAAACGCCACTTCAGTGGGATTCGCTCCCACCAAAATGACGTTTTGTTTAGTCCAGATTCAGGTATCTGACAATCATATGATCAATCTTTCTGCTCATGGGCAGGTTTTTTCGCAAATCTGCGCGGCTGGCTATACAACCATTCATCCTCTTCTGAAGCTGCCGGATTTTTCGCAGCAACAGTTTCTTCTTCAGAAATCCCGGTATTTTCTTCCACATGATTTTCTGTACCGGAAGCTTCTGGCAAAGCTTCCTCCTCAGAAATTTCTTCTGTATCTTTTTCTGAGTCCTCCTCATAGGAATCCTCACCAGCTGAGATTTCCTCTTCCACGATTTTCTCTGTGTTCTTTTCATCCTGAGGATTTTCGTCCAGATGTCCTTCTTCCACAGACAAAGTTTCTTCTGATTCTTCGGAATCATGTTCATAAGCAGATGCTGTTCCGTTATAGACTTCCGGAACACCTGCGGCATCTCCATCTGCAAAAGCTCTCTCCAATCTGAGCCGTTCTCTGTATTCTTCTGCTTCAGCTTCTCTGGCTGCTCTTTCCTGCGCTTCATAGTCCTGTTCTCTCCTGCGTCTGCGCCTTGCCGCCCTCTTTTTCGCCATGGTTTCTTCCACAACTGCAATCATAGCACAGATTACAAACAGTGCTGCTGAGATCAGCTGGGAAATTCCAACAGAAGTTCCCGGAATCATAAGCTTGTCTGTTCGAAGAAGTTCTATGCAAAATCGTCCGAGACCATATCCGGCCAGATATTTCAGAAATACTTCTCCGTGGAAATGTTTTTTGCGCTTCCACACAAGCATCAGGAGAAACAAAAGCAGACACCAAAGACTCTCGTATAAGAAAACCGGATGTACCTGAATATAAGAAGTCCCACCTATTGTCTCCAGATTTTCCCTCATTGCAGATGTCACTTCGCTGGAACGTACAGCAGATAAAGGGAGCTGCATTGCAAATATGCTGTTGGTATACTCACCGAAAGATTCCCTGTTAAAGAAATCTCCCCACCTTCCTATTATCTGCGCAATAACGATTCCCATGCTGGCAGTATCTGCCATCTGCATAAAAGATTTTCTGCGCACGCCGCAGTAAATGGCTGTTCCCAGCATTCCTCCAAACAGACCGCCGTAGAATGTAAGTCCGCCATTTCTCACATTAAAGATCTCAATAATATTGCCCTTATAAAGATTCCAGGAACATAAAACATAAAGCATTCTGGAGCCGACCACACCTAGAAGCAGGGATATGATCATCATTTCCAGATAATCGTCTTTATTCTCGCCGCAGCGCTTCGCTTCCAGAATCACAAATCCCATTCCCAGAAGCATTCCAAGGGCTATTACAAGGCCAAAAAATGTAATCTCAAATCCAAATATTTGAATGGATTTCCCCACATAACCCAGGTTTATTCCCAGATTCGGAAACTGAATTGACATTTATGCTATCCCTCTGTTTCTATTACTTATCAGACATTGAAACGGAATAAGATCACATCGCCATCCTGTACTACGTAATCCTTACCTTCCATTCTTACAAGACCTTTTTCTCTTGCGCCTGCATAGGAGCCACAGTCAAGAAGATCCTGATAGTTTACCACCTCAGCTTTAATGAATCCACGCTCGAAATCAGAATGAATCTTACCTGCTGCCTGCGGAGCCTTGGTTCCAATCTTGATGGTCCATGCTCTGGTCTCATCTTCTCCTGAGGTCAGGAAGCTCATAAGTCCAAGAAGATGATAACTTGCCTTAACCAGCTTCTCAAGTCCTGATTCCTTAAGTCCAAGATCCTCCAGGAACATTTTTCTTTCATCCTCATCCAGCTCGGAAATTTCTTCCTCGATCTGGGCACAGATTACGAAAATCTCACTGTTCTGCTCCGCAGCATATTTTCTTACAGCCTGTACATGCGCATTGTCAGCACCATCATTTGCAAGATCGTCTTCTGCAACATTTGCAGCGTAAATAACCGGTTTCTGAGTGAGCAGATTGTAAGTTCCCATCCATGCTTCCTCATCCTCATTCTCCAGTTCCATAGTGATGGCCATCTTGCCGTCTTCCAGCCACTTCTTGATCTTCTGAAGGAAATCAAGCTCTTTAGCAGCTTCTTTATCCATGCGGGCAGTCTTGGTAACCTTTGCAATTCTTCTCTCCAGGATCTCAAGATCAGAGAAAATAAGCTCCAGGTTGATAGTCTCAATATCACGGATCGGATCAATGCTTCCATCTACGTGAATTACATTGGTATCCTCAAAACAGCGTACTACATGAACGATTGCATCAACCTCACGGATGTTGGCAAGGAACTGGTTTCCAAGACCTTCTCCCTTAGAAGCGCCCTTTACAAGTCCTGCAATGTCAACAAATTCTATAACGGCCGGTGTCACTTTCTTGGAATGATAAAAATCACCAAGCAGTGCAAGTCTTTCATCCGGCACAGTAACAACTCCCACATTCGGGTCAATGGTACAGAAGGGATAGTTCGCAGATTCTGCACCAGCCTTTGTCAGGGAATTAAAAAGTGTACTTTTTCCTACATTTGGAAGTCCAACGATACCTAATTTCATTTTATCCTATTTCTCCTTATTTTTAGGGGCGTTTGACATTTCTTTACGCCATTCTTTTGCTATTATACCACAAACAATAAAAATATGATATATTTCCGGCCCCATATTGTCTTCTCTATACATCTTTTTATTTTAGCATACCTAACTCTTTCCATCAAGACAAAAGCTCTGGACAATCTGATAAATTTGAAAAAACACCTCATATTTCCAATTGAATATGAAGTGTTTCTCTTTTGTAATACATCATTTATTTCAAATCTCTGGACATGATCATAAGAAGACTGCCTTTTTCGTAGAGTACCTTGGCCTTTTCTTCCTGGATCTCGTTGCTAACGGTGCGGCCGCAGTTATCTGTAGTAAGGCGGTAATGATCCAATGGGTATTTAAACCCCTTCAAAGTAAGACCTTCAACCGTTTCACCGGCTGCGAAAAAAGAAACATATTTTCCGAATTGACTGTCTTTTCGAATAATATAGCCATTTTCCACAAGACAGATGTAATTCTGAGCATCTGCCAGGATCACATTGACACCCTTTTGTCTGCCATATCCCAAAAGTCCCATGTTTCCAATAAAATGATCCAGTCTTCCACCAGTTGCGCCAAGAATAAGAATATTCTTTGCCCCTCTTCTTATTGCAAGATTTAAAGTAGACTGGGTATCTGTATCATCCTTTTCAGGATTCAGTCTGACAATTTCTGTATGGTCAAGACTCTCCAGATATGCCTTTCCAGCACCTGATAAACTGTCAAAATCACCGTCCACAATATCCGGGACAAGACCTGTTTCCAGAAAGAAATCCAGTCCTCTGTCAGCCGCCAGCAAAAGCAGCTTCTTTCCTTTTCGCTCTTCTTCTATTTTTCTTATAAAATCGAGGGCAAAATCTTTCTGGATCATGCCCCCGCTTACGATTACTGTATCTATCATTCTATCTTTCACTCAATCCTGTCACCAATCTCTTCGATCTGTTTCTGAATATGGCGGACATTCTGGGCAATATCACCGCCGAATACCCAGGATCCGGCAACAAAGATATTGGCACCAGCTTTCATAACAGTCTCTATGGTACCCTCATTGATTCCACCGTCAACCTCAATATCCACATTCAGATTCTCTTTGTCGATCAGTTCTCTCAGTTCCTGAATCTTCTCTGTACACTCGTCCATATATTTCTGTCCGCCAAAGCCAGGCTGAACAGTCATCACCAAAACCATATCCACATCCTCAAGCATATGGCTGATATCATTTACCGGAGTTGCAGGCTTGATGGAAACACCAATTTTCACTCCTGCATCCTTGATACGCTCTATAGTACGTTCCAGATCCTCACATGCCTCAGCATGAACGGTGATGGAATCCGCACCACAATTTACAAAATCCTGAATGTATCTTTCTGGCTCTGTCACCATAAGATGAACATCAAAAAACATCTTGGATTCTTTACGGATGGATTTGATCACCGGCATACCAAAAGAAATGCTTGGTACAAAATCTCCATCCATAACATCAATATGGAGCCATTCAACTCCTTCGTTTTCAAGAATTTTAATCTGTTCGCCCAGACGGTTAAAATCCGCTGATAAAATGGAAGGGCATAGCTGATACATAGTTTTAGTATCTCCTTTTCTCTTTTAATTCCTCATATAAAGCCAGATAGTTGTCATACCGCTGCTGACTAATTTCACCTTCAGACAGAGCTTCCTTCACTGCACAGCCCGGTTCATGAATGTGCATACACCCCTGAAACCGGCATTGCGGCTCATACATTACAAATTCCGGGAAGTAATCCCGAAGCTCCTCTTCCTTCATATCGGTAAGATACAAAGAAGAAAATCCCGGAGTATCCACCAGGAAAGTATTCTTCTCCACCGGGATTACCTGGGAATGTCTGGTGGTATGCTTGCCGCGCTTCAGTTTTTTGCTGATCTCACCAGTCTCCATCTGCACTTCACCCTGCATACAGTTGGTAATGGAAGATTTCCCCACACCGGAAGGTCCTGCAACTACTGTTGTTTTTCCCTTCAGTATCTCATGAATCTCGTCCATTCCCTCTCCCTCATAGGTACTGGAAAGCACTACACGATATCCACATCCAGTGTAGATTTCGTAAAGCTTTTCCATTTCTTCCTTCTCTCCCACATCTTTCTTATTGAAGCAGATAACCACGGGAATTCCCTGCTGCTCCATCATGATCAGAAAGCGGTCCAGAAGAAGGAAATTAGGCTTTGGATTCTCCATGGCAAAAATCAAAAACGCCTGATCTACATTGGCAACAGCAGGACGGATAAGCGAATTGCGGCGGGGAAGAATGGAAGTTACACTACCTTCCTTCTCCTCCTCATTCAAAACAGTAATCTCCACATTATCGCCTACCAGAGGCTTGAAATTATCCTTTCGAAAAATTCCTTTTGCCTTGCATTCGTAAACATTGCCGTCTTCCGCATAGATATAATAGAAACCTGCAATTCCTTTAATGATCTTTCCCTGCATGGATTACTCAACTTTCTCAAAAGTAAGAGGATAATGACCAAGTTCCTGATAGCTTCCATCAGATTGCTGCTCAGACAAATATAAAGTACCCTCAGCAACTCCTGGTGCACCTGTAATATCCAGCTGATATGGGAAAGTAAGCTGCTGTCCTTCTACCACAGAGCTTGCTTTTGGATCGCCGCCTACATTCTGAACAAGCTCCAGTCTGATCAGACCTCCGTTATATCCGGTAGGCGTATTCAGTCTCTGTGTGCATTTCCATACTTCGCCATTTGCTACTGCTGCTGCAGTAGTATCAGAAGAACTCGGATCCTCAGTATTCTGTGAAGAAGTATCCTGACTTCCACTGCTTACAGTAAGAGTGATCGTATCGTTATCCGGATCTGCATATACCGGGTTGTCATCTGTATATCCTACAGGATCCTGAGAGATAACAGTTCCCTCTGCAACGTCTGTGCTCATCTGCATTTCCACATTAATATTAATGAATTTGCCAAGCTTGGCAATCGCATCATTCTTCGCCATTCCGGTTACATCTGGCACCTGTACACTGTCACCATAATTAATACCACGGCTGATGGTAAGAGTAACTGTGTCGCCTGCCTTAACAGTAGTTCCTGCCACCGGCTCAGTATCAAGAACACATCCAATGTCTACCATAGAAGACTGGCTTTCATCCGGGTAAATCTTGTTAATCTGAACCGTTAATCCCTGACTTTCCAGAGTTTCCTGGGCAGAAGCACCATTCTGGCCAAACATATCGGTAAGAGTGATGGATTCAGAACCTTTACTTAAATAATAATTTACAGTTGAATTCTTTGCAACCTTTGTTCCCGCTACAGGATCCTGGGAAGAAATCTTGCCTTTTTCCTGTGTGGAAGCTTCCTCGCCTTTGTAACTCATTCCAATGTTTACAGAAGCACAAAGTTCCTGCGCCTCAGTCTCTGTTTTGCCCATAAGGTCCGGTACTGATACCATATCATCATCTGCATCTGCTGCCTGAGTAACCTGAGCCTGCTGCTCCTGCTGACTGGAAGACTCCGCTTTACCGCCTATCAGTCCTGCAGCCTTTCCCACTACAAGAATCACTGCGATCAGAACTGCGGCACCTATGATCAGAGCAATAATACTTCCAGCTACACTGACGCCTCTTTTCTGCTTTTTGATACGTCTTTCTCTCTCTTCCCGCTCTCTGCTTCGTTCACGATCCCGGTTCTTTCTGGAGCCTTTCGAGCTCTCTTCCTTATCATCATATCCGAAATCGTCATCATCATCGTAGTTTGTCTCATTCAGTTCTTTTTCCAGAGTTTCTATATCCGGCTTAAGAGTCTGCTTCGGAGTATGCTTGATCTCTCCAAGCTCTTCATCAGAAATTACAACCGTCTTAGCATCTGTATCTACAGATGTAAGCTTCACAAAATCTCCCTGCGGGTCAATAAGAGAATGCTTCAGATCCTCGATCACATCCTCCATCTTATTATATCTGCGATCCACACTCTTCTGGGTACATTTCATAATGATCTGTTCCAGACTGTACGGCAGATCCGGGGAATAAACACTTGGCGGTACCATCTCTTCCTGAAGATGTTTGATTGCAATGGCAACTGTAGTATCTCCGTCAAAAGGGACACGTCCTGTTACCATCTCATATAAGGTGATACCAAGTGAGTAGATATCACTCTTCTCATCGCTGTAGCCGCCTCGTACCTGCTCCGGTGAGCTGTAATGTACAGACCCCATAACATTGGAGCTGATGGTATTGGAAGAAGCAGCTCTTGCAATTCCAAAATCTGTTACCTTTACTTTGCCGTCTGTGGAAATAATAATATTCTGAGGCTTCACATCACGATGTACAATGCCGTGGCTGTGTGCTGCCTCAAGTCCCATAGATACCTGAATGGCAATACTGGTAGCTTCCTTTACCGAAAGCTTGCCTTTCTTGGAAATATACTCCTTAAGAGTGATTCCCTCGATCAGCTCCATTACGATATAATAAACGCCCTCATCATCGCCTACATCAAATACATTTACTATGTTTGGATGAGTAAGACCTGCTGCTGCCTGCGCTTCACTTCTGAATTTCTTTACAAAAGTTGCATCTTCCCTGAATTCCGGCTTCAGAACCTTAACTGCCACAAAACGGTTCAGTTTATGGTCCATTGCCTTATATACGTCCGCCATTCCGCCGGTACCGATTTTGCTTACAATTTCATAGCGCTCAGCTATGATCATACCTGTCTTTAACATGTTTCCACCTCATTCGTGAATGGTTCTATCAATATGATTGCAATGTTATCCTTGCCGCCGTTATTGTTGGCTTCCTGGATAAGAGTATTTCCTTTCCAGGTGATATCCTCATCAGAATTCAATATGATTTCTTCCATTTTTTTGTCTTCCACCATATTGCTGAGACCATCGGAACACATCAGGATCGTACTTCCCGGTTCCAGACGCATATCAAAGAAATCCACGTCTACAGTTTTTTCTGCTCCCAGAGCTCTGGTGATAATGTTTTTATCCGGATGATTTCTTGCCTCCTCAGCAGTGATTTCACCCATTCTTACCATTTCCTGCACCAGTGAATGATCCCTGGTAACCTGCCTCAGCTGTTTATCCACCACATATAGTCTGCTGTCTCCCACATTGGCAACATAAGCATACTGGCCTACAATGGTGGCTACTACCATGGTAGTTCCCATTCCACGAAGTTTCTCATCCTTCTGCGCCTGTTCTATAATTTCTGTGTTCGCAGTCTCAATGGCATGACGGATTACCTTTACAGGATTATAATCCGTATCCTCCCTGATTTCATCTACCAGTATCCTGACCGCGTGAGAGGAGGCATAATCACCTGCATTGTGCCCTCCCATTCCATCAGCAACAGCAAAGAGGTTCGGGAGATTTCCAACTGTGTCCTGGGAAGCGAACACATAATCCTGGTTCATCTTCCGCTTCATTCCTATATTCGTAGCTGAATATACCCTCATGTCACTTCTCGCTTTCTGTCCTTTTCGTACTGTTGTTCAACATAGCAACACCAGTTTTTCGTTACTGCGGATCGTAACTTTTTTCCATATAACTTTTTCGTAATTGTCCACAGGCACCGTCTATGTCACTGCCCATTTCCCTTCTAATAGTAACATTAATTCCGTATTTTTCAAGTTTTATTTTAAAATTCTCTACAGCCTGATGCGTAGAACGCCTGTAAGAACGCTCCTTAATAGGGTTTACCGGGATTAGATTTACATGACAATTAATATCATGGATTTTGCTGCTCAGCTCCCTTGCATCTTCGTCACTGTCATTAACACCAGCCACAAGACTGTATTCAAAAGTAATTCTCCTGCCGGTCTCCTGAAAATAATTGCGACATGCATCCAGGACTTCGTCCATGCTGTACCGCTGGGCAATAGGCATAAGTTCCTGTCTTTTTTCATCATTTGGTGCATGCAAGGACAAGGCAAGGGTAATCTGCAGTTTTTCCTTTGCAAGCTCATAAATTTTCGGAACAATTCCGCAGGTCGATACGGTGATATTCCTCTGGCTGATGTTAAGGCCATCTTCGTCGGAAAGCAGATGTACAAAACGTACAATATTATCATAATTATCCATAGGTTCGCCGGTTCCCATTACTACTACATTAGATACCCGCTCTCCCGTTATGCTCTGGATCCTGTAAATCTGATCCAGCATTTCCGAAGGAAGAAGGTTTCTTGTCCAGCCTCCAATAGTGGAAGCACAAAAACGGCATCCCATTTTACAGCCTACCTGTGATGAAATACATACGGAATTTCCATGCTTATAACGCATAAGAACACTCTCGATCACATTTCCATCAGAAAGGCGGAACAGATATTTTCTTGTGCCGTCAATGGCAGAAATCTGTTCATCCACCATTTCCAATGCCGCTATGGGATAGTCTTTCAGTTTTTCTTTTAATTTTCCTGGTATGTTTCCCATCTCATCATAAGAGGTTACCAGATGTTCATGTAACCAGCTGTAGATCTGCTTTGCCCGAAAAGGTTTCTCCCCCAGTTCGGTCATCAGATTTTTCAGTTCGTCTTTCGTCATCGACTTAATGTCTGTCATATTTATATCCCTATTTTCTTCTGAATTTCGCAATAAAGAAACCGTCTGTCTTATGTACTCCCGGGAGCAGCTGCAGATATCCAAGTGCAGTCGTCTCTGAGTGCAGCTCCTCTGGAAGATAAGGATCCAGACTCTCCAGCTTAAATGGATAATTATTCAAGAACCACATCATGTTCTCTTCGTTTTCTTCTTTTGCAATGGTACAGGTACTGAAGATCAACTCTCCTCTTGGCTTCACATAGTTTGCTGCGCGATCCAGAATGGTTCTCTGCAGAATCACTATTTCATCCTGTTTCTGTGGCGTAACACGGTATTTGATCTCCGGCTTCTTGCCGATCACTCCATACCCGGAACAAGGTACATCTGCAATTACAACATCTGCAAGCAGTTCTGAATCCTGATCAAAAATAGTAGCATCCTGCACTCTTGCCTGTACATTAATAGAATTGGTACGCTGGATGTTTTCCTCGATCAGATTGACTTTATACTGGCTTACATCTCTTGCATCTACCGTTCCATATCCCTCCATCTTGTCTCCCATATGAAGACTCTTTCCACCTGGCGCAGCACACACGTCAATAACGTAATCGCCCTTCTTCGGATCTGCAACCTCCGCAACCAGCATGGAACTTACATCCTGCACGACGATTTTACCCTTGATAAAAGCATCCAGTGCAAGAATATGGTTAAATTCAGAAATGCTGTATGCATAAGGCAGATATGGAGCAGGCGCTACATGAACGCCCTGACTTTCCAGACTTTTTACAATCTCTTCCTTGGAATTCAGATAAGTCCGGCATCTGATGGTAAGAGGATGTTCCGTAAGAAAATCTGCCAGTATCTTCTCTGTTGTTTCTTCTCCATAGGCTTCCAGCCACCTGGTTACCAGCACCTCTGGCATGGAATACTTTACAGAAAGATATTTCAGCAGATCATCTTCTTTTTGAGGAAACCGGACCTGATCCATTTCCCGGGCTATGGTACGAAGAACACCGTTTACAAAAGGCTTCAGATTATAAAAGCCTTTTCTTTGCGCCAGCTTCACAGCCTCATTGCACACTGCACTGTCTGGCACACTATCCATGTATTTCAGCTGATAGACACCCATGCGCAGGATATTTCGGATCACCGGTTTTTGTTTGCGCACCGGGACTTTGGAAAACTGATCGATGATATGATCCAGCTCGATCATCCGCTCCAGCGTTCCCTCGCTCAGCCTTGTGATAAACGCGCGGCTGTTTTTTTCGAGATACTGGTATTTGTCCAGTACGTTCTTTAAGGCTATGTGGCTGTACTCGCCATCCCGCGTCACCGCAAGCAGGATCTCAAGTACCAGCTCCCGTTCATTTATGTGCTCAGTCACGGTCGTTTCCTCTTTCTCCGAATAAAAGTATGATACGAAGAAGCTGTAAGATCGCTGCGGCTGCGCTGGCAACATAGGTAAGCGCGGCTGCGCCAAGCACCTTCTTCGTATACGGCAGCTCCTGGCTGTTTAAGATGCCGGTCTCACCCAGGATACGCACTGCGCGCGCTGACGCGTCAAATTCGACCGGAAGCGTCACAAGCTGAAACAATACCGCCGCCGAAAACATCAGAATACCAATCATAATCAGAGTATGACTGCCGCCAAAGAAAATGCCAAGAATAATAAAAAGCCACGATAACTGTGAGCCTATATTGGCAACCGGCACAAGTGCGCTTCGAAATGACAGCGGTGCATAGCCTCTTGCATGCTGGATCGCGTGTCCACACTCATGTGCCGCAACACCGACTGCCGCTACCGATGTACTCGCATAGACGGCATCAGAAAGATTTAATGTCTTGTTTCTTGGGTCATAATGGTCTGTCAGTTTTCCCGATACCCGCTGGATTGCCACATCATAAATGCCCTGTGACTGCAAAATACGTTCTGCCGCCTGCGCCCCGGTCATGCCTGAGCGGCTACGTACCCTGGAGTATTTTGAGAATCTGGAATTGACCAGAAACTGTGCAAACAGTGAAATCAATACTGATATGACAATCAGCATATACGTTGGGTCATAATAATAGTAACCATAATATCTTCCCGGCATAATATCCTCCAATCCGCAGACATTCCAATGTCGGAGGATACGCGAACTGAATGAATTCAGTTCTGCGATAAGGGCAGATTGATAATGCCTGCTTTATCAATCTGCCGTATGAACAGGCTTAATTATAAGGCCTGTTCATACTTTCCTCCAATCCACAATCTAAATTATTTTCCGAGTTCCATTCCTTTTTCCAGACGGCTTCCACGTAAGAAAGCATCCGATGTCATGCGCTTTTTACCCTCTGCCTGGACTTCATTGACTTTTAACAAATCCTTTCCGCACCCGATAAAAAAGGTGTGTGGCAGCACTGCTGCAATCTGTCCCGGCTCTGCACCTTTAAAATCTGTGCTGTATTCCGGAAATTCTGCTTCTGCCTGTTCCTTTGTATACACATCCGCATCCCAGATTTTGAGCATTTTCCCGTTTAAATGAGTAAATGCGCTCGGCCACGGATTCAGTCCGCGAATCAGCCGCTCTAATGCATCCGCTTCCTTTGAAAAGTCCAGCTCACCGAATGATTTTTTTATCATCTTTACATAAGAAGCTTCTTCTTCGTTCTGCTTCTGCGGCTTTAAGGTTCCGGCTTTCGCCTCCTCTAAGGTCTTTACAAGAAGCTGTGCGCCTACATCGCTTAAACGGTCAAACAGACTGCCGCCGGTTTCCTTCGGGTCAAGCTTTACTTTTTCTGTCAAAAGAATATCTCCGGTATCCAATCCTTCATTCATCTGCATGGTTGTTACACCGGAATATTCACAGCCGTCAATGACTGCCCACTGAATTGGCGCCGCACCGCGGTATTTCGGAAGCAGGGAAGCATGGACATTGATACAGCCGTATTTCGGCATATGAATAATTTCTGCCGGAAGCAGTTGTCCGAATGCCACAACTACAATCACATCTGCTTCATATCCTCTTAATTCTTCAATAAATGCTTCTTCTCTGGCACGCTGTGGCTGTAATACCGTCAGATTGTGCTTTAACGCCGCTTCCTTGACCGGTGACATGCTCATTGCACCACCTCTGCCCTTTGGCTTATCCGGCTGTGTCACAACCGCCGCCACTTCATGTCCGGCGGCAAGCACGGCCTCTAGTGTCCCCACCGAAAAATCCGGTGTACCCATAAAAATAACTCTCATATACTCTCCATTTCCGGACGACTTTACTGCAAAACAGCGATTTTCCGTCTGCCTTTTAAAATATCTGCTTTATCGGAAAGCAGCATCTGCATAAATAAACTTCAATTTATGGTTTATTTACGCTTCTTCGTCCTCTTTATCAATCTGCATCATTTCAGTTGCTTTATCAACATACATCACACCGTCAAGGTGGTCGATTTCATGGCACAGACATCTTGCAAGCAGTTCTGTTCCTTCGATAATGTACTCCTGCATATTTTCATCATATGCCTTGACCTTTGCATAGTTTGGACGGGTTACGATACCGACTTTATTCGGCACGCTCAAACACCCTTCCTGACCGGTCTGCTCACCGCTTGTTTCCAGAATAACCGGATTAATCAGCACTAACGGTTCTTCTCCACAGTCAATGACTACAAGGCGCTTTCTGATACCGACCTGCGGTGCGGCAAGCCCGACACCGTCCGCATCATACATTGTTTCAAACATATCATCAATTAATTCCTGAATTCTCGGTGTAACCTCTGTAATTTCTTTTGCTTTTTTTCTTAAAATTTCATCGCCTAAAACCCTGATATTTCTAATCGCCATTTTTATCCTCTTTCTATATTTTATATTTTCTATCAATTAAAATCAAACTGCAGTCCGATGCTGCGGAACAACGTATTTTCCCTGCAAAGCGTTTCCAGCCTGTCCTTGCACGCTGTCAGCTTCTCATAAGCCGTAGCTTTTAAATACACAACCTGATTATAATAATCATTTCTTTTATAAACACCTGCCGCAACCGGACCTGTAATGCGTACCTGTTCTTTTTTCCATTCGGGAATTACTTCCTTTAAAAAGGTACATGCGGCAAGCAGCTGTTCTTCATTTTTTGAAGAAAGGGTCACCATCAGCATATTGCAGACCGGCGGATAATCCATAATCGAGCGGAAAGCAATTTCTTCCTCATAAAATTGCTCATAATTCTGCGCCGCGGCGGCGGCAATGCTGTAGTGCTGCGGTGTATATGTCTGAATCACGACTTCTCCTGCCTGCCTTCCGCGTCCCGCTCTGCCTGCCGCCTGTGTCAGCAGTTCAAAGGTCCGCTCTGCCGCCCGGTAATCTCCGGCATACAGCGACATATCTGCCGCCAGTACACCTACCAGCGTTACATTGGGAAAATCATGCCCCTTTACAATCATTTGCGTTCCTACTAATATATCGGCTTCCTGCGCCGAAAATGCAGCCAGTATCTTTTCA
>ERZ827488.1856-NODE-1856-length-22967-cov-7.332097_pt1 | contig 22967 bp, 28 predicted proteins | sample MGYA00519771_ERZ827488 | MGnify/ENA primary metagenome ERZ827488 (study PRJEB31778, sample SAMEA3449323) | human gut metagenome | biome: human gut; feature: human-associated habitat; material: faeces | place: United Kingdom | collected 2010/2012 ... | reverse complement strand
GCGTGATAAGAACGTAGACTTTCCGACATTCGGAAATCCCACAAGCCCTACATCAGCGATCACTTTTAATTCCAGATCAACATACAATTCTTTTGCAGGCTGTCCCGGCTGTGCATACTTTGGAACCTGCATGGTTGCAGTTGCAAAATGCTGGTTTCCAAGACCACCTTTGCCACCTTTTAAGATGATCTGTCTGCGGTTGTCTCCGGACATATCTGCGATGACTTTACCGGATTCTGATTCTTTAATAACCGTTCCCTCCGGAACTTTCAGGACAATATCTTCACCGTCCGCACCATGGCATCTGCGCTTACCGCCCTGTTCACCGTCTCTTGCTGTAAATTTTCTCTTGTGCCTGTAGTCCTGAAGCGTATTCAGTCCTTCGTCGACTTCAAATATAACGTCACCGCCACGTCCGCCGTCACCGCCATCCGGACCTCCATTCGCTACATACTTCTCGCGCCGGAAACTCACATGACCGTCTCCGCCTTTTCCTGCTCTAATAAATATCCTTGCTCTGTCTGCAAACATACTGTATTCCTTTCATCTATAATAAATAAACGGAAGTCAAAAAAAGCGCGCTGCATCATAACCGAAAGAAGTTAATCATTGCAACGCACTTTTTCAACTCATAATTAAGCTACTGGATAGATAGAAACCTGTTTCTTATCTTTTCCTTTTCTTTCAAATCTTACAACGCCATCAACGAGTGCGAATAATGTATCGTCACCGCCGCGTCCTACATTGATTCCCGGGTGAATCTTTGTTCCGCGCTGTCTGTAAAGAATATTACCAGCTTTTACAAACTGTCCGTCAGCTCTTTTAGCACCAAGTCTTTTAGACTCAGAATCTCTACCGTTCTTTGTAGAACCTACACCTTTTTTATGAGCGAAAAACTGAAGGTTTAATTTCATCATGGTTGTTACACCTCCTCGTATGTCAAATCCATATATTCTCTGTAGTTCTCATCTTCTGCAATCTCTTCCAGACCAAGAACCATCGCGTCAAGCAAAAGCTTTGCCTCGCGAGTCGGATTACCTTTAAGTCGATAGTCAATGAGTCCTTTGGATTCATCGGATACAAGGCTTGTACGGTCATCCGCAAATTTCTCAATGGCATTCAAAGTATTGATCGTAAGTACGGAAACAGCTGCGCAGACAATATCCTGTCCTTCTTCACTGAATCCTGCATGACCATGTGCTTTGAAACCTACACATTGATGTTTTTCATTTTTATAAATGGTTACTCGTATCATATAACCACCAGCTTCTTACGCGTTGATCTTTTCGATCTTAACTGCTGTATACTGCTGTCTGTGTCCGTTTTTCTTGTGGTAACCTGTTTTTCTCTTATACTTGTAAACGATAACTTTTTTAGCTTTTCCGTCACCAATTACAGATGCTTCAACTGTTGCACCTTCTACTACTGGTGTTCCAACTTTAAGCTCGTCACCACTTACTGCGAGAACCTGGTCAAAAGTATAAGACTGTCCGGCTTCCACACCAAGCTTTTCTACTTTAATGATATCGCCTTCGGCTACTTTGTACTGTTTACCACCTGTTGCTATAATTGCGTACATATGGCACCTCCTATTATCATTACTCGCCAACTACGGTGTCTGATCAAATCAGGACTTATAACCTCGTTGTGCGGCATACCTCTGTATTATACAGTGGCATACCGCACAAAGTCAACCCCTAATTTGCGATTTTTTTAATTTTTTCGTAACAATATCCGATAATGTCTTTTCTTGTGATGATTCCTATGAAATTCTGCTGGTCATCAATGACCGGAACAAAGTTCTGATCCATCGCTTTTTCCATCAGATCCTCCATATTGGAATCGGCACTTACCGGCCGGTAATCTGCTCTTCTTGCAATCTTCGTGATTGCAATGTCTTCTGCTTCTTTCAGATTCAGGATGTTCAGCTTCTTAAGTCCCCAGAGCAGGTCTCCTTCGGTGATTGTACCGACGTATTTACCTTCCCGGTTGATCATCGGAATGGATGAGTATTTGTGGTACTCCATGATTTCCATTGCCTGTCTGAGCGTGTGGTAGTCATATACAAATGCCACTTCTGCTTTTGGCTTCAGGAAAAATAATATATTCATTTTCGTATCCTCTCTTGTATGAATATTCTGTACAGGGGAGTTTTCCCCAACACCTGTACTATACCATATTTAAGGATCGAATTGAAGATTTACAGCTGAGTGTTAACAAAAATATCATAAATTGCTTTGATTGCTGCTTCAAAGTCGTGCTCTCTCACACCGATGATAATATTTAACTCGCTGGATCCCTGATCGATCATTTTTACATTGACATGTGCATGTGCCAGTGCAGAGAAAATTCTTCCGGCTGTACCGCGTGTCTGACGCATTCCACGTCCAACAACAGCGATCAGTGCAAGATCGGATTCCAGTTCGATGTCATCCGGATTCACGGCACGGTGGATGCCCGCAAGCACTTTCTGCTCATGTTCTTCAAATTCATCCTGATGAACGAAGATAGTCATAGTATCAATTCCTGACGGCATATGTTCAAAAGAAATTCCTTCATCTTCAAATACACCAAGAACCTTGCGGCCAAATCCGACTTCTGAGTTCATCATTGCTTTTTCAATTGTAATAGAAGCAAATCCACGCTTTCCTGCAATACCGGTAATTGTATACTTCGGCTTTCTGCAGGTTCCTTCTACGATCAGAGTACCCTTTTCTTCCGGTGCGTTTGTATTACGGATGTTGATCGGGATTCCTTCTTTACGAACCGGGAAGATTGCATCTTCATGTAATACGCTGGCACCCATATAAGAAAGTTCACGCAACTCTTTGTAAGTAATTGCTTCGATTCCTTTTGGATTCTTAATGATACGGGGATCTGCAATGAGGAATCCGGATACGTCTGTCCAGTTCTCATACATATCAGCATGTGTGGCTCTTGCAACGATCGATCCTGTTACATCAGATCCGCCGCGGGAAAATGTCTGGATCGTTCCGTCCGGACGTGCTCCGTAGAATCCAGGAATCACGGCACGCTCTACTTTTGAAAGTCTGTCTGCAAGTACCTGGTTAGTTTCTTCTGAAAGGAAGTTCCCATTTTCATCGAACTTGATTACTTCTGCCGCATCGATAAACTCATATCCAAGATAAGCTGCGATTACACGTCCGTTTAAATATTCTCCACGGGAAGCAGCATAATCTCTTCCGATCTTCTTTGCAAAATTATCACGGATGGTGGCAAATTCTTCGTCAAGAGAAAGAGTGATCCCAAGCCCTTCAATGATTTCCTGATATCTCTTCTGAATGTCAGCGAGTAATTCTGTAAATTTCTTCTCTTTTACAGCTGCGCCGTAACAACGATACAGCATATCTGTTACCTTGGTGTCGTCGGAAAAACGCTTTCCCGGAGCAGACGGTACAACGTAACGTCTTGATTCCTCTGAAAGAACGATCTTTCCTGCCTTTTTAATCTGTACTGCATCGGCAAGAGAGCTTCCGCCGAATTTCACTACCTTAATCATCTGTTGGTATTCCTCCATCTCTCAATTCATGTATTCTGATCTGCACATGGCAAACCTGCATTTTCTGTAGAAACACCGGGCAGATGTTTCTACACTTATGTAGTTATTACTTTATTACGCTGACGTGAAAAATGCAAGATTTTCTTTTGGAATCTGTTGAAAATCTTGCATTTTGTCTAATAGAATTTCTTTTTTTGAAAACTTTCTATGCATGAATTACATCTGCAAACGTAGCATCCGCTGCTTTTCTCAAATCCTCCGGTGCAAGTGTCAGTTGTGCACCGATTCTTCCGGCACTTACATAGACTTTCTCAAACTGCTGTGCACTTGCATCAATGACCGTCGGAAAATGCTTTTTCATTCCGATCGAAGTGCATCCACCACGCACATAGCCGGTAAGCGGTGTTAACTCCTTTAAATGAAGCATTTCAATAGATTTTTCACCAACCGCTTTTGCAGCCTTCTTAAAATCAATTTCTGCTTCGATCGGAAGAACGAAAACATAATGTTCGCCACTTTTCCCAGTTGTGACAATCGTCTTGTAAACCTGTTCGTGAGGCAGATTCAGCTTATCGGCAGTTTCAATTCCATCCGTGAATTCATCGCATTCATAGGTCTGATATTCGTAAGAAATTTTCTTTCTGTCTAAAATTCGCATTGCATTTGTTTTGACTTCTTTTTTACCCATGTAAACTTTCCTCCAGTGTTTTTCGGATTTTCTTTCGTGTAATTTCCACCAGCTGCAGTTTCGTCATTCCAATCACATTTCCCGGATTTGGGTCCTTCTTTAATTCCAGCTGCAGATACGCAAGAAGTTCTTTCTTCTCTTCTGCTGATTTCATGTTGATAAAATCAATAATAATGATACCGGAAATATTGCGGAGCCGGATCTGGCGGACTGCTTCCCTTGCTGCCTCCCGGTTGATCTCCGGAAAATGAGAATTCTTTTTCAGACATTTTCCGGAATTGACATCGATTACAGTCAGCGCCTCGGTTGGCTGGATCACCAGATAAGCCCCGGATTTCATCCATACCCGTTCTTGTCTGGCTTCTCGGATCGCCCCTTCCAGGTTATAGCATTTTACAAGTGGATAAGACGGATCCGTATACGCACGAAGAAGCGGAAGTTCCTCTGGCATTTCCGTTTCCAGATAAGTCTGAACTTCTTTATACAAAGCTCCATCTTCTACCGTTTCCTCTACAATAATTTCCGTCAAGTCTTTTTTGTAAATATCCCGGAGTGCCTGTACGCACGGATCCGGTGCACTCTGCAGACAGCTGAAGCAGGTCCGCATCTTGCCATATTCTACGATTCTGTGATAGTTCTCTGCCAGTTTGTCAATTTCGGTACGGATCTGTGTTTCTTCTGCTTCCACACAATTTGTCCGGAAAATCAGTCCGAAATCACAGTCTATATAGTCCTGTCCCAGCTTTTGCAGTTCTTCTTTCCGGGCACCGTGAATTTTACCGGACACACCAATGGTACGATTGCCGGAAGTCAGTACTACATACTGCCCGGTGAAATTTAAGTTCCCGGTCACGACAGGCTGCTTGGTTTTCACTGCTTCTTTCTCCACCTGAACCAGAAGCTCATCACCGATCACAAGTGGCTTCTTTCCGATCTTATTGGTGAAAACCGGGGTATATTTTCCATCCAGCGCAAAATAGCATTGCTCACCATTTGCAATTTCAACAAATGCGCCACCGATATTCGGAAGGATTTTCCGTACTTTTCCGACATAAATTTCACCTAGGCGGCAGCTCTTTTTTTCTCCGCTACTGCCAAAGTGAAATTCCGTTACTTTCTCATCCTCTAAAAGTGCAAGCACCCGGCGGTTCATGCATTCCGTAAGGAGTACTTTTCGTTCCATCTATACAATCTCCGTTCCAAGCGCATCCAGTGGAACCAGAATCATCTTGCCCTCCGTGTCTTCGGATTCCGCAAAAGTTTCCAGTCTGTGGTGGGTAAAGGTCACTTCCTCCGCATCCATACCAAGATAGCGGACAAACGCTTCTGTGACCAGCTCCGGCTTTAAGTTCTGGACACTTCCTGCTGCCACACGCATATAAATCTTTCCGTCCCGGCATTCCAGCTTGTAGATCATCGGACGAATGTCCACTTCTTTTTCACTCTTTTTCGTCTTTTTGACCACACAGATTTCATTCTGCGCATAAAAAGCTTCCAGCTTTTCAGCAAGATCTTCCGGCAGGCTGCCATTTTTTACCGAAGATAAATAGTCGGCACCTGCTACGATTGACATTCCTTTACTTTTCTTATCATCCGGGATCTGCACAAAGCTGACGATCTCCATGCCGTCTACCATCTGTTCATTCAGCCGTCTGACCGCTTCTTTGCTGGCGATTGACTCGGTCAATTCGATATCAAAATATTCTCCGTCACTGGTAAGCCCTACACCAAGTGGATTAGCGAAAGACATAATCATATGCGGGCTGTAACCACTGGTAAATGCGATTGGAATCTCGGCACGGCGAATCGCTTTCTGGAAATACCGCATGATGTCCAGGTGTCCGATGAACTTCATCACTCCATTTTTCCGAAATTTAATTCTTGCCTTCAAAGCAGACACCTCCTCCGTAACTTGCTGCCCCACAGCCGGAACATTTTGCACGGCAGTTCGGGGTTACATTCCCTTCCATTGCATTCTTCCATTCTCTTATAAGGAAAGATTTTGTCACGCCACAATTGATGAAATCCCATGGGAAGATTTCATCTAATTCACGCTTTCTGAGATTATAGAAATCCATGTCTACACCTGTATTTTCAAAGGCCTGCAGCCATTTATCATAATCAAAATACTCATCCCACGCATCGTAAATACAGCCAAGACGGTAAGCCTCTTCCAGAACCTTTCCGACCTTCCGGTCACCGCGGGCAAAGACGCCTTCCAGAACGGTTACTTCGGCGGTATGCCAGTTGTAGCGCAGACTCTTGCGGTTCAGCTGGTTGCGGAATGCTTCCTGTACAATTCCTGCACGGCGGATATATTCTTCCATCGGCTGCATGGTCGCCCACTGAAGCGGTGAAAATGGTTTCGGTACAAAGAAGGAACTACTTGCCGTGATCTGACATTTTCCATTTCTCTGATCCTTCGGAATCTCATAATACCGGCGTGCTACTTTATCTGCAAGAACAGCAATTCCTTCCATATCTTCCTGGGTTTCGGTCGGAAGTCCAAGCATGAAATAGAGCTTGACCTTCGTCCATCCACCTTCAAAAGCCTGTCCGGCTCCATTTAAAATGTCATCTTCCGTCAGACCTTTATTGATTACATTACGCATCCTCTGTGTTCCGGCTTCCGGGGCGAAGGTCAGACTGCTCTTACGCACATCCTGCACCTTGCTCATAACATCCAAAGAAAATGCATCGATACGAAGGGACGGCAGGGAAATGTTGACTCCCTGTGTGTGGAACTCATCGATCAGGAAGGTGACGATCTCTTCCAGTTCGTTGTAATCACTGGAACTTAAAGAACTTAAGGTGATCTCTTCATGTCCCGTATTTTTCAGCATTGCACGTGCCGTCTCTTTGAGCATATTGATATCACGCGGACGTGTCGGACGGTAAACCATTCCCGCCTGACAGAAACGACATCCACGGATACAGCCGCGCTGAATCTCCAGAACCGCTCTGTCCTGGGTTACTTTGATAAACGGAACAACCGGCTTTAACGGATAAGTTGTCTGGCTCATATCTGCCGCAACTACTCGTTTGATTTTTCCCTTTGCATGCGGATTGTTTGGCAGGAAAGATTCGATCGTGCCGTCTTCTTTGTAAGTGACATCATAAAAAGAAGGAACGTAAATTCCCTCGATCTCTGCTGCCATTTCCAGAAATTCTTTCCGGCTTTTTCCGGCTCTCTTCCACTTTTTGTATGCTTCCAGAAGCTCATCATAAACCACTTCGCCCTCTCCGATATAGAACATATCGAAAAATTCAGCCAGTGGCTCTGTATTGTAAACACATGGGCCACCGCCAATGACAAATGGATCTTCTAAAGTTCTGTCCTCACTGTGAAGCGGAATACCGGATAAATCCAGCACCTGCAGTACATTGGTGTAACACATCTCAAACTGTAATGTGATGCCAAGAAAGTCAAAATCCTTTACCGGGTCCTGAGATTCCAGGGCAAAGAGCGGGATATGTTTTTCACGCATGATCTTGTCCAGATCGATCCATGGAGAGTAGACTCTCTCGCACCAGGTATCCTCCCGGCGGTTGAACATATCGTACAGAATCTGGATTCCCAGATGGGACATACCAACCTCATATACCTCCGGAAAACACATTGCAAACCGAATATCTACCGCTTTTTTGTCCTTCATGACCGAATTGACTTCATGGCCAATGTAGCGGGCAGGTTTCTCTATATTCAGTAAAATATCATCATCTAATGCTAATTTCCTCATTTTTCCTCCATTTTCAGTTTATTTGTTTGTGATTTTTGCACAATTTTAAGCGTATAAATTTTACAATTTATAATATTTTCAATTTTAAAACCACTTTATTTTTTACCGTTTTTTTGCAAAAAAATGCCCCAAATTTTACCCCGTTTTTTGCTGTTTTACGACCGTTTTTCAGTCGTAAGAATTGTATGCGACTACTTACGACTGAATGCGACTACAGCGATACTTTATCATATTATATAATACTGTAAACGATGAATTTGAAACGGGTATTTTATTAAGACAATTACTTTTAATAATAGCTTGTTTAAGTGAGAAAATCAACCATTTTAGCCATATCAAAGTCCTGTTGTGCTATTTTTTCATCGTTTTTTTGCACCTGAGAGATCAAATTCTCTGCATAATTATTCATTACATTGCATAAATCTATCACTTCTTTTTGAGTGTCAATATACACTTCTTCTGTCATATTTGTTGTTGCATGCCCCAACACTTTTGAAATCATCTTTAAATTATTGATATTTTTCTTAAGTAATGTTGCGTAAGTATGCCTTAAATCATGCCAATGATATTTTTCTGAATCAATTCCACATAATTCAAGAACATGTTTAAAAGCATGACTAATCTTAGAATCCCGTGATAGTGGTTTTCCAATTGAATTTACAATAACAAAATCGGATGTATAATGAAAACTCACATCATTCCGAATCAGATAATCATATTTTGTTTTTGTCAGAACAATTTCATCCAATACAAATTGAGGAAGTTCCACACTTCTGATAGAGGAATATGTCTTTGGCCGAATTAGTTGACTGGTCGCCATATGCGATTCCCATCCATCGCCTTGAATCGTTCTTCCTTTTTGCCAGACAATATGCAGTCGGCTGTTAAAGTAATCTACATTTTCAAACTGAAGCCCTAATGCCTCACTGATCCTGATACCTGTAGTAGCACAAATCAACATCAGTAAATAATAGTCAGGTTCTTCATTTTTACATGTTAAAAGAATATTTTGTAATTGCTGAAGAGAAAATGTGGTTCTTTTAAGAGCAGCCTTTTTATTTTGTTTCATTTTTGCGCGGATTGTCTGAACCGCAAATGGCGCGGGGTTCCTGTTAATAATATGGCATTTTTTTGCAGTTGCAAAAGATGAACCTATCACGGCATAAGCATTGCTTCTGATTGAATAAGAGTTGATTGAATTCATGAATTTAATCAAATGTGTACTTTCTACTTGAGAAATATCCATATCAGGTGAGATCTTTTTGAGTAAATAATTATATATTACATTTCGATAGGTAATAAAAGTTGAATATGTTATTTTCTTTTCATCCATCATATAATAATATAACCAATAATCATAAAATTCTTTTACTGTAAAATGATACGGAACGTAAGTCCCGGTATTTAATTGTAAGATCAGCTCTTCTTTCACCTTGTTTGCTTCTTTTAATAAAGAAAAACCACCTAATTGTTTCTTCTTTTTTGATCCGTCTGCAAAAGTAATCTCATAACGGATACAGTACTTTCCATGGTCAGTTGTTATGCTCGGACGGAAATTCCAGTCTACTACAGATGTATTTAAAATCAGAGGATTAATTTCTGGTTTTATGATTTCCTTATATTTCATAAAGCCGCCTCCTTGTCGCAATATACATTAAATGGATCAAATGCTTTATTGACAAACGGTGAAATTTTATCTAAATCCTCTAATTGACCACAGTAAATATTCATCGTTGTCTGAACGGATTTGTGCCCCAACATTTTTGCAACCCATTCCAGATCTGCCCCATTCTCTATAAGTATGGTAGCACATAGATGACGTAATCCGTGCGGCGATATATAAGGAACACCCGCATTACGGCATATTCTCTTTACTGCGTTACCAATCGTATTACTGCTCTTGATATTTCCATTTTTTCCTATACACACATATTGTTTCCATTTCTTAGAACTATCCGGTTTTTTCTTGAAAAAGTCTGTATTTTGACGTTTCCGGATTTTTAATTCTTCAATAACCAATGGAATCACTTTTATAGTTCGATAACTACTTTTGGATTTAGGCGGAATTACTTTTCCATCCCTGTCCCCGGTAGAAATCTGCTGACAAACAGTGATGGTGCTTTTTTTCAAATTAATATTGTTATAATTAAGTCCTAATATTTCACCAGATCTTAATCCAACAAACAAAGCAAGAAGCACTTCCAGATAACAGGAATCATAACGGGCTTTGGCTAAGAACTGAACCAGTTGATCTTTGGTAAAACTGACATATTTTCTCTGACTGATCCTATACTCCACTAATTGATCATATTCAAAATTACAGAGCATATTTTCTCTTTCCGCTGTTTTCAAAATTATGCAAATAAATTTTTTTGCAGCAGGGGCAACCGACTTACGATGGGCATCCTGACATTTCTTTAATATACTGTTGATATATGCTGGAGTGACCTTGCTAATTAAAAGGTCTTTCGTTACCCTCGGCAAAAAAACCTGATTAATAGCCCAATTTGCAATTGTAATATATGCTGGGGAAGTACTGTAAGATGGTAATACTTCTTTCAGCCAACGATCAATATATTCTGTAAAAGTGTATTTTACGTTGATTTTACTCTTACAATGCTCAATATCTTTTATGTAGGAATTTTGCTTGTTATCTTTAAACTTCTTCGCTTCTTCTAACGTTTTGAACAAGCGGTTTTTATATAATATTGTATAAGTTGATTTGTCAACTTCTTTAAAACATACATTGTATGATGATGTTTCTTTTTCAAATGTAATTCTATTATTCATATAGATTAAATCCCTTCCGGGAAAAATAAAGAAACATATAATGATAGTCGTATTTTCTAGTGTGATTAATAAAGCATTTCTCATTTTTAGAATGTGCCATTTATCGGCACTTTTGTTGAATGTAAAATTTACCTAATCACGTAGTTCAAATAATCTTTCTATATAAGATTTCATCGTGTTATTAGGAAGTCTTTCAATAAAATTTCGCTTCCATTCTTCTAATATTTCTAACTGTTCTTGTAAAAGATACGCATCAATAGTTACCTGTTGATCCACCGCCTGTTTAATATGATCTGCAAGTTTTTTCAGTAAATCCTTGTATTCCATATCAAATGACGTTTTGTAATCCTCAAATCCTAATGCACCCAGTAAATATGAAATTCTCTCGAAGTCATGAATATCCATTGAATTTCTACCAGTAATTTTATTACGATCACTCGAACTGCACATACTAAGAAATAATAGTTTTTGTTGTTCTACTCGTTTTTCCATAAGTATCATCTCCTTTCCTCAAAATTTTATGTACTTAAAATAAGTCCATATAAAACATAGTATCAAAATTTCCATCTAATATAAATACTTATAGTGTACTTATTATGAACTTATTTCTAAGGAGATTATTTTAATATGGAAAAAGATAAACATTTAGGATTACGTATAGATTCAGATACGCATAGAAAATTAAAAAGTATGGCTGAATTTGATGGTCGTTCTATAAACGGAGAAGTATTATATCTGATCAGACAGGCGATTGCTGAACATGAAAAGACTCACGGAGAGTTAAAATAAAGAGATCCTTTTAATTGCCAATTTTCAAAAACAAGTTCATCCATTGCATAATCGTCTCCCCAATATGCATATTCAATTTTTTGATACTCTGGTGGCACAATTACATTGCCATCATAATCAACAACTCCCATCAGATTGTCCTCTGTCCAAACAAAAGCAAATTGACCACTATAAACACAGGAAATTCTCACAAAAGATTCATAATTTGCAATAATTCTTATTTCTTCTTCATTTTGTTCAAACGGAAGTAATTCAAACAAAACTGCTTTTCCATCGACTATTGCACTTCCTAAACACGTTACATTTGGCAAATCTCCAATCATTTCTGCACCAAAAAAAACAACCTTATCGTCCCGGTTAATAATTTCCCATGTACCATCCTCTTCTTGAACTCTGCAGTATAATCCTTGCATTTCAAATGTTAGTGATCCGTCTTGATAATCTTTGGTTATTCTTTTTCCTTCTTCATTAATGTAATAGCTTTTTCCCGATATTTCTTGAACTCTTGCTGTTCCATCTGCAAATTCAGCTGCTTCTACAAAAACAGGATCCGTCAAAAGGCTTCCATCTTTCTTAAGGTATCCATATTTCCCGTTATTACTGATGTATCTTGCAACATTCTCCCCGGAAAAATAGAATTCATCCGTATACAGATACTTGAACGGTCCCACATCAATACCTGTTGGTGCATGATATATAGTACCAAATTGGGTATATTCGAATCTATTTTCTTCAGATGTATTCTTCGCACAATCTGTTTCATATGCATTCTGTTCGTTCATCTGGTTAATCGCCGGAACAGCACCTGTGACTATATGTAGCGTATATTTCCATACCAAGCACGCAACTATAATCCCAAAGATCACCAAAGCAGCACTTAATATCAGGTTATTTCTAAAACAATTCTTCATCTTCTTAATCATTCAATCGCCTCCATACAATCAGGTCTATTATTCTCCATATATTTCTGAAGTATTTCACTTCTAACAGCGTCGTTCTCAACATCATGCCAAAGATCTGTATCAGCTGATTTCTCAACAATAAGCACACAAGTTTCATCCAAATGTATAGGTCTTAGCACCATTACATTATGCTCTTCATATTCTTCAGCCAAACAAATCACAGTAGCTTCTTCAGCACAAGTCAGTACAATCTTAAATACATTATCCTTATCCCAGTCCATAATCTTAATCTCTGCCACTTCAAATATATCGGATACTCTTTTATCTGCATAAAAGCTCTCATCTATACACTTTGATTCGATTACAGACCAGATTAATAATCCCAAAGCAATTGTGTCCATGTAAAATCCTATTCTACCCGCAAATGGAAGAGCGATTGGCATCGGAAGAACACCTATGCTATATGGAATCCCCCAAATCACCCTCATTGCTAACGTCCACCAGGCAGCTTTATACACGAGATAATTTCTGTTAAAGACTACATTTTTACCTAAAAGTCGATATGACGCAATCAGAAACAAGAGCAATACTATGACAATAGCCACCCCAACTACCCAACCGCCATAATATAGTCCAGCAAGGAAGTAATTATTTCTATCAGCCAGAAAAGCTGTTACCGTACTATTAGAAATCAGTTCAGATGAACACCCAAATGCAGACGCTCCGGTAATGATTTGCTTTATATTATTCTGATAGACTCTCCAATCCTTGCCATACGAATACTGATCAAATGACATACCCGTACGATAAAACACAACTAATAAAGCACCCCAAAAGAATATATATAACCCTATGAGGGCAAGTACATTGCCTTTTTTATTGCAACAACTCCATGCATATTTTCTGACTGCAACAATCACAGTAATAATTTCAATAGCAGCCAACTCAATCAGCCAGATGTTTGGTAACTTCATAAAAAGCAGATATGAGATCAGTGAAAGCATTAGCAGCTGCATAACACCTGATATTACTGCTTTCATGCTATAGTATTCTTCACGGATCCCTCTAAAGATCATCTGCGTCCACAATGGAAATACAATAAAGAGAATTGGATCAAACATATATTTTTTATTTATGTTGAGAAATCCTATCGTAATATAAGTAGAATCTGTAAACACAGTAATATCTGTCCACATTTCAAATACAAAAGCCAGAAGACAAAGAAACGCTAAGCTTCCCATTGCAAGCATGGATTTTCTCAATATGCACCATCTTTTGCCATCCCCAACAGGTATCTCTTCTATATAGTCCTCCAACTCATCGTCAAAAAGAATCGAAAACCAACTGCCATTTTCCTTTGGCTTAACCAAGGACCAGTAGAAGAAGGTTCCTAGCAGAGTTATAACTGCAAATATCAAAAAACTATATGCTCCAGTTTCTTCATCATAACTTGCCATATATGTGAATGTGCGAAGCCAGATAAACGTAAGCCAACATACTACAGATAACAGAACTGATATTTTGTATCCTTTTTTACTCTTAATCATGTGTCTATCCTTCGTCCTTTCTGAAATTGGTGACCGGACTATAGCCGGTCACCAGAAATCAATATTTGTGTTTAAGCGTTCTCAGTCTGAGCGTCTATCGGGGAAAATTCTACACGATAATGCATAGCCTCAACCTTGTTTCTGACCTTATGTAGCGAATCAGGTGCAACATCGGTAAAGACTTTTGTTCCCCCCTTGAGTTCCATCCAGTTAATTCACGTACTGCCTTGATGGCCTTAACTTTTTGCGGTTCGGAATTTGTCAACCGCACTTCATATCCTTTTTCAGATAAAACATGGTTAACAGCACCTCTCTTTCACGATGGTTCGTTTCTAGGAACACCATTATCTTAGCAATTCCTATTACATTGCTCATTTTCACATCAGAAAAATAAGTTAGCTATTCACTATCCACACAATCGGTAGATGCGATAATCCTCACTGCATTCAACACAAGCTCCCATATTGAGCAGCAGTCCAGCTACAATTGATCTATGACATATCCCTTCTTCATCATCAGGGCAAAAGCATACAAGCCGTATATTCTTATCTCCACTAACCGCCACAAGTGCTCTAAGTTGCTTCATAGCAGCTTCACTGGACTGGATATCATTCAAAAATTTCTGGACATAGCATCTTTTAAAAGATTGTTCGTTCCACTGACCGGAATGAACCATACTTCTATACTCTTTAAACAGGCTTTCTTTTGGCGCCAATTCCGGAACATGAAAGACATTATCAAAATCCTCAAACAGACTTCTCAACTCATCGACTGCAAAGCATATAACCCAAACTTCATCAAACTCTGCCGGATTGGTTTTAAAAATATTACCAATGGAAATCATACATATCCTCCTTTCAGGCTGCCTCTCGGAAAGATTCTTTTCTTTCCGGAAGGGCATACCAATTCTGTATATTATCATCTGCCAAAGCGTAGATAGACACTAAAGAACGCTTCATATTCAGCAGGTCTTCTGTGAAGAGAATGGTGTTTCCCTCACTCCACATTCCATTTGCTCTTAAATACTCCGCAATCTTGATGTTGTGATCACGAGATTCACCGCAGATAATCATCTGCGGATATGAAGCATCCCCATGATAATTAGAATCAAGATATGTCTCATTGTGGATCAGATTGTAGTAGCGTTCGAGCTTGCTCATTAACTTCTCATAAGAATCCGGAGTATCACGAATCACTTCATAAGCCAGCACTGAGGTGTTATCGATCTTTACAGTTGCGGCTGTTCTAATCATGCAACTGCTTCCTGCCAGTTCAAGATCTGTAGCACGCATAGTCTCCATGATACCGAAGCGCTGCATCTGCGTATTACTCATCATAAGGTTGAGAATAATCTGATTGCCAACCAGGATTCTCTTTACATCACAGGCAGTATCATCAGGCATACCCTTCTCTCTTCTCTTTGAAAAAGACACGTAACGGTTGCCCATATGAAAGTTCACACCTTGTTCCAATGCAAGCTGATATCCGAAATAGTCAAGCTCATAATACTTGCAGAAAGAATACTTGTTCCCCCTTGAATCACAAAATCATCAACCGTTTGTTCTGTTAAATTTTTCTTCCCACTATCATTGTAAATAAGATCTATCTTAGTGTATCCTTCTTTTTCCGCTTTTTCGTATCCACCGATAATTAGTGTTTCAAAAGCTTCTCTAACTCTTACATTTATTGGATGCACCATATCTTTAAATGTCCCAACTTTTGTCTGTTTACTGGGCATAGCCAAAAAGGATTTTCCATCCGCTTCTAAAACCTTTATATCATGAATAACAACCATATTGTCCAAGTTTATGGATGCAACGCCTCGCATTTTTGTTCCTGAATTTTCTATTCTTCTAATTTGAATAGCAGTGATTAACATTTGTTACCGTCCCTTCATCTTTATTATTTTCTTCATGTATTTGGTCCTATTTATTTGTTATTAGTAGTAAATTTAACGCCTCACGATCATAATATATCAAGTGAAACTACCGTCTTTCACATTAAACCTATTCTTATTCATACTACTTACTATACTTTATATTATCGTTCGTCATTAGCTTGTTCTTCCTCATCTGGAATAACTTCTACTATATCTTCAATATCGCAATTTGGAACATCGCATATCTCCACCATAACATACACATGAATCTCTTCATCTTTCCAAATTTTGCAAAAACATTTGTGGTAATACCAGATACCTGCGCAGCTTATCTTTTGACATATCTTTATCTATTAGCAGGTTCCAAAGTTTATTATATGATACTCTTTTTTCTTCTACATAAATTTTCAAACATCGACTAATAGCAACAATATCTCTAAGTCATATTGTATCACTACCTCACACCAATAACAATTTTTAATTGAAATTATCAATTATCTTAGTTACTTCTGTTGCGATGATTTCGGCGTTGGGCGCAAGAGAAGCGATTCTTGCCAGGGATCCGATATGATCATAATGTGCATGGCTGATTAAAATCAGATCAAGATCTGCGTAATCATTCAGCTCATACAGAAGCCTTTCATAATCAGGATAGAGCTCTTCACCTTTTAATCTGGTTCCACAGTCTAAAAGTATATGCATGCCATCTATGGAAAGATAGTATGCAGAAGCTCCTATTTCATTTCCACCGCCCAAAGGGATTAAAAAATCACTCATAGTTTTCGTCATTCCTTTCGCTTCGCTCAAGGCACAAACAAGTTATGAAAAATGTTGTGCCTCTCCTCTATTTGATTTTATAATTTTTTCAAGGAATAGCAATACACTACAGAGCACAGAAGGAGGAGTGGCGAATTTTTTTCGCCCCGTATAGTTATATGTGCCGTCATCCTTACAAGCACAAACAAGTGGGACATTGAGCCCGGACTCTTATTATTGGCAATAAACCATGTTTATTCAGTCGCAGGATGACAGTCAATGTTGCTATTCCCCTTTTTATTAAGGTGGTGATACTTATGATGAAGTTAAAGTACTCCATCTGCTGTGGACTTGATATCCACAAAAATGTTATCGTTGCAACCATCGTAATTACCAATAAGGATGGAATATCCGAATACAGGCAAAAATCATTTTCAACCATCAACTCGGATATTCAAAGGTTTCACAACTGGCTCATTGAGAATAATTGTTATCATGTTTGTATGGAATCCACTGGAAAGTATTGGATTCCTATTTTTAATTATCTCGAAAATGACATTGATGTCTTTCTCACGCATCCGAAGTATGTCAAAGCCATTAAAGGCAAGAAAACGGACAAAAAGAATTCCAAATGGATTGCCGACCCCTACAAATTTGATCTTGTCAGATGTTCCTTTATTCCTCCAAACGATTTCCGTCAGCTCAGGAAACTTTCCAGATACCGCTTCAAGCTAGTCTGCATGAAATCTTCTGAGAAGAACCGCATCCAGAACTGTATAACTGTTTCCAATGTCGGCATCGCCAGTGTACTTTCAGATCCTTTTGGCAAGACAGCTACTGAAATCACGTCTTATCTTCTGAAACATACCGCTGATTCCATGGATGAAAAAGCTGTTCGTAAACTCATAAAGAAGGGTGCAAAATCCAAGTCTGATGAAATCATTGAAACTATCAAAGGCTACAATATTGAAACAGACCAGACTAAAAAACTGGAGCTTGCACGTGGACATCTGGAATATCTTGACGATATGATTACCCAGACTGAGGTTGAACTCTATGTCCGCATCAAGCCTTATTATGAGTTTGTGGAGTTTGTCAGCACCATGCCCGGCATGACAGAGTTAAGTTCCACGATTGTTCTTGCAAAAACAGGTGTTGATATGAGCATCTTTGATGACGCACAACATCTATGCTCATGGTGTGGACTTTCTCCTGCCAACAATGAATCCGCCGGCAAGAAAAAATCTGTCCGAATTGCAAAAGCAGGCAATTACCTGAAACCACTGATGGTACAGTGTGCCCTTGCTGCAATCAAGAACAAAAAACAGTCTTACTTTGCAATCAAATATAGGCGAATCAAAAAAGGCGTGGTCACAAAAAAGCAATCATTGCCATCGCAAGAATGATGATGGTCTGTATTTACCATATGGTTTCTGAAAAGAAGCCGTTTTCTCCTACAGATTATGAGGAATTGATGGATCCCCAAAATCACGTAGAGCGTGTTGTCCTGAATGAAAACAATGTCTTTGCTTACCTTGAAAGCCTTGGCTACGATAGTTCTAAGTTAGTGAAACGATAACTAACATTTTTTCTGTCTTTTATACTTGCAAAAACGGGTTTTTATGAACCCTTATACAAGCGCGTCCAAAATCCACTTTATTTTTCACTCTTCATCCTTCTGTCTGTTTTCTAATCGAACCAGCATTTCTTTATAAAAAGAATATCCTCCATAGTTGGCAAATGGCTGCTCTACACGGTGACGATCAGATGCAACAGAAGGTACCAGATCATATTTTTCTGCAATCTTTCGGAGTGATTCCTGCTGTTCTTTCGTATAGTGCTGGTAATATACTTCAAGTCCACCTGTTCCATCTGATATTTCATGGAAGGACTCTATCGTATTAATTACTTCATCCATATTTAATTTATGATAGGAATATGGATGGGCAAGAATTGGAAAACCAGACTGTTCCAGAATTCTTTCAATAACTGTTTGAAACGGGGCATACTGGATATAATCGGTTGCCGGCAGGTAATGGTCACTGAAATTCCCAATGTATTTATCCATGATCTCATCGACAGTACTGCCATATCCTAGTCTGACCATCAGTCCAGCAATATGGAAGCGTCCAATATAACCGGTAGGTCTCTGTTCCTTCATAACTTCTTCCATACTCAGATTAATTCCCATTTTGTGGAGATTTTCCAGAATTGCTTCCACATATTTCTGCTTTCCTTCTGCTATTGGAGCAAACAGATCTGCAAAAGCATCCGGATCCACGTTTTTCGGGAAGATACCAATTACATGAATCTCTTCCTTTTTACCGGATGGAAATGTAAAAGTCGTGGAAAACTCACAGCCTGGAAGGACTTCAAGGAAATGTCCGTTTGATCCGACTATGTATTTGTTTGCTAAAGAAAAATGATTATGATCGGTTATCGCGATCACGCGTAGATGTTCCCGATTTAAAGCAAGGTCCACAATTTCCTTAACACTGTTCTGCCCATCACTCTGGTCACTGTGGAGATGATAATCGATGCGTTCATTTAATAACTGTTTTGTTCTCATAAATAAACCTCCAAATAATTTTTTTGATATCTATACAATAACATGTTAAGGATTTTAACAGTGCAAAAATAAATATGATTAAAACATCTGCATGCATATTAAAGCGTATTATTTAACCATATATTAATACAAATACCTATCAATATTAATCTTACGACTATTTTGTAAATCTGGACGTTAATTTTTGCCACAAAAAAGGAAAAGATGCGCTGCAATAAAAATATTTCGACGCATGTAGAATCCATTTTCTTATTTTTTCTGCTTCTTTCGTTCCTTTAGGGATATAGGCTGCAGCTACCCGGTATTTATCAAAAAGAATGAACTGTTCTCTCTTATCTTCGCAATGATATAATTGCTGTATATACTTCTTGATACAGGTTAATTCGTCATAGGCAAATTCCTGTTTCATATCAGGTTGATTTCGATATGCCCATTCAATTTGCTCAAATGCTTTCAGATAATCTAAGGTCTCCGTTCCATTTCCTTTTGACATACTGTCTTCATGGATTCGGTATACAAATATGGGATCCTGAATCATAAATACAGTTTGGCATACAGACAGGTAATTGTGAAAAAAAGTTAGGGTTTCGCCAACACGGAGAACGGGAAACAGGATATCAAATTCCTGCACCAGTTCTGTACGGAACAGCTTATTTCCAGTAGCACTGTTCAAATGAACTGCATCAATCGGAAAAAAGACTCCACCTTTTTGCATTTCATCAGCATTTGTTCGTCTATTTTGCTTCTGGTATTTATAGCCTCCGATAATAAGATCTGTTTTGTGAATTCCATCCAAAAGTTTTTTAATGTTCCATCCAAAAGGTAATCGTCCGAATCAAGAAAAAATAGATATTCTCCTTCTGCAAAACCAATTCCAAGATTTCTGGATGCTGCTGCCCCAGTAGGTTCCTTTTGAAAGTACCGGATAATCTGGTATTTATTTGCATATTCCTGGCAGATGATATCGCTGTAATCGGTAGAGCTATCGTTCACAAGCAAAAACTCCAGATTCACGTCTTTTTGTAAAAGAACAGATTCCAAACATAATTCCAGATATGGAGCTGAATTGTACACTGGAATTGTTTTGTGGCGCATATGTCAAAGGGAATATTGGAATTAGATGGCCGGTTATCCGGAATACCTGATTCCTGCAAGCATTTCTGCGACAATTGCCAGGTGGTAAAAGAACACTATACCAGATGTCTTGGCTATCAATTTGATTCCAGGGAATTATGTGCTGCAGACTATGGCGCACCTACAACCAGAAAAAGATAGTATGCGATTATCCGAAGTGATCACCATGCAATCCGATGGCTGCAGCCTACAAACAGCAGGGATGGAATAAATGGATTAAAACCATAGATTCCGGCATCTGCGATCCTGGACTTGGACAATCATGGTCATTCTATTTTTGAACGTAAAAAGCCTCTGGCAGAAAATACGCAGAAGCGGATTGCCATGGGTATCAAAAAGTTTGTTTTAAACGGAGAAAAACCTTTTATCGTCCACGTCAACCATTCAGGAGATGGATTTAGGGTTCGGTCGGTAAATGAGCCACTTCCAACCCTGACCAGGAAGTTAGTAGTCCTATGTTAAGAAAAAGTACAAATTAAATGTAACCAATTTTCTCTTTTTATGTAATTATTAACTTGCTAAGTTTGTTACAGTCATTTCCGGATTTTTTTGATATCGTTCCTCATATTCATTCGGAGATAAATATCCACAAGGTCTATGAATACAGACTGTATTATAGAATGTTTCAATATATTCAAAAATCAATTTATATGCATGAGTATAATTAAAAATCTTGAATCGATTGATCCATTCTCGTTTTAAAAGAGCGTGGAACGATTCTATACAGGCATTATCCCAAGGATAAGCTTTCTTGGAATAGCTATGAATCATTCCAGTGGTTACCTTATGGAATGCCTCTGATACATATTGACATCCTCTATCGCAATGAAAAATCAGCGAATTTTCAATATGCCTAGACTGTTTTGCTTTTTCAATGCATTTTACTACATGAGATGCCTCCAGCGTTTTACTTAATACCCAGGAAATGATTTTCCTAGAATATAGATCCATAATGCTTGTGAGATATACAAATCCTTCAAATGTTCAAATATAAGTGATATCAGAGCACCATACAGCATCCGGATGTTCTGGATTAAATTCTTCATTTAGAATATTTTTTAGTTTCTGGCTCAGATCAGAATTAATGGTTGTTTGAGTATACGGTTTGATCCATTGTGCTTTGATTCCCATTTCTGATACATTTTCTCGGCAAGTTTTGTTTGCAAATCAACCATTTGGATACCTCCTCATAATCAAACACTGATAAAGAAAAAACATGTATAAAACTTGTGTTTTCACAAGAGTTCTTCAACTTACATGCTTATTATCCCACCAGAATTATCTGTTTGCAAATGGGTTTTCGTAGTTCATTGACACGAAACGTTTGTTCTTTTTTATCACCTTCTTTTACTTTTTTATCTTGATAGAAAATTCGTACTATTTTACACGTTAAATCGAAATTATGTAACATATTATCCCATCTTTGACAGTTGGAAAGATAAAAAATGTCTACAAACCCAGTGAATATGGGCATTGTAGACATTTTCCTTTTCGTAACGATATGTACTATTTTACAATTCTTTTGATTGAATCTGTTTGGTTTCTTTAATAATTGTTCGCATGGATGCTTTTGTGATAAATTCGTAATCCGTTCTAAAACCAAATGTTTTATGCAATGTATCGGTTAATGCTGTTCTTGTATAAGATGGAATATATCCACTTGCTGTATTTAACAGTGTCACCTGCATGGAGCGTAATGTCGTAAGGATCTGGCTGGAAGTATAAGCGTTTCCAAGTTTCTTTTCTAACAGACGATAGAGTAAAAGGCTGATATAAGCTTAATAACATCTTCCCTATGTCCAGGCATAGTGCTTCCTTTCAGCCAGTTACCAATAGTATTACGATTGACAGCTCCGCCCATTATTTCTCTGCTGAATGTGGAATGATTGTATGTAGTATAGTTGATCTGTTCTATTCTGTGAAAAACTTTTCCAAAAGCAGCTGCCCAATTTGCATTTTCCATCCTAAATTCCTCCCTAGAAAAATATAATTTACCATTGATTTTGATAATATTTTAATATATTATATTTCTCATAGGCGAGTTAAATATGTGTTATTTTCGTACTATATAGTGTTAATTCATCTTAATTAGTTTATTATAACACAAAGAAGACCAGCTATGAAAAGTTAAGTATAAATTAGCCGGAAATTTATTTTTCTGTTTCGGTTGAAAAAAGGGTAACTTTAATAAAGCTCCCTAAAAGCTCTTTTTAAAATCTATCGATTATGGTATACAGACCTCTTATTCGAGGTTAAATTTTACGTTGTCAGTGAGCATTTTCCAGATGACTCTGACAAGTTTGCCGGCACAGTGTCCAAGGGCATTGTAATGTGAACGTCCTTCTGCTTTCTTAGAATCATAGTAATTTTTGAAAGTTGAGTTGTTTTTAACAACGTTGTGGGCAGCATTCATGAGTGCATAACGCAGTACCCTAGAGCCACGTTTTGACATCCGCGTTCTTTTAGCCTGGAAGTTCCCAGACTGATGAACTGATGGATCCAGACCGGCGAATGCAAGTAACTTCTTTGGTTCAGAGAAACGGTGTATATCACCAATCTCACCAAGGATTATTCCACCATTCACGAAACCGATGCCGAGAATGGTCATAATTACAGAGTGCAGGCAGGTGACAAGATTTGCCATTTCAAGCTC
>ERZ827488.1848-NODE-1848-length-23071-cov-2.835158_pt1 | contig 23071 bp, 17 predicted proteins | sample MGYA00519771_ERZ827488 | MGnify/ENA primary metagenome ERZ827488 (study PRJEB31778, sample SAMEA3449323) | human gut metagenome | biome: human gut; feature: human-associated habitat; material: faeces | place: United Kingdom | collected 2010/2012 ... | reverse complement strand
ACCGAGATCCGCCGCATCCGCGACACGGAGTTGGAGGGCGACCTGATCCTCTGCGGCGACCTGAACGCCATCCCGAGTTCGAACGTCATCGCCACGATGACCGCGTTCCTGACCAATGTCGGAACGATCGACCAATACACTTTCCCGTCGGAGAATCCCACCCGCAAGATCGACTACATACTGTATGCCCCGATCGGACACTTCGGCGTACAGAACTGCCAGGTCGTATCGCGCGGCGACCAGCAGGTCGACGGCGTCGATGCTTCGGATCACCGTCCCGTGATCGCCGACATCCGCTTCCAAACCGAAGAGGACATCTCCGGCGAAGACGGCGGAGGGGAAGAGTGATCCCGGGCCGAAGGGCGGCTCCCGCATACACGGTCCGGACCGGCCGCCAGACAAATGGTCGGTCCGGATTTCCTACCATCTCCGCTACGAGGCCGCTCCGAAAGGGCGGTTCCGGAAACGAAAATCTTCCAAAAAACAGACGAACATGAAAAAAATCCTATCGACGATCCTGGCGCTGGCCGCGTGTACGACCCTCACGGCGCAGGATTTCAAGATCACGCACGGCCCCTGGCTCTGCGACCTGACCTCGGACGGCGTCACGGTGGTCTGGGCCACCAGCAAACCCGCCCTTTCGTGGATCGAGGTGGCCGAGGACGACGGACGCAGTTTCTACGCCGCGGAGCACGAACGCCGCTACGAAACCGTGGCCGGGCGCAAACAGGCCCGCAAGACGCTGCACAGCATCCGCCTGAAAGGGCTTCGGCCCGACACGAAATACCGCTACCGCATCTTCTCGCAGGAGGTGCGCGAGTGGAAATACAACGACAAGGTCTACTACGGCGACATCGCGGCATCGAACGTCTACTCGCGCCAGCCGTTCGCGTTCAGCACCCTCCCCACGTCGGGATGCGACCTCTCGTTCGTCGTTCTGAACGACATCCACGGGCGGGCCGACTACATGGCCGGGCTCTGCCGCCCGATCGACTTCGCACAGATCGACTTCGTGGCCTTCAACGGCGACATGTCGAACAGCACCGAAAGTCCCGAACAGCTCTACCGCGACTTCATCGACGCCTCGGTCGGGGCCTTCGCCTCCGAGACGCCGATCCTCTACAACCGCGGCAACCACGAGACGCGCGGCATCTACGCCGACCATCTGCCGGAGTACTTTCCCAAGGTCGGGGGCAACTACTACAAGCTCTACATGGCCGGCTCGGTAGCCGTGCTTCTGCTCGACTGCGGCGAGGACAAACCCGACTCGGACATCGAATACGGCGGACTGGGGGCTTACGACGCCTACCGCGAGGAGGAGGCCGCCTGGCTGCGCGAAACGGTCGCTTCGGAGGAGTTCCGCAACGCTTCGGCCCGCATCGTGCTGCTGCACATCCCGCTCGGGAACGGCACCTGGCACGGCAACATCCATCTCGAAGAGCTGTTTCTGCCGATCCTGAACGATGCGGACATCGACGTGATGCTGTCGGGACACACGCACCGCTATTCGTTCCATCCGGCCAACGACAAGGTACGTTTTCCGGTGCTGGTGAACGACAACGCGAGCCTGCTCAAATGCGACGTCGGCGACGGCAAGATCACGGCCCGCATCTACGGGCCGGAAGGTACGGTGACGCACTCGCACGAGTTCCCGCTGAAATAGGGGCGGATCGTTCGCTCCGCCGGAAAAAGGGCAAGGGCCCGACCGCATGGTCGGGCCCTTGCCCCATGCGATGCGACCGGAATCGGCGGCGGATCTTCCGAAAAGAATACGCGGTCAGAGGAACAGGTTGAAGAAACCGCTGCGTCTCAGGCTGAGCCGCAGCTTCGACAGGGCCACGCCGATGTGCTTCTCCACGGCCTTGACACTGATGTTGAGCCGCTCGGCGATCTCGCGGTTCTTCAATCCGGTCACCCTGCTCAGCAGAAAGACGCGCCGGCACTGCTCGGAGAGCTGCGACACGCCGTCGTCGATCTCATGCCGAAGCCACGAAAGATCGAACTCCTCTTCGCAGCGGTCGGCAACCAGGCAGCGGACATATCCGTCGAGCGTATCGAGCCCGCAGGTGTCTTCGCCACGCGATTTGCGGCTGCGGAGGCAATCGATGCTCCGGTTCCGCACGGCCGTCGTCAGGTAGGGCAGCACCGGACGCGAGAAGTCGATCTCCGTGCGCCGCTTCCACAACATCAGAAAAACGTCCTGCACGATATCCTCGGAGAGGTTGCGGTCGTGAACCAAACGGAAAGCCCGGATGCACAACGTCTCGTAATGCACCAAAAAGAATTGCCGGAACTCGGCCGAATGAGCGTCCAGTTTCTCCATCTTCTCAAATCCGAGCGATACGGACGACCGCAGTCTTCCGAATCCATTTTCAAATATACAAAAACTCGTTCACATCCGGAAGTTTTTCGGGAAAATAATGCAAAGCGTCCGAAACCGAACGGGATGTCGTTTCGCACCGCACTCTTGCGTCGGAGGCTTTTGGCCGCCGGGGTCCCGGAAAACAAATCGTTGCTTGTCCGCTGCTTTTTCGGGATCGAAACAAAAGCTCGGGAATCGCTTCCGCATTTCGTTTCAGATTTACAAACGCCCCCATTTATTTATTGGAATACAGCAAATTATCCCGAACAACAGAAATGACAGCAATCATAGCGATCGTCGACGATATCGCAACAGCACATGATCATGCGGTCAAACAATCGATAGCCGGCAGACGACAGGTATGCGGGTCGTCCCGAGCGGCAAGCCAACCGCAACAAGCCGTGGCTCCGGAAGCATGATGTACGCCGCCGGATAGTTCCCCGTCTCCGCATCGTAGACGAAATCCTCTTCGAATGCGGCGTCCGGCATTGGTAGCGGGGCGTAGCCGGTGCAGGCATTCGGGGCGGACACGCCGCGCAGCGCCATCAAGGCATCGTATGGAAGGCCGGCAGACGCCGCAGCGGTGCAGGCAGGGCGGAGCATACAGCAGTCCTCATCGGGAACGGAGCCGGATTCGTCGGAGGTGTCGAAAACCAAAACGGAGTACGATAAAACCCGATACGTCCAATCTCCATGTATGTCGCAGTCATTCTGAATACAAAATCGGGAAGTCCGGCCGGAGCCGGTGCTTCCCGAAAAACAAGAACGCGGGTTCCGCAGGACGATATCAATCGGTTCCGAGCATACGGGCGATCGGGGCGCTCATGGGCGAAGCGTACTGCTCGGCATAGAAGCGCCGCAACTCCTTTCGCATTCGTTCGATCCGACGTTCGTATTTCGGATCGCCGACGGCGTTTTTCGTTTCGAGGGGGTCTTCTTCGTAATCGTAGAATTCGCATCCCACGATCTGTCGTTCATCGAAAGGCAGGCAGGTTTTGAATCCCCGCACCCATTCCACATAGCGGTAGCGGCTGTCGCGGATCGAGTAACCCTGTATTTCCCGACGATTCGCCTGCATGAAGGCGTATCTTTTAATTCGCTTGCGGGGATTTTTCAGCACGGGCACCAGACTCGTGCCGTCGATCCAGGAGGGCGGTTCGATACCGGCCAGCTCGCAGACGGTCGGATAGATATCCACGAACTCGGTCATCGTGCGGCATTGCTGTCCCCGGGTCATGCCGGGGACGGACATCATCAGCAGCGTGCGTGTCGGAGCCTCGAAATTCGTCAGTTTGCTCCACAGGCCATGATCGCCCAAATGATAGCCATGATCGCCCCACACCACGACGATCGTATTGTCGTCCAGCCCGACTTTCCGCAACGCATCGAGAACCCGACCGATCTGCGCGTCCGTATAGGAGGTGCAGGCGTAATAACCGTGTACGAGGCGGCGCTGAATTTCCGCATCGAGTTCCTGCCCGGGCATATAACTATGGAACGAGGGTACATCGGTATAAGCCTTCACCTCATTCGAATTGTGATAGGCGCACGGTACGGGATCGGAACTCATCGATTGGAATTCGGCCAGCGGCATCTTGTCCCGATCATAAAGATCCCAGTACTTTTCGGGCGCTACGAACGGCAGATGGGGACGGATGAAACCGACGGCCAGGAAGAACGGTTTGTCGCTTCTGCTCAAAGAGTCGATCCATGCGACGGCTTCATCGGCGACACGTCCGTCGAAATAGGCATTGTCCGGAACATCGACGCATTCGGTCACAGGTTTGCCCTCCGGCAGCATGTAGACCGGCGCCTGGGGCTTTATATAAGGTTTCGTCCACGAAACCGGATCGTTGTTGTAGGTTTCGTCCGAGAGCGGATGATACACCTTGCCGATGCCGACCGTCTCGTAGCCGTGCGCAGCGAAGAGCTGCGGGAGGGAGACGATTTCCGGATTATTGCGCCGGAAAATGCCGTCGAGCGTCCATACTCCCGTATGATCGGGCCGCAGTCCGGTGAGAACGCTGGCGCGTGTCGGGCCGCTTAATGGAAACTGGCAGTAATTGTTCATGAAAGTCACCCCCGACGCCGCGATACGGTCGAATGCCGGCGTTCGGGCGATCGGGTCTCCGTAAGGGCCGATATTGGGTTTAAGGTCGTCGACCACTAAAAAAAGGATATTCGGAGGGGTCGGAACCTCCCCCTTTTCCGAGGCGGGAGCCTGCTGGGCCGTTACGGAACCGGCCATCGAGAGCGATCCGACGCCCAAAAGCATTTTTTTCAGGTCTGTCATTGCTTTTTCAAATTTTAATCTCTATTTTTGTTTCGTTCGAAAGGGTCTGAATTTTATTCCGTAACTTTAATTCTTCACTACCATGAAAACCATTGCAGCGATGCTGACTCTCGGAGTCGCGTGCTGGGCTTTCGGTACACAGGCCCAGACTTTCGATACCCGGTTGCTTTCACAGTACGATGCGTCTGTTTTGCGGGAACTCTATCCCGTATGCCGCCACACCACCGTCTCCGCGGAACAGCAGGTGCGGCTGGCCGAGCGCATCCGGCAGGAAAATCTCCGTTTCGCGGAATTGATCCGTTGCGACGGCGGAGTGCTCGCCCCCGCCAGCGAGACGGAATTCGAACGGATGCGCGATAACGCCCTGCGCGAGATTCTCACCAAAGAGCAACTGCTCCAATACTATCGTTACGAAGCGCTTCCGGCAGCCTACGCCCGCGGACGCGAAGCCAAGAAGATCGTTTCGAAGCAGCTCCAACTCACCTATATGGAGCTGAAATATGTCAATAACGCCTTCTTCGTCATCGAGCAGGAGACGCAGGCGGCCAAAAAGTTCTGGCGCGGCAATCCCGCCGAAGCGCGGGACAGAATCCGCAGCGTCTACGAACGCGAAATCGCGCAGCTCGAGGCCAAGAGCGGAATCCGGATCGACAAACAAATGCGTGCGGTGCGGGTCGTGGAATTGACCGACTACGCTCCGCTGATGCCTGCCGGAAAGTAATCGTCCGCGATCTCCGGCCTCACGGGACCGTCCTTCGGGACGGTCTTTTTTCTTGTCAAAGATCGACCTGCTGCGTCCGGGTCTCCCCGAAGCGCGATACCACACGGATCGTAACCCGTTCCGAGCGGGGAGTGCAGCGGAACAGATGATCCGTCACTCTGGCCTTGATCCAGGGACGGGCGGCAATCCGCGGACTCCCTGCCGTACCGAAATATTCGCATGCTACGGGATCGAGCGCACGGGGATCGTCGTACCCGCAGCGTTTCATCGGGCGGAACGTGCGGCCCCCGTCCTCGGAATACTCTACGCGCCACTGCGGGTCCCAGTCCCAAACATTGACGAGCAGTTCCAATGCGGGGCGCGAAGCCCCGCAACGCGACGTATCGGGCGGATAAACGCTGAAAAGACGTTCGGGTGCGGCTGCGGCGACGTAGCGCCAGCGGAACCGGCGTCCCCGCACCTCGAAGAGTTTGTATCCGAGCGGAGTGCCGTCCAGACAGACCGGCCCCTCCCAGAAACCGCCGCAGGCAGCTCCTACGGTGTGCTCGGTCACTCGACGCGAAGGAGTCGCCACGCTGTTGCAGTGCGTATGTCCGGAGATGCACGCGGGCATATCCGTCCAACAGCGCCAGCAGGGCGGAACTGTCGCCGTAATGCTCCGGATCGGGGAATTGCCGGCTTTGCAGGGGAGCGTGTACCAGAACGACAACGGCGCGTTTTTTCGGGACGTAGGAGAGGTCGCGCTCGACCCATGCGAGCTGCTCCTCACCGAAACCGATGTCGTAAGCATCGCGTTTCCCGCCCCGAAAACGGATGTTATCCAGTACGATGTAATGTACGCGCCCTCGGTTGAACGAATAATACGTCGGCCCGTAATGCTCCCGAAATCGACGTGTGGCGGGCTCCTCGTTGGCAGGGGTTTCGCTGTCGCGGATCGGGCCGTGGTCATGGTTGCCGATGGCGTAGAAGACCGGCCGGCCGAGTGCCGCAAAACTCTTCTTGCTCGGCAGGTGCATCTTCGGACGGTTGAAAACGATATCGCCGGCGACAAGCACCGGAATTTCGGACGACGCCGGAAGTTGCGCCACGGTCCGTTTCAACGCGGCGAGCAGCGAATCGAGCTGCGACAGTTCCCGACGGTTGCGCACCTGCGGGTCTCCCATCGCGACGAAACGGTGCCGGCGCCCTTTATCCGGCTCGCGGAGCAGCGTAAAATCGATCCCCTCACGCACGGCAAGCGTGTCCACCCGAATCCAAAACATCGGAACGCTCTCCGCGACCGGAACCGTGTAGCCTGCCGGAACGGAGATATATACATGCATGGCATTCTCTCCGCATACGAGTCGATAGGCTCCGTGCGAATCGGTTTGCGTGAACCTTTCCCCGTCGGTGACGACCACGCCCGGGACGCCGCGCCCGCCGCAGAGGACACGTCCGCATACCGGTTCCTTGGCCATCGCATGCTCCGCAAACAAAAGCAATACGAACGACATCGGACCAGCCAGACACGTAAAGAGAGAATTCATAAATAACAATAGTTTAGTGTTGTGTGGTGCAAATATAATCGGATATTTTTCAAAAAGCAAGTTTTCCGATACCGAAATCGGTAAAAAAAGCCGGAGTCCGTCAGACGGACTCCGGCTACTGAACCGGATACGGAACGATCTGCGCAATATCTATTCTGCAACCGTATCGTTCTATCGCGGGCTGTTGCAGTCTATCAGAACGTGCTGCGCCGCGTCATTCTAAAATCGCATTTCACCTTGCGAAGTTGTTTGTCGAGAATCATTCGCGCCGCCACACTTCCCATTTGCCGGAAATCGGTGGAAATGGTAGTCAGTCCGTTCAATACGATCTCGTTGATCGGCGATTCGTTGTAGGAGATGAAACCGATATCGCGTCCGGCTTTGAGTTTCTTCTCCTTCGCGGCACGCGCCAGATCAATGAGCTCCGTATCGAGCTGTCCGTTGAGGATGAGGTAGACTTCCTGGGGACGGACGATATCGGGGGTTACGGCCTGATAGAACTCGCACGGAATGCCGTGATCGGAGCAAAACCGTTCCGCCCCCTCGCGAATGAACGTATAATAGAGACTCGACGCTTCAGTGATGATATTGAGCCTGTTCTGTTTCCGGAGTTTTTTCAGCGCCTGCATCAGCCCTTCGTAGACGTCATTGGTAAAGTCCTGATATACGACACCGTAGTTGCCTGGAAGCGAATCGAGGCACCGGTCGAGCAGGATGAGTTTGCGGTTCGGAATCCGCATCAGCGCCTTGACCGCACGCCGCTGCGTGGATTCGTCGAGCGGAAAGTGCGGGGTGACGACATAATAATCGAACTGGTCGAGGTTTTCGTCGATATAGTATTCGAGCAGGTCGATCTGCTGGTTGTGCAAACGGATAGTGATCTCCCCCCGTGTTCCGATCGTCGAGGAGAACGAGCTGAACAGCACCTGCTTGTAGGTGCTCAATTTGTCGAACAACACCAGTATCTTGGGATTTTGCCCGCTGTTTTCGGATGAAACGTAAAAGCCCTTTCCCTGCGTGGCACTGATAACTCCCCTGACGCGCATGAGCGAATAGGCTTTCTTGACCGTTTCCTTCGATATCCCCAGTTGAAGCGAAAGTTCGTTCATCGACGGCAGCAGGTCTCCGTATCTGTACTCGCCGTTGTGGATAGCCGTTTCGACACTGTTGATGAGCTGTTTGTAGACGGGTGTCTGCGATTTCAGGTCTATTTTTATGGTATATGCCATATCCGGATTATAAAAAATAACTGTTTTTTTTGTTTTTCACGACAAATGGAGTATATTTGCACCACACTACAACACACATAAATCAAAGCTAATGACGCCTATGTTGGGTTGAGTGTGCTATACTTTGGTACAAAAGTAATAAAAATAACCTGAATTGTAACTCAAAAACTACGACAAATGAGCAAACTTATCAGCATGACCGCAGCAATGACCTGTCTGGCGATCACCGCATCTGCCGGAAACGACACTCCGCATTGGTCCCTCACGTGGAAAAAAATGCAGACGACCAGCCCCGAACTGGAACTGATCGGTACATTGCCGACACGCACGACGCACGAATTGGGGGCTTCCGACTGGTCGGTCGGTTGCGAGACGCTCGACCGGGACTACGCCGATTTCGACAGCTACAAACCTTATCTGAGCGAATTGGGAGTAACTTCGGCACGTATTCAGAGCGGCTGGGCCCGCTGCGAAAAGCAGAAAGGGCGCTACGACTTCGCGTGGATCGACCATATCGTCGACGGAATGCTGGAAGAGGGGGTGCAGCCCTGGATCAACCTCGGATACGGCAATCCCCTGTACGGCGCTGAAAAAGGTCTCGGGTCGAAAATTTTTACCGACGAACCGACCATGAAAGCCTGGCTGAAATTCGTCGAGACGATCGTCGCCCGTTACCAGGACAAGGTACACGAATGGGAAATCTGGAACGAGCCCAATCTCGGCGAGAACCGCACGAACTACGATGCCTATGCCTCGCTGTTGTCGCATACCGTTGAAACGATCCGCCGAGTGCAGCCCGACGCCGTCATTATCGGCATGGGGCTTTCCCGTATGCCGTTAGGCTATACCGAACACGTGCTCGACCTGCTTCGCGAGCGAGGGCAGCTCGGCATGATCGATTATGTGAGTTTCCATCCTTACCACGAAAATCCCGACGACGCTACTCCCGGCATCGAAGCATTGGCCCGATTGGTGAAATCCTACGATCCCGACATCCGGCTCTTCCAGGGAGAATCGGGATGTCCCGCGACGCTCGAATGGGCACATGCCCTGCGTTACTACGAATGGAACGAATACAGCCAGGCCAAATGGGTCGCACGCCGCATGGCCAACGACTGGATGATGGGCATCCGCTCGTCGATCTTCACCTTCGTCGACCTGCAATATCCCAACATGCAGCAGTCGTTCGGGCTGTTGCGGACAAATCTTTTCAAGGAGGTGGTTTACAAACGGCCGTCGTTCCATGCCGTGCAGCATATGGTCAATCTCTTCCGCCCCGAACTCCGTTCCGCCGGACGCCTGAACCACGAGAGCAACACGCCGCGACGACTCACGGTCGCAGGCATCGAACGCCAGAAGGACGGAACGCTCGTCGGCGCCGTCGTCTGGCAGAACGACCGCATTCCTTCGGACAACCTGGCTTTCGAGCCGATCGAACTTTGGATCGAAGGACTCTCGCTGAAAGATCCCGTACTAATCGAGATGATCACGGGCCGGATCTACGCTCTACCGAAATATCACGGGCATTCCGGCGACGGGCGCATGAAATTCACGGGACTTCCCGTATGGGATTCTCCCGTAGTGATTCTCGAACGGAGCGCCCTGCCCGAAGGGACGCAAACACGCGAACGCCAGATTTCCGGATCGACCCGGGACATGCATTTCTGACGACTATTTCCCGAACCGAGACAAAAGCGTTTCAAGTTTATGACAGGATACGACAAAGTCCGTAAAGGATACAAATGGGAGGTGCTGGCCCTGCTGTGGGTCGCCTACCTGCTCAATCAGGCAGACAGACAGGTATTCAACGTGGTGCTTCCGCTCATCCGCGAGGACTTGGGGCTGAGCGATGTGGCCGTCGGTACGATCGCCACGGTTTTCAACCTGTTCTATGCCGTGCTGGTCCCGATCGGAGGATTTATCGGCGACCGTTTCAGCCGCAAGTGGATCGTGACGGCGAGCGTCCTCTTCTGGAGCATCGCCACCATGTTCACGGGACTCTGCAACGGATTCCTGATGCTGGTCGTGATGCGCAGCATCGCAACGGGCGGCGGCGAAGCCTTCTTCGGGCCTGCGAACTACTCGCTCATCGCCGATTACCACGACCGGACGCGAGCCTTCGCCATGTCGATCCACCAGACGGCTTATTATGTCGGGATCATCCTCAGCGGGTATGCCGCCGGCGTCGTCGGCGAACTCTGGGGCTGGCGCAACGCCTTCTACATCTTCGGCGCCATCGGGGTTCTCCACGGTATAATCATGGCCGGACACTTGCGCGACCGCAAACATCCTGCGACCGAGCCGACAGAAAGAGGGGGGGGAACGAGCAGAAACCCCGTTTCGCCGAAGGATTCCGTATCGTTTTCACGACTCCGACGGCACTCATTCTGACGCTCAGTTTCTCCGGACTGATCTTCGTGCTGACGGGGTATCTGACCTGGATGCCCACCTATCTCTACGAACGTTTCGACATGGATCTGGCCGCCGCCGGTTTCCACTCGATGTTCTACACGCATCTGTTCGCCTTCGTCGGAATCCTGATCGCCGGACGCATCTCCGACCGGATCGCCGCGAAACGCCCTGCGAGCCGAATGGCCATGCAGGGCATCGGCCTGCTGGCCGCCGTGCCGTTCATCGTGATGATGGGACACTCTTCGACGCTGTGGATCATCTATCTCGGCTTCGCAGGATTCGGCTTCGCCCGGGCATTCTTCGACGCCAACACCTACACGGTTCTTTACGACGTCGTTCCCGAACGCTACCACTCCTCGGCGTCCGGCGTAATGATCATGACCGGATTCGCCATAGGAGCGCTGGCACCCGTCATACTGGGTGCCGTGAAAGAGGCGGCCGGACTCTCTTCCGGCATTACGATGCTGGCCGGCGTATGGCTCGTATGCGGCGTGCTGATGCTTGCGGGCAGCAAACGGTTCTACATGAAAAACTATAATCGCATAAACAATGTATAGCAAACAGAAAAACAGAAAGGCGAAAGCAGGGCTGTTCCTGATCGCATCGCCCCGATTCAAGAATCTGGGGGAAGGGCTGCCGCACGGCACCTACGGAGAACGCAAAGCCATGCAGGTCGAGGAAATTCTCGGGACACTCGACTTTCTCGACGTCATCTTCCCGGGGATCGTCTACGAACGGGAGGATGCAGTCCGTGCCATGGAACGATTCTATCTGGAAAAGGCGGACTTCATCATCGCCGAGTTCCTCTCCTGGTCGGAAGATTTCGCATGGATACGTTTCCTGCGCGACATGCCCGAGGTGCCGATGATCTTCGTCAACGTAGCCAAGGAGCGAATGGCCTTCCGCGACACGCTCGACGAGGACGACTTCATCGAGTACCTCTGCTCCGGAACGCTCGTCGGATCGCTCGAAGGGTCGGGATCGCTTCCTCGTGTCGGCAGAAAACACGTCCGCATCGTCATGGGATCGCGGGAGGAGGTGACCGGACGCATCCGGACATTCGCCTCCGCCGCCCGCGTACGCAGCCTGCTGCGGCAATCGAATCTCGGACTGCTGGCCAATTACAACGAGGCGATGTGGTCCACCTATTTCGATCCCTACGCGCTCTTCACGAAAATCGGTCCGGAGATCCATTTCCTCCCCTATTCGACCTACGGCGAGGTCATCGACGGCGTGAACGACACCGTACTGAACGCATATTGCGACGAGTTGACGGCCCGATACCGGATGATGGACGATGTCGATCCCGAAAAATTCCGGGCTTCGGTTCGCGCCTCGATCGGACTGGCGGAGATGGCTCGCATGTCCGATTCCGACATTTTGGTCTTCAATGACATCGACCAGGCGATGTTCCGGCTGGTGGGACTGCGCGCCGGTTTTTATCACCCTTGGTTCAACGAGAACATCTCGGTACTCGTCCCCGAAGCCGACACAGGAGCCGGACTGATCTGCTATATCCTGAAACTGCTCTCGGGACGTCATGTAAACTTTCTCGAACCTTTCCACATCGAATCCGAATTCGGAACCTTCGCCGGTGGTCACGCCGGCCCCAACGACCACAACGACTCCTCATGGCAGGAGAATGTGGTCATCGCACGCGACGTGCGCTTCGCCAAAACCGACTACCGCTACGCCGGAGCTCCGTTCGCATGGTATCGTATCTCTCCGGGGCGGAAAACTCTCGCCCAGCTCGTCGAAGAGAACGGACGCTACAAACTCATTTGCGGAATGGCCGAGTCGCTTCCGGGCGACCATATTCTGACTACCTATTCGCACAGCATTTTCCGGCCCGATGTTCCCGTCGGACGCTTCTTCGAACAGATTCTTCGCGTGGGCAGCACACAGCACTTCGGGGTCGTCGACGGAGACTACCGCCGAGAGTTGAAGGAGGTCGCCGCCCTGATGGACTTCGACTACTGCCCTATCGAATAAAAACATTCATCCCATAAAATTTACATACCATGAGTTTCATGTACAATCCGTACCCTTACGACGATCCGCGTGCGATCAATAAGCCGGTACTCGCCCCCCAGACCATCGAATCCGTCACAGCCGGAACTCCGCAGGCGGCAGTCAGACTCGCCCGGGAATTCGCAGAGACATTGAAAGCGACGCCCCAACGCAACCTGATCGTCGCATTCGACGGATACACCACGGCCGACTGGACCCGAACGATCAACCTGCTCTCGCAGCAACTCGGACTCCTCGGCATCGGATTCGCAGCGATGGATTTCGCACGGGTCTACAAAACCGAGGAACAGATCCGCGAAATGGTCGACCCCTATCTGGAATGGGATCGCACGAAAGACCCGACGCTACTCTACGGCCGGATCTTCCGAGGCGGATACGAAGCGATGTTCGACCCTGCGAAAATCGAAGGGTTCGCACGACGGCTGTCCGAATTACAGGCATCCGCGGACCACGGCAAGGTGATCGCCGTCTACGGATACGGATGTCTCGTCGAAAGACTGCGGCCGCTCTACGACAGAAAATGTTACTTCGATGTCACTCCCAAAGAATCGATCCTGCGTATCCGCCGCGGCGAATACGCCAACCTGGGCGACCGTACGGCCCGGCCTGCCAACCTCGTTATCCGGCGTTGTTACTACGTGGATTTCGAAATGGCCGTACACCTGCGCGGCGAACTCTTGCAGCAGAGCGTACTCGACTACTATGTCGCTTCCGACCATCACGACCGGATACATCTGCTGCCGCGGAATGCCATGGAACAGATGCTCGGCGCCCTGGCCGCCTATCCGTTCCGCTGCAAGCCCGTCTATTTGGAAGGGGTCTGGGGCGGCACCTATGTCAAGAAACTCCGCAACCTGCCCGACGCCATGCGCAACTGCGCGTGGGTCTTCGACCTGATCCCGATGGAGGTCAGCATCGTCGTCGAGGCCGGTGCCGAGCGGGTCGAGTTCCCGTTCTTTACTTTCGTACAGCGCGAAGGCGAAGCCATCATGGGCGATGCCTGCGTAAAGAAATTCCACGGTTATTTTCCGATCCGCTTCAACTACGACGACTCCTACCACAGCAATGGCAACATGTCGATCCAGGTACATTCGGGAGCCCGTTACAACCAAGAAAATTACGACGAGCTGGGACGTCAGGACGAAAGCTATTACGTGGTCGTGGCCGGACACAACGCCCGCACGTTCGTCGGATTCCGCGACGACGCCGACACCGAGCAGTTCATCCGGGACATCAAACGCGCCGACACGGAGTACAAGCCCGTCGATTATCTGAAATACGTCAACTACGAGGTTTCTAAACCCGGATTGCAGGTCATGCTTCCGGCCGGAACCATCCACTCTTCCGGCCGCAACCAGGTGGTGCTGGAAATCGGCAGCCTGACGATCGGTTCCTACACCTACAAACTCTACGATTACTTGCGCGCCGACCTCGACGGCAAGCCCCGGCCGATCCACACCTGGCACGGCGAACGCAACCTTGCATTCGAACGCAAGGCGTCGTGGGTACATGACCATATCGTACAACAGCCTCGCATCGTCCGCCAAGGCGAAACATGGGCGGAATATATCGTCGGAGAGAGCGACATGCTCTACTTCTCGCTGCGACGCCTCGAATTCGAGACAAGCGTCGAGGACAACACGAATGGCAGGTTCCACGTGTTGACGCTCGTCGACGGCGAACGCATCCGAATCCGTTCGATCGAACATCCCGAACGCTATTTCGACGCCGAATTCATGGACATGGTGGTCGTCCCCGCGGACATGGGGCGCTACGTCATCGAGAATCTCCGCACGGAGCCGATCTGCGTGCACAAAACCATGCTCAAAGATGGATTCGACGCCGAATAACGGGAAACTGCTTTTCGATGTCGGAGGGACGTTTCTCAAAGCCGTCATCGCCGACGGAAACGGACGGTTCGTTCCGGACACGGAATACTCCGTACCGATGCCGTCGGACGGTCCGCGCGAAGAGATCGAACAGGCCCTGATCGCCGCCGTGGAGCGAGGCATGCGCTCCGCGGCGGACCGAGGCCTGCGGATCGGATGCACGGGAATCGCCTTCCCCGGCCCGTTCGACTTCGGACTCGGCATTCCGCTGATGACGCACAAATTCCGGAACATATACGGCATATCGCTGCTCGACCTGCTCCGCACACGTACGGATGTGGGACCGACGATGCCCGTTCTGTTCATGCACGACGTGAACGCCGCGATGCTGGGCGAAATGCGCTGCGGAAACGCCCGGGGCTTCGCCAACGCAGCGCTCATCGCCCTCGGAACGGGACTCGGGTTCGCCTGCTGTCTCGACGGCGAGGTGCAATACGCTCCGACCGGTTCCCCTCGGATCACCGTCTACAAGAAACCGTTCCGCGACGGAATCCTCGAAGATTATGTCGCCAAACGCGGATTCCTACGACTCTACGGCGAGATAACGGGACAGGATACCGGGCCGTCGCTTACGGTGGCCGACTTGGGCCGCATGGCCGGAGAGGGGAATCCGGCCGCCAGGGAGACCTTTGCGACCATAGGCCGCATGCTGGGCGAGGCTCTCCGCGAACTGATCCGCAAGGAACGGATCGAGTGTCTGTTGCTGGGCGGTCAAATTTCCCGTTCGTACGCTTATCTCGAACCTGGCTTGCGCAAAGGCTTGTATGGAACGGCGTGTCTGCGGAGCATTGCTCCGGCGGCACACATCGGACATGCGGCTTTCTACGGACTTCTCGCACGACTCGACGGCCTGCGGCCGGAGACGTGATGCGTCGGGGGGGGGCCGATCGCGGATCGTCTTTTCCTCCGATTCGACATATTACCTATCATACCCGTACGACCGACTGAGGCATCGGGAAAATCCAACCTATAAAACCAATGAAAAACAACTCTTTCACCTCGATAATCCATCGTTTGTTCGCTGTATCGGCGGCATTGATCCTGCTAATGGCCCAGAGCACCGGCTGCTCGAAGGAGGATTCCGAAGAGCACGGCATCCTCGATATCTCGGATGTCGTGCTGCTCGATCAGATCTACACATCGATCGGCAGCGAAGTCTCCATCTCCGGCAGAAGATTCGAATCCGGCGACGTCGTGGTACTGCGCCCCGTCCTCACAGGTTCGGCGGAATATACCGCTCCGGCCGTGCTCGTCACCTCGACGAAGATCGTTTTCGTCGTTCCCGACGGTCTGACCAGCGGCGAATACAAAGTCTATGTGTCGCGCAACGGCCAGAACCTGCTGCTCGGACGCACGACCTTCAATCTGCTTTCGGACATTCCGGACAAAGCGGGCATGAATATCAAAGGCACCGTCACCTGCAACGGCGAACCGGTGGCCGGAGTGGTCGTATCGGACGGTTCGGAGGTGACAAGGACGGATGCCGAAGGGATCTATTACCTCGCATCGGACAAAAAGAACGGATATGTCTTCATCTCGGTGCCGAGCGGTTACGAAGTGGATCATTCGGGTACGACGCCACGCTTCTTCGGCTACCTAAACCAGTCGGCTTCGACGGTCGAGCAACGGGATTTCGCACTTGCGAAATGCGACAACAGTCATCATCGCGTAGTCGTCTTCACGGACGTGCACCTGGCCCGGCGCGTTTCGGACCGCAGCCAGTTTCAAAGCGGATTCCTGCGTGAAATGACCGACTATCTGAAAAGCTGCCGCGCAGACAACATTCCGGTATACGGGATCGCCCTGGGCGATCTGGCCTGGGATCAATACTGGTACGAAAACGATTACGACCTGAACGATTATCAAAACGACCTGAAATCGCTCGACTTCCCCGTATTCAGCGCACCGGGCAATCACGACAACGATCCCACGGTCGCCAACGACGATTTCGCGGCCGCAGGCCCCTTCCGGCAGATCATCGGGCCAACGGATTTTTCGTTCAACATCGGAAACGTACACTACATTCTGCTGGACAACGTCGTTTATGAAAATCCGAACGGAATCGACGGCACGCATAGTTATTCGGTCCGTCTAACGGATGAAAAACTCGAATGGCTGAGGAAAGACCTCGCGACAGTGGACAAGCAGACTCCGGTCTTCGTCGGGATGCACGTCCCGCTGCACAAGACTCCTACCCTCGACGACACCGGCCGCACGACTACAAGCTATAATATGGAGGATGCCGAACGTTTCGTGGAGTGTCTGGAAGGCTACGACGTGAACATTCTCACGGGACACACCCACTACAATTTCAACATCACGAAATCGGAACGCCTGCGCGAACACAATATCGCCGCCGTATGCGCTACCTGGTGGTGGACGGGGCACACCGATTACGCCGGCAATCATATCTGCCGCGACGGGTCGCCCGGAGGATACAAGATCTTCGAAGCGACCGGCAGCGACGTACGCTGGTACTACAAAAGCATCGGCAAGGACGCCGGATACCAATTCCGCACCTACGACCTGAACGAGTGTCTGTTCGAGAAATCGGACTTCTGTCCGTCGGCCAGCGACTCCGACTTCGCAAAATACGCTTTCGGGTATGATCGGGCGAACGACAATAACGAAGTGCTCATCAACGTCTTCGACTGGGCGGACGACTGGAAGATCGAAGTGACGGATCTTTCGGACGATTCGTCTCTCGCGGTGCAGCGCGTCCGTACGCACGATCCTTTGCATGTCATCTCCTACAATATGCGGAAACTCGACAAGAAGAGCGCAATGACTTTCCCGACCTCGTATTCGGCCCATATGTTCAAGGTAAAGGCCCGTACGGCCTCTTCGTCGCTGCGCATCGTCGTAACCGACGGTTTCGAAAATCATTACGAACAGATCATGGAGCGCCCGAAAGCTCTCTCCTTCGCCATGGAATGAAATCGTTCCGCCCGTCGCGGCAAACGGGGTTCCCGGAAATCGGGAACTCCCGTTTTTATTTTCCGTGATCGTGTCTATCCGGATGTCGAGTGCGTCATGGCCCGTATGCGAAAAACGACGACGGAGCTGTCAATCTATTATCAGCCCTATATATTCGATCGGAATGAACAGGCATGTGCCGTATTGCGTGCGCATCCGTATAGACGAAGAGGCCCGGAACATCAGTTCCGGGCCTCCTGTTTTCGTCGTTCGGGAACGGATCAATATCCGGTATTGTTTTCGATATTGGGCATGACCTCAGTAGTTTTGTTCGGGATCGGCCACAAGTACATTTTGGGGGCGATGAACTGCCTCTGCGAGAGTTTGTTGGCCTGCGACTCGAAAAATGAGGGCTCCCCTTTGACGGTTCGGCTGAAATCGGGGCATCCGCTTTCGTCGATCTCGGGAACAGCACCGTGGAACCAATATTGCATATAGGCGTCCTGGCGCGCCTTGTTCTTTGCCGGAAGGCCATAATTGGGATAGTTCATTACCTTTTCGGCAATACGCCAGCGATAGAGGTCCAGGTAACGTAGCTGTTCGAAAGCGAGCTCCATACGACGTTCCGTACGAATGATCGTGCGCAGCTTGGTCTGCTCCCGTTCGGCGACGGCCGGATATTGCCCCGTCGCAGAAACTTCGACGCCGTAAGCACGGGCGCGCACACGGTTGATCGCTTCGAGCACCGAATCGTCGATTTCGTTGAGTTCCATTTTGGCCTCCGCATACATCAGCAATACGTCGGCATAACGCAATATCCGTTTGTCTGGCTCCGTCTCATAGGGCGAAAGCCAGCTTTCGTCGATTCCTTTTTTCAGGGCCAACCCGTTGTAGGAGGCGTATTGGTTCGAATTCCCCGATATCAGATACGTGCGCGAGTCGTTGTTGGTCACCATCTTGCCCTCTTTGCTGCTGTATATTTCCGCTACGTCCAGCCGGGGATTGAATTCATATCCCAAATGCTGGGTTCCGAATTCGACGATCGTGTAACTGCACCGCGGATCGCGATTCTTAAAAGGCTCGCTCGGATCATAAAGCGGCGATTCGTCGATCGGCAGACCGTCCGTGCAGAGAAACGAACACAGAAGATCCCAGGACGGAAGCTCGCCCAATGCGTTGGTGCCCACAGGAGTGCGCGTCAGTTTCACGGTCACGGACTGCCCGTTGAGGTACTGTCTCAACGACCCGTTGGAATAGGCTTTCGAACGCGGGATCACGAAAATGCCTTCGGGCGAATTTTTCGTCGATTGCAGGAAGAGTTCCGGAAAGCTGTCGTGAAGTTTGTACACGTTCAGATCCATGCAATTCTTGGCCGCTTCCGCTGCGATCCCGAAGAGCCGTTCGGCTTCCGAGGGATTTCCCAGTCCATAGGTGTCCCACTTCCGAATGGACGCGAAATGGAGCGCCGTGCGGGCTTTCATGCCGTAGGCGGCTCCTTTCGTGGCCCGCTGCACCTCCGAAGCGGAGTACTCCCTGGGCAGCATTTCCACGACGTCATCGAACTCTTCGAGCACGTCCTCCAGCACCGACCAACGGTCGGTACGTTCGAGCAGATAGGCCGCATTTCGCCCCTCTTCGGATTCGATGTCGATGTTTTCGTCCACGACCACCACGTCGCCGAAGTGCATCAGCAGACGGGCATAGAAACAGGCCCGGTAGAAACGTGCGTTCCCCAGAATACGATTTCGGAGTTCCGGGTCCATCTGCGCCTCGACCTTGTGCAATTCCGTGATGATCTTGTTGCATCGGTTGATCGCCGTATATGTATTGTCCCACATGGCCGTCGCCACGGGATTGGTGCTGTTGAGCGATCCGTTGGTGAAGCTCAGCAGCTTGTCGCGGTTGGTGAAGTCGTCGGTGATGGCATCCAATGCACATTGGTTGGAGCCGGTCCACTCCAAACGTTCCTGAGGCCAGAACATATGGAGCAAGAGTACATTGAGGTTCATTTCGAATTGTTCGGGTGTCTGAAACCAGTTTCCTGTCGCGGCCTCATCCTTCGGATTGAGATCCAGATCGCTGCATGCCAGGAGAGCCGCGCTGCAAATCGCAGCTATCATATACCTTAAACGTCTCATATTTTAGGGAATTTATGTAGATTTAAAATGTAATCTGCGCGGAAAACAACACCGATTTAGTGATCGGATAGGCCGAAACGCCTCCCTCGGGGTCCCATCCTTTCGGAAAATCGCTACACGTGAAAAAGTCGGTGAGCGTTACCGAAAAACGAAGGTTGCGAACCCAGACCTTATTCATCCACCGTTCCGGCAGAGAGTAGCCGAGCGTAAGGTTCTTCACCCGAAAATAGGAGCCGTCGAACATCCAGAAGTCGGAAATGGCATAATTGTTTCCCTCGCTCTGATACGAATAACGCGGGTAGCGGGCATGACGGTTTTCCTCGATCGTATTTTTCCTGCTCCACGAATTCGCGCCGGCGATCAGCGTCGGGACATTGTACCATTGGGCCCGCAGCGGTTGTACCATGCTCTCCGAGAGGTAGGAGTTGCGTTTGCCGACACCCTGGAAATCCATACTGAAATCCAACCCCTTCCATGCGAGCGAGATGTTGCCTCCGTAATTGAAGTGCGGTAGCGAAGACCCCAATACGACCCTGTCGTAGGCAGCGTTGATCACATTCGGGGAGTCGGCTCCGTCCGCTATATTCTTATAACGTATGTCTCCTACGGTTACCGCGCTGTTGGTTCGGGGCGAGTCGTTTACTTCCGCTTCGGTCTGGTAGATGCCGTCGCTCACATATCCGTACCACGACTGGTACTCGACGCCTTCCCTGATGATCTTTCCGCCCGAGATGATCTCCTTGTTGCCGATATACCCCATTTTCGAAACGTCGTCCGACAAGTTGAAGGATACGGAATACGTCAGGTCTCCGATTCTGTCGCGCCATCCCAGCGTGATTTCCCAGCCGCGGGTATTCATCGTTCCGACGTTGTCGTAGGGATCGCTCAGACCGATGATCGGTGCAATAGGTACGGTCAGCAGCATATCGTCCGTACGTTTGTAGTAATAGTCGGCCGTCAGCGAGAGCCGATTTTTCAGAAATGTCAGGTCGACGCCCACGTCGTAGGTAGTGGTCGTTTCCCAGGTGAGGTCTCTGACGACCGCCGCTGTCTGGGAATAACCCGGGAGCGAGGTTACGGTATTGCCGATATAGCCAACCGAATATGCCGGAGTGAGCGTCGTCTGGTAGGGATAATAGCCGTTGATCCGTTCGTTGCCGAGTTCGCCGTAAGAGACACGGAGTTTGCCGAAATCGAACCAGTCTTTCGTTCCGGACATGAAGTTTTCCGAGGTAAAGACCCATCCGGCGGAAGCTGACAGGAACGTACCCCAGCGGGAATCCGGAGCAAAACGCGAAGAACCGTCCCTGCGGATATTGCCCTGAATGTAATACTTATTGCGATAATTGTACATCACGCGCCCGAAATACGAACGACGGGCCAATTCGAAGACGTTTTCGCTTTTGGCCACTACGTCGGAAGTGCCTCCGGCCGAGAGATAGGGGATCAGCGAATGCGGAAATTTACTTTTCGAGGCAAGCAGCCCCTCCTGTTCGTATTTGTAATTTTCGTAACCGATCATGGCGCTGAAATTATGGTCTTCTCCGAACGTCTTTTGATAATTGGCATAAAACTGCGTCGTATGACTAAATGTATCGCTGCGCGTCTCTTTGAGTTCGGTCGTCGTCGCTTCGGTGATGTATTTCGTGCTTACGGTCGAGGAATCGCCGGCGCGGAAATAAGGCACCTGCTTCTGGAAGTCCTTTTCCTTCGTATACGAGAAGTTCGGGGCGAACACTCCCGTGACGGAGAAACCCTTGAAAGGTGTCAGGTCGAGCTGGAACTTTCCCGTCATCTTGTAACCGTGCACGTCGATCGTACCGCCGTCCATCAGGGCTGCATATTTATTGCTGCCCTCTTTCCCTTCCGCATAGCGCCCGTCGCTCAATGTCGCAGCGTAAATGGCCGGAATATAGCGCATCTGGGCCGACGGCGAAGTATGGGGGTTCACCTTGTCCGTTTTGCGTAGGGAAATGTCGGCCGACGCCTTCATCCATTTGAAAAGTTCGAAATCGTTGTTCAACCGCAGCGTATAACGCTTCCAGGAAAGATTTTTCGTAAAAAGACCGTCCACGTCATCGTACCCGAAATTCAGCGACGTGCTCCGTTTGGCGCTTCCCGAACGGAAGGAAACGTTGTGCGACTGTCGCACGGCGTAATCTTTCAACAGCAACGAAAGCCAATCCGTATTCGGATATTTGTCGGGGTCCTCACGGTTGAGATTCCAATAGTTGTCCACTACGTCCTTCGTATAGGTCTGATACCATCCACCCCCGGGGAAATCGTTGTAGTTTAATTCGTTGACCGCTTTCATGTAGTCGACGGCATTCATGTAGTCGGGCATCGACGTCGGAAAATCGAGTCCGAGCGTATAGTTGTAGGTAACGCTCGTTCCGCTATTCCCCCCGCGTTTGGTTGTTACCAGAATGACGCCCGCCGCGGCCTGCGACCCGTAGATCGAAGCGGACGCAGCATCTTTCAATACCGTTATGTTGGCTACATCCGTCAGATTGAGATCGGAAAGATTGCCCGGAACCCCGTCGATCAAGACATAGGGATCCGAAGCGCCTTCGGTCATCGAAGTGATGCCGCGGATGCGAATGGTCGCCGATTGGCCGGGTGCAGAATTGGTGCGTGTCACCGTCACGCCGGGCATCGCTCCCTGAAGCGCCATCGAAACGGTCTGCGTCTGTCTGTTGAGGATCGCTCCGCCGTCGATGCTGCTGAGCGATCCGGTCAGGTCTTTCTTCTGGACGGAGCCATAGCCGATAACCACTACCTCGTCGAGCAGGTTATTGTCCTCCTCGAGCACTACCGAAATCGCGGCGTTGCTCTCCGTGAGCGGAATTCTCTTCGTTTTGTATCCGATGCAGCTGACCGAAAGCGCGGAACCTTGGGACGGTTTCTGCTTCAAGTCGAGTGTGAAAGTACCCGTCACGTCCGATGTCGTGCCGAACTGGGTTCCTTCGAGAACGATCGTTGCACCTACTACGGGGGCATCGGTCGTCGTCCGGACTGCACCTTGAATCGTGTAAGCAGGCGAGGATTGGGCCGCAGCGAGGAACGGTATCAAACCGACCGTTGCTAAAAGCATATTTATTGGTATTGCTACCAGTAAATTACTTTTTTCGCGAATGTAACATACGATTTTTTTCATGTTGTTAAAATTAATAGTATATTTGCGGTACCACACAACACCAAACCTTGCTTGAATAATATAAGTGTTGTTAGGTGTGGTACAAATATAGCTTAATTTTGCGAACTGACAAAAAAGAAGGAAATTTTAACGACTTTTTTAACGTGTTTTTTTGTCTGAAACGACTGTTTTCAGACCTGATTCCGGTTTTAAAACCAACTTAAAATGCAGAACCATGAAAAAGAGCCTTTTTAATTTTGCAGCGACGATGCTCATGTCCGCAGGAGCCGTCGTATTCAATGCCTGCTCCGACGACAATACGGACAGCGACGGAGGAGTCGGAACCTTGGAAGTTACGCCGGCTTCTCTCGAAACGATCGCCGACTACGGCGGTAGTTTCTCGTTCGATGTTCGGAGC
>ERZ827488.1835-NODE-1835-length-23210-cov-12.003887_pt1 | contig 23210 bp, 20 predicted proteins | sample MGYA00519771_ERZ827488 | MGnify/ENA primary metagenome ERZ827488 (study PRJEB31778, sample SAMEA3449323) | human gut metagenome | biome: human gut; feature: human-associated habitat; material: faeces | place: United Kingdom | collected 2010/2012 ... | reverse complement strand
TCGCTGTCCGGCAATATAAGGTTTTCAAATTAGCCGCGGGCAAAACCGCAAAATCGATTTTGGTGAGTACGGCTGTCCGTCTTGCACCCTTTAATCTGCCGCAGATTCAAGCTTTGACCGACCATGACGACATGGACCTTTACACGCTGGGTGAAAAGAAAGTTGCGCTTTACGCTGTCATTCCTGACAACGACAACACGTTTAATTTCCTTGTGAGTCTGCTTTACGCGCAGGCGTTCCAAGCCCTTTATTACAGCGCAGACCAAATTCATCACGGCCCGCTGCCGCGCCACGTTCGCTTTATGCTGGACGAGTTCGCAGCCATGCCGCTGCCGGGATTCACGCGCGAGCTTGCAACCATGCGCTCGCGTTCCATCTCGGCAAGCGTGATCATTCAGAACATGGCGCAGATCAAAGAATTGTATAAGGATAGCTGGGAGACAATTCCAGGCAACTGCGATACCATTTTGTATCTCGGCGGCAACGAATCGTCAACACACAAATACGTTTCTGAGATGCTCGGCAAAGCCACGATTGATACGAAAACGCATGGTCAGACGAAAGGCAAATCCGGCTCCTACTCAACCAATTTCCAGATGTCCGGACGCGAACTGCTGACCCCTGACGAGGTACGGAAACTGGACAACCGCTATGCGCTGCTGTTCATCCGCGGCGCAAGCCCGGTCATGGATGAAAAGTATGATCTCATGCACCATCCGGCGATTTCGCACAGCTCCCTCGGCGGCGCAGCACCGTACATTCATCATGGCACCAAACCGGCTGTTTACACCGGCCGCCCGCTGCTTCGTGTGGGCAGCACAGAAAATTTGAATCCATTGAAGGAGGAATTTCATTGAAGAAACCTTTTGAATCCAAAGCCAAACGGCTCTATTCCATCTTCGCCAGCGTGTTTTTCATGCTGGCGGTTTTTGTTGTCCCGGCGTTCGCGGCGGACGGTGATCCGCTGGCCGTGGTCAATAACCTGAGCGATTTTATCTTTTCTCTGATCCGCGCAGTCGGCTTGATCCTGCTCGGCTTCGGCATTTTGCAGGTCGGCTTGTCTCTCAAGTCGCACGATCCGTCGCAGCGCGCGAACGGCATCCTGACTGTTGCGGGCGGCATCGTCATTACGTTCACCAAGGAGATCCTGACGCTGATCACCGGCTGATAAGAATATGGGGAGAGCGAAACTGCTCTCCCCGATACAACTGGAGGTGATACCATCTCAAGTGGAAACTGGATCATAGATAACCTCAATTCCTCACTGGAAACATGGAACAGCAAGCTGTCGGAGATTTGGACACTGCTGACCGCCAGTCCGGAGAATTTCAAAGGCGGCGGGATCTGGAATGTGATCGTCGGGATCAATGATGCCTTAAAAGCAATCGCGTATGCGCTTTTGGTGCTGTTTTTTGTGATCGGTGTCATGAAAACCTGCAGCAGCTTTACGGAGCTGAAACGCCCGGAGGTGGCATTCAAATGCTTCATCCGCTTTGTGCTGGCGCAGGCAGCCGTCACCTATGGAATGGAGTTGATGACGGCGCTGTTTTCAATTGCGCAGGGCACGATCCAGACGATCATGGGTGCGCCCGGTCTTTCGGCAATGGAAGCATCCACGCTGCCCGCCGAGATTGCAACGACGATTGAAGATGTGGGCCTGCTGGAAAGCATTCCTCTCTGGGCAGTGACGCTGCTCGGTTCGCTGTTCATTTGGGTGCTGTCGCTCGTCATGATCTTGACCGTCTACGGCCGCTTTTTTAAGCTCTATATGGCGACGGCGATTGCGCCGATCCCGCTGTCGAGCTTTGCAGGACAGCCCTCCAGCAGCATCAGCATGGCGTTCATCAAAAGCTACGCCGCCATCTGCTTGGAGGGCTGTGTCATTCTGCTGGCGTGTATTATCTTTTCACAATTCGCATCCAGCCCGCCCGTCGTAACGGAAGGACTTGCCCCGGCAACGGTCGTCTGGAACTACATTGGTGAGCTGGTGTTCAATATGCTGGTGCTCGTCGGCTCCATCAAAATGTCCGACCGGATCATCCGGGAATTGATGGGTCTTGGATAAGAAACCCTCCATCCGCAATGGGATGGAGGGCGACATCAGAGAGATTTTATTACATGGTTGTAATGATCAGGATGCAATCAACTTTCCGTATTCGTACAGTGTATCGCTTGGCAGGTCGATCTCATCATTCCAATACACGCAGGTACGGCTCGGATCAAGCTGTACCTGATTGAACAGACCGTGAATCGTCGCCAAATCGCGATAGCTCTCGATCTGCTCCATATCATCTTTTACATCATACAAAACCTTGCGACCATCATCAAACACAATGCGTAGGCAATAATCCGGCATGGGTCTTACTTCTTTGATTCTTGGCAGCATAACAACACCTCCATTACAGCGGCGGCAATTTCTCCAACTTCTGCGTATCCCACATTTCAAGTAGCCTATCCTGATGCGCACTCATCCATTCCTGCACAAGCTGCTGCGCTCTCGTTGGGAGATCTCCCTCTGTCATCTTCATCGTTTTCAAATCAAAAATACCAATATGTTCCCCATATAGAGCATGCAAATGACTAGGTTCGTGTTCTTTCGGCTTGAAAAACATTTTAATGACGATCCCATAAAACCTACAAATCTCAGGCATTTCATGTCGCTCCTTTATCAGCGTTCCTATTTTTATTATACCCAAATCACAAAAAATTTCAAGCGGAACACATTTCCACAGCCATCTCGGAACCGGGATATACGGCAGCAGCTTTACAAGCGATACCGCTGCAAATAGAAAATCGGCGGCTGTATCGAATCTGGCTCCGAAGGAGCTGACATTGTTGGTTTTTCTTGCGATCATGCCGTCTGCCATATCGCTCAGTCCGCACGTCAGATACACCGTATAGTACACAGCCGAGAACACGGGGACGAACGCCAGAAGAATACTCCCTAAAATGCGGATCCCTGTAATTATGTTTGCAATGTGCGTTTTCATTCTGCGGTTCCGTTGACGATTTTGGCGTAGAGTTCTTCCGGGATCATGGGAGAACCGATCTCCGCCAGAAGTGCTGTGTCGATCTGGCCGGTTTGCGCGTACTGCCGTCCGGCCCTGCGAACCAGCTCCAGCCGGGGAACCGTCACAACGGCGGCCTCCGGTGCGTTGAACATAGGGCTTTCCGGTACGGTCAGAATTGTGTGATTGTTGGGGAACAGCAGCTCAAACTGCCGTACTGCCGGTTCAAAGTTGCGCCTGCTGTTCGGAAACCCGCAGCCGCAGATCATCAGATACCGCAGGTGAGAGTAATCCCGCTGATCGACATGGATATAGCGCCCGTTCACCTCTTTCATTGCCATAGAGGACAGGGGGAGGGTTCGGTCAATGAGATTTTTAAGCCCTGCGGGCATTCCGTAGCAGTAGAGCGGATAGCTGAACAACAGCAAGTCGCTGCCCAGCATCTGCTCCAGAATCTCACGCATATCATCGTCGATGGCGCAATGTCCGCCGTTGTATTTGCAGACAAAGCAGCCGCGGCAAAACTCGATATGCTTGTCAGTCACATCAATCGTACGGATTTCCTGCGCGGCAGCTTCTCTCATGCCGTCCAGAAATGCACGGGTAATGTGCATGGTATCGCTTTTCTCTTTCTTTGGACTTCCGTTAAAAACAAGGATTTTCATCTCTAATTGACCTCAGTCATTTTTTCCGCAACCTAAAAAACGCAGCACAAACCGATGATCTCGGATCGCACTGCGTCTAAGCGTCTGGCATTTTGAGTTCTTCAATTTTTCCGTCCTTGAAACGGATCACACAGGTATATTTGCACTTCGGACAGAATAGAGGGAACTCCTCTAATACCGTGCGCGGCCGTATCTGCGTCCTTGTTTTGCCGCCGCATTTTGGGCAGCAAAGCCAGCCAATTTTGGTGTCTGCGTTGTCCGCCATCTGAAATCACCTCGGTTTATTTGGAAATCAGCGCTCGGAATTCGGCATCACGGTCAAAGGTGCCGGCCGCAAAGCCGGGAATCTCCTTGATGGATTTGCAGATGCTGATGCTGAAGCCCGTCAGAATCTGCCCGATCTCCCGGTCGGAGTATACGCATGAAAGGGGAATCTGTCAATAGCGGGGAGAAACATTTTCCGTTTTTTCACCCTTTTCAAGAATCGTTCCCGGTGTCGCGGCTGCCGTGCCCAGGAACGCAGCCGCTTTCGCAGAAGTCAAGCTGGCGCTGAACCTGGAAGTTCAACGCCAGCTGAGTAACCGCTGATAACCGCAGGTGATTGATTCAGCGGTTACCTGATGGGATGGAGCGAAGGCTCTTTACCGCACGTTGAAGCATGCGGCGGGGGCTGATTTGATGTTATTCAAAGTCGCCGTACAGCCATTGCTGGCTGCTGCCGGTAAGACGGTAATGGATCTCAAAGACGTCGCTGTCTGTGCCGCCGCTTCCAATGGAAACTGCACAGTCAAGCCATGTTTCCGTTTCGGATACTGCTGCGCCGATGCTTTCCAGCGGAATGACCATCTGAATCCGACCCGCTGCAGGCGACCACTCGACTCTTGCGCCGCTTTCCGTATTGGAAAAGGCCCACGCGGAACCGCTTATCTCATAGCGATCAACTGTTGTTGAATCGCTGCTTCTGACGAATGCCTTTGAAAAGCTGTGCGGCAAAGACGTTCCGTTCAGGGTCGACGTAGTGCCTGCCGCGCTTTCGGTACTGCTTCGGATATGAGCCCCGACCTGGAAAACCGTTTCCGCACAGTACGCAGGCAGACTGCCGGATTCATTATCAACACGGATATAAAGATTGCTCATATCGTTTGTGATGTACACCTTCTGAATCGATAGATCGCTTGACACAGCGTCTGCGCAGGCGTCCAGATAGTACGGCACAAATTCGTACTGCGTCCAGTCTCCCTCGCAGCCGTCATGAACTGCAAGTTCCTTATAGCAGCCCGCGTTGGAGCGATCCGGAATGATCCGCATATCCAGATCGCCGTTCCAGACAAGCGCCGCCAGAATGAAGGATGCCGCAGTCGTCGGCTCCGTGGCGGTCGAAACACAGGGCTTCTCGGTAACATCGCTGACGCATTCCCCGGTGAACATATATCCGGCGCAGGTTCTGTGCAGATTCCAGTCGAAGATATTCTCTGCTTTCTGACTGTCGCCTGTGTAGGCGCTGCAAATCGCATTCCAGTTCGAGATCTGAGGCCAGCTCGGGGAAACTTCGACAGCTTCGTCACCGGACGGACTGTAAATACTGTCCTTGCTGTAGTAGGTGTCCATTGCATACCGGGCCATGCCGTATTCATCATCCAGGAGATCCGCTTCAAAGGCGCTGATCGTGTCACGGGCTCTGGAGGAATTGATGTCAATGATGCCTGTAGTGAACAGAATAAGTCCGGCGCCATCCTTGATTCTCGACACACTGTTGTCCCAACGGATATCCTTGATAAAGTACTTTCCCTTTGGATACCAGAGGCCATTTGCAAGCGTGTCGTCTCGGTTGATTGCGGATTTGATGGTGCTTGCTGCGCCGTTATAGCTGTCAGCGAGTCCTTGCAGACCCTTCTGCGCAGCCATTTTACCCATCGCTTCAAGCCCGGCGGCGTAAAGTGCCTGCGTGTACGTATAGACGCCGTAATTATCCATGTCCTCAAAAATACTGAAATCCTGCGGCCCGAACCCATTGCTGTCAATATTGTTCATCACATAGTTCGCCGCCGCAGTCAGCTGCGGCCAGAGTTCGTCGCGCAGCTGTGTGCTGCTTGTCTCCAGACAGTGCCGGTACACGCCGTACAGGAACCAGCCGATCGTATCGTGTTCAGGCTCGATGAATTCCGCACGTTGGTTGCTCCAGACGTCAATACAGGTATTGAAGGAACCGGCGGTTTCGCCGGAGGTAAGCTGCCGGGCGGCAAGCCAGCGCCAGTATTGCGCCCCTTCTGTGGTAAACCCGGCTGCGTCCAAGGCAATTGCCGTGACGGAAGCATCGCGGGTCCAGACCTTATAACCGTAATCATAAGGGTTGGTGGTTGCTACATGCGCGCCGTCTCCGGTTGTCGAACCCGGACGGAGCGTGTTTTTTATCATGATAAGATTGCGCTTGTACATCTTCGCAAGCTCCGGGTTTGAGAAGCTGGGGACTGCTTTCCCGTCTTCCAGCCATGCTCCGTAATACGTTTGTGTATATGTGAGCCAATCGCTGCCGTCGCGCGCATTCAGGGAGGAAACCGTCTGGTTGAGGTCGGCCAGCGTCGCGCCGTATGCAACATAGCCATAGAGGGTACAGGATGCGCCGGCGGACAACTCTGCGGTTTTCAGGAATGCACCGGAAACAGCATTTGCAGATGCGGAGCGGTTATTTGCAACTGAGCCGCTGCTGTGGAAGGTGTACCACGGACTGCAGGAGCTCGAGGCAGTATTGCTGTCGGCGTCGTTCGCAACCTGGAACCCGGCGCAGCTGCCCCATGTGCCGAGCGCCAGATACGGCATACCAGCGGAGGATCTGTCAAAAATAATAGCGTTTTGTGTATCGCTGTATGACGCGCTGATTGCGGAAGTCCCTGTGTTGGCAGGATTCAGCATATCCAGAACGGAAATGCGCTTGCTGCCGGCAGATGTGTTTTTGATGCTGTACTGCGTAAGCAGGACAGGCATGTTTGGCAGTGCGCAATAATTTCTGGAAATCTCAATACCAGCCGTTGGAACGCCGTCGTATTCCAGATAATTTGTCCGCAAAATGCCGGTTTCATCAAAATACCCTTCAACATCGAACAACTCGCCGGAGGAATAATCCTTCGCACCTGTTTCATCGCGGAAGAACCCGGAGTAATCCCGAATCTGGTTTTCTCCCCAGCTGCTGCTTACATGCAGCTCGCGGATGCCCGCCGGGTTGTCTGCCGCGTCTTCAGAGCAGAGCTGCGTGCTCTGCCAGATCGCCATCATATCCTTCGCGTTGGAAAGATACAGGCTCCGGGTGCTCTCATGCTTTTCCTCGACGGTCAGACTGTCGATGTTGATGGCATGGTTATTATACGCGATCCGGACTGTATGCGTCCCCGCAGTCAGGTATTTTCCGACCTCGCTCGTCGACCACTCGTCCCACGATGCCAGCGACGGAAATACAGCGGTGGCCTCGAAGACACCGTCAAAGAACACCTTTGCTGAAGCGTAGTACCCGCCGGCGTTTGCATACCGGATCAGGAAGGAATAATCTCCCGCTTCTGCAAGATCGACAGAGAACTCGACAAAATCGCCCTTGGCGTCAAAGTGGTCAACAAATCCGGTTCCGGTGTATCCTGCATGATCGGTGTTCGTCTGCACACCGGACAGCACAGCTGCCTCCGCCTCGTATCTCGTTTGCGGATATTCCTTTGCAATGGTGGGAACCTGGAGAAGAAGCGAGACGAAAAGCACAAGGATTAAAAGAATGGATATTGTACGTTTCATATGAATCCTCCTCACTCTTTTGTCAACTGAAGTCCGGCGTTACCTCAATCGTATTTCCTACCTGCACGATGTGGTTGTTCCCACTTTCCCATGCTTCATCGTTCAGCAGGATCTTGAATTCCACGCTGCCGCTGACGGGGCGCTCCATTTCAAAGACCCACGTGTTCGCATCGACATTCTGGAGCTTTCGGCCGGAAGACCAATCCAACGGCAGCGTGTCCCCACGGATATACAGGGTGTTGCCATAGCCCGCATCACAGTGTACGATCACGGTCGTTTTCTGATAATCGGGCTGTTTGTACTCCTCCGGATATCCGCTTGTAAGCAGGACTGCGGAGTTTGCCGGGATCGTGACAGTCACCACTCTGGAGTTCGCCACGGCCCCTTCCGTTACGTTTACAACATAATCCGTATTCAGCAGGTCGGTTAACTGCGTGCCGATCGTGTAGCTCGTTTTTCCTGCGTTCAGGGTGATCGTCTTTGTCTGTGCGCTGGCAGAGTTATTGAAAACACAGAGAATTTCCCTGCCGTTTCCCTCGTTTCTCCGGCTGAATGCATAGACCGGATCGCCGTAGCTGTAATACAGCTCGTTCTGTACGCCGTTGATGAGCACATCGCCGTATGTTTTTCTGAGCTCATTCAGACGCTGGATAAAATGGAAGGTCGTCGTATCCTCACTGAAGCCGGTCATCATCTCGCGGTTGTAGTAGTTCAGCGTTTCCTCCGAGTATTGAAAATTTCCGGCCATGTTCTGCTCTGTTCCATAATAGATAACGGGGATCCCGCGCGCCGCATACTGGAAGGCCAGCGCCATGCGCAGCTTTGCCCAGTTGTCGCTCGCATTTGCAAGGAACCGGGAACGGTCATGGTTATCCAGGAAGGTAAACAGGTGCGAGGCGTCTTTATATTTGCCATCCTGATCAAAGACCCATTTGACGCCGCCCCATTCTTCTCCTTTGCAGAAAACGTTGTTCAACTGGAAGTACAGCGGATAATCCAGCATGCCCCACATGTAATTCATGATCGAGGCGTTTTCATCCACCGAACCGGTAAAGGCTTCGCCAAAGCTGTGCTTTCCGGTATGGGCTTCGTAGAGCGTCAGATACTGCGGAGGAATTTCAATTACAGCATCCACGCGGGAGCCGGAAAAGCCATAGCTGAACCAGCCGCTGTTATTCGCCTGGTTCCAGTATGCGGACATCAGTGCGGCCCAGCATTCCGGATTTTCCTGCGCCAGATCGTCCAATCCGCCAAGGCTGTAATTCTGTGCTTCCTCCGGATTTGTAAAGTCGCTGATGTTTGGCGTGTTATGATACCAGGCCGGATTGTCAAACGGCGGAGCGGGCTTATAATCGGCAGGTTCATAGGTCGTCGCCGGGTATTCCAGATAATCGGCCGTATGGTTGAGCTGCGCATCAATGATGACTTTCAGCTGCAGCGCATCCGCAGCGGCCATAAGCGCGCGTAATTCTGCTTCGGTACCGAAGTGAGAATTGGGGCTGTTGAAATCCTTTGTGTAGTAACCGTGATATCCTGCCTCGTCGCCGGAACGGCTGTATGTTTCGTTTTCCTGCGGTGCAGAGATCCAGATAGCGGTAAAGCCCATGTCCTTGATATATTGAAGCTTTTGCGTCAGACCGGCCCAGTCGCCGCCCTGATAATAATGAAGATCTCCCGGACGGTACTCCTCATTGAATGTCCCGTTGTTGCTGGAATTGCCGTCAAAGAAGCGATCCGTCATAAGCATGTAAACGGTATCGTTTTCTTCGAGATTCTGCGAGGAATAGCTCACCTGATTTGTCCCCTCCTCATCAAGCGCTGTGCTGCGCGTGTACGCTGTTCCGGCACCGAGGACGGACACGCAAAGCGAGGCGATCAGAAACAGCGCGAGTATGGATTTTTTGTGTTTTTGCATAATGCTGCTCCTTTCGTGGATGATTATCCCTTAATTGCGCCAGCAGCGATTCCGTTCACGATATTTTTTTGCATGAAAATGTAAAAAAGAATGACTGGAATTGTGGTCACAACAAAACCTGCCATGATCAGATGCCACTGCTGGTTATACTGTCCATAGAAGTACATCTGGCTGAGTGGAATGGTGATCGGTTTTCCAAGAATCAGATACGGAAGAAGAAAATCGTTCCAGACCCAAAGAACATTGAGAATCGCGACGGTGGTCAGGATCGGTTTGATAAGCGGCAGAACGATCAACACAAAGCGCTTCAGAACGCCGCAGCCGTCAAGCAACGCAGCCTCTTCCAGTTCTCCCGGGACGGAGGATACAAAGCCCCTGATCAGAAAAATCGGAATCGGACACTGCAGCCCGCAATAAATCAGGATCAATCCCCATATATGCCCAGTCACATGCAGATCCCGCGCTGTAGACAGCAGGGAAATCATGATCGTGTGAAAGGGTACAAACATAGAGGAAAGAAACAGCAGCATGAAGCATGCAGACCAGCGGGATTTCCATTTTGCAAGCGCGTATCCTGCGAGAGAACTGACGATCAGATTCAAGACCACAACGCCAGCGGTCAGGATACAGGAGTTCAGCAGCGCTTTCGGAAAGTCTGCGGTTTCGATGATTGTTTTATAGTTCTCGAATGTTGGCCTGGAGGGGAAAGAGATGGCCGAGGTCAGAATTTCCCCTTTTGTTTTAAAAGAGTTGACGATTGCAATTAAAACCGGGAAGAAATAGAGAACGGCGATCACACCGACAAGAATTGTGATTGCATATCCGCCCTTGCCTGCTCTTGCTTTACGCATTTGACGCGTCCTTTCTGCCTTGGAACAGATAAACTGCCGCTGTAATGGCGGAGATGATCAGAAACAGGATGATGGATTGCGCGGTTGCGTATCCTGTCCGGTTGGAGCTGAAGCCTGTGTTGTAGATCTGGAGCGCGATCGTTGTCGTTGCGCCGGCGGGGCCGCCGGAAGTCATGGCCATAGGAATGTCAAATGCCTTAAAGCACGACGCCAGACAAAGGATCACATTCATGACGACAACCGGCGCAAGCAGCGGGAGCTTGATCCGCGTGATTACCGTCCATTTATTCGCACCGTCTACTGCGGCGGCTTCCAGCAGGTCTTTGGAAATATTCTGAAGTCCGGCAATATAAATGATCATATAATAGCCCGCGCATTGCCAGATCGCAGTCAGGCCGATCGAATACACGGCCAGCTTCATGCTGCCCAGCCAACTGATCTGATACGCTTCGGGGATCCCAAATGCCTGCACGGCAGAGCGGTAGACGTTTCCATAGAGAAATACCCAGACGAATCCGACAATGATCAGGCTCATCAAATTGGGAAGGAAGAAAACCGCCCGAAACAGCTTCTTGAAGTGCGTATTTGAATCCAGAAGAAGTGCCAGCACAAGGGCCGAAACGTTTGCCCCAAGCGTTACAAAGAGCGTATAACGGACTGTTACCCAAATCGCGCGAAGAAACGCGCGGTTTGACAACGCCTCTTTGAAGTTGGCAAGACCAATGAAGTGAAAATGTTTATTGTAGCCGTATGCGTCTGTAAACGCCAGCACAAGGCTCTGGGCAAAAGGAAGCAGAAAAAATGTGAAGAAAAAAGCAAATGCGGGCAGGATAAACAACAGATACGTCTGGTTTTGCTTTCTTCTCCATACTTCCGTTTGATAGTGTGTTCTATGTATGATCTTCGCCTCCCCGGTCGTCCCGCGTCGCAAATGACCTGCGGCGCGGGACATGTAGTATCAGTTTGCCTGACTTGCGGCCAGCGCGTTGTCCCACGAGGCGTCCAGACCGGCCAGAATATGCTCCAGACTGTCCTGATCCAGCAGGTAGCTCGACAGAGCGCTTTCATATTCCGGGCCGAAGGCAGTCGGCCAGCCGCGATCGACCTGTGTGCAGACCATGCCCGCGTCGATATAGGCTTCCACGTCTTTTGCCAGCGGATCAAAATCAACGGAAACACCCTTCACAGCGGAAAACAGCTTGGAGGTGCTGCACCACAGCTCGGCGATTTCCGGCCGTGTCAGGAACTCAAGGAACAGCTTGCATGCTTCCGGGTATTTTGTCGATGCGGAAATGGACAGACCAAAGTCGGGGAACTGGAACAGCTTTGTCTCAGACGGATCGTCAGAAACCGGAAGCGCCATCATGCCGAGGTTGATGGACGGATTGATCTCCTTAATGGGCTCGAGCGCCCACAGGCCCTGCACCATCATGGCGGCCTCGCCGTTTGCAATCATTGCGCAGGCTGTGTTGTAGTCCGTGTCAAATGCTGTCTGGGTGTTGCCGTTTTCGTAAATGTACTTCATCAGCTCAAAGGTTGTGCTCCATCCGCTGCAGGCCGCAAAGGACTCTGTTCCGGCGCTTCTGGCGTCGTCCCAGTGAATGTCCTTCCCGTAGACCGCAGAAGCAGCTGCGATCAGAGAAACCGGCTTGATTGTCCAGGAATCCTTGAACCCCAGCGCAAACGGTGTCACACCGTTCGCTTTCAGAGTTTCAACCGCTGCTTTGAATTCCGTCACGGTCGTCGGCACGGCGATATCGTATTCTGCAAAAATATCTTTATTATAGAAAATACCCTCGCAGCTTCCGTCAATCGGAAGCGCCCATGTATGGCCCTCCGAATCGGAGAAGGTCGAATCAAGGCGCGCCTCATCTGTGACGTTGTTCAAAAACGCTTCACCGGCGAGATCCATGATATAGCCGCCCTGCGCGATGTCCATGGTGTTTGTTGAGCCCTGGAAAATATCCGGGATTTCATTGGTCGCCAGCCGCGCCTTGAGAATTGCTGCCGGCTCGTTTGTAACGATTTCCTGTTCGACGTTGATCGTTGGATATTCCTTATGGAATGCGTCGATGATCTGCGTAAATGCGTCCTGCGCTTCCTGCTTTTGATGGAACAGATGAATCGTAACGGGTTCTGTCTCCGGTACGTCCGCTTCGTCTTGTGCGCTTTCGGCAGATGCTTTATCTGCCGTATCCTGTGCAGCTGCGTGGTCGGAGTTTGCCTGCTCTGTTGTCTTTACGCTTGTGCATGCAGACAGCAGAGAAAAGAGAACGCCGACGCAGAGCAGCAGAATCACTGATCTTCTCACTTTTTCAATTTTCATCATGAAACCTCCATTTAACTCCACTGAATGACAGACCTGATGTGCTTTTTTTAGGCGTCTTTCTTGGCCAAGAAAGGTTTGAGGGGGCTGCCTACAATCAAATTATATCGTTCGAGAAACACGGCAGCAATAAAATCATTTAGCTTTCTTGTGAAATATATCAACTTCTTTGTGTAAAACTATCAAAAATTCATTTGATTTGCTATAATATTTAGGAAAGGCGGTGAAGCTCCATGTTCCGACGATTCCGATCGCTCAGGAAAAAACTCATCTGCTCTGTTCTGCTTACCTTGTCGATCCCCATCATCATCGTGGTTGTCATTGCACAGGTTCGGTCGCAGTCCGCAATTCGGGCGCAGGCAAAAAAGCTCAATGAAAATCTGCTCGAAATGGGGATCCATCAGATGGACGCAACGTGGGAGGGACTGGACGACGTTTACCGCTCCATTTATCTGAATGAGGCATTCAGAGAATACCTTCTGCACTACGGGCAGCAGACCGGCCCGAACGCTGCGGCAAGCGAATCAGATCTGTTAAAGCGGGTCTTTCTGTCAAGTCTGAGCAGCCGCGCGGATCTCTACAGTATTATTTTCGTTGATAACAGCGGACGGCTTACATATGCGACGCGGGAAGAATCCGGTTCCGTTCCGGAGTATGCGGACGCTGCGCTTCCGGATGCGTATCTTACCTGTCTGGAACCCGATCAGATGAACCGGCTTGACCGCGTCCTGCTCCCGACCTGTGTACATATGCCGCTCCATAAGGTCAGAAACGGTGCGGGCGAATATGTTTATGCGGTTGCACGGCAAATCGTCAATACAGAGCAGCATTTTGAGCAAATCGGGACGATGTTTATCACGGTAAATCTGACAGGAATGAAGCAGCTTGCGTCGCTTATCCTGTCAGATCAACAGGCATATGTTTATATTTGTGACCGTGCGGGGCGGGTGTATTTCGATTCCTCCGGACGGCTGACCGCCCGGACGCTGCCCGAGGAAATGATGGTATTTAAGGACGGTCTGTCTGAGCATGAAATACGGCTTGACGGGCAGGCACATATGGCGCTTTCCGTGCAGTCGCAGAAAACCGACTGGGTGCTCATGACGGCGATTCCGGAAACGCTCTACAGCTCCGACGCAACGGCGGTATCCAAATCCATTTTGACCGCGCTGGTTCTGGCGCTTACCCTGATGACTGTGGTTACAGCGTTTTTTGCGACCAGGATAAGCCGCCCGATCGAAACGCTTGCGGATACAATGGAGCATATGAACCTGCGAAAGCTGGAGCACCGCGTTGCGGTCGTCGGAAACGATGAGATCGCACGCCTGAGCATCAGCTTCAATACGCTGATGGACAATTTGAGCACATCCATTCAAAACGAATATGAAATGGAGCTGCTCCAGAAGCGTTCCGAGATCCGCGTGCTGCAGGCGCAGATCAACCCGCATTTTCTGTATAACGTGCTTCAATCCATTTCAAGCCTCGCTATGCTGGATAAGGTATCGGAAATCATTACAGTCTCGAATTCCCTGGGGAATACGCTCCGTTATTGCATCAACAGCAGCCAGCCGCTCGCGCCTCTGCGCGATGAGATCGCACATGTCACCAACTACCTGACAATTCAGACAATTCGCTTCGGCGACCGGCTGCGGTATGAACTCAGTATTCCTGCCTATACCCGTGACTATCTGCTTCCGCGAATGAGCCTTCAGCCAATGGTGGAAAATGCGATCCTTCATGGCTTTGGGGAACGGCAGGAGCTCGGGACGATCCTGATTCAAAGCTGGGCAGACGATTCTTTCCTGACCGTGGAGATTACAGACGACGGGGCCGGGATTGCGCCGGAACGGCTGGACGCGCTGAGAAAGAGGCTCTGCGGCACTGCCGCAGCCGATACCGAACACGGCGTTGGCCTTGTCAATCTCAAGGCGCGTCTGGCGCTTCTGTACGAAAAAAACGGACGGCTGGAGATTGACAGCGAGGCCGGAATCGGAACGACGATCCGTATTATCGTTCCGGTAGGAGGTGAGCAGGTGTGATATATCATGTGCTTCTCGTTGAGGACGAGCCGGTTATCCGGGAGAGCATCAAAAAAAGCATCCATTGGGATAGAATGCCCATTCAGCTGGCCGCAGAAGCGGAAAACGGCAGGGAAGCGCTGGCGTATATGCAGACCATGCCGATTGACATTGTAATAACCGATATGAGAATGCCGGTCTGCGACGGCTCCCAGATGCTGAAGCAGATGGAATCCCTGCACTATAACTGCGAAATCATTGTGCTGAGCGAGTATTCGGATTTCAGTTATATGTATCAGGCCATTCACGCGCACGTCTTTGATTATCTGCTCAAGCCGATCGACCCGGCACAGCTGAATCGGCTTCTGCAGGAGCTTGTCGAGCGGCTTGCGCTGCGCGCGCCGGCTGCGGAGGCGGAAGAGCCGCTGCATACACTGTTTCACAAGGCAATGACCGGTACGCTCTGTGATCCGAAAAACGCGCGGATGCTGCAACAGTATGCGGGGAAAACATTTGCCGCCTGCTGCATGCGCCTTCGCCGCAAATCCGACGCTGATGCATGGAGGGAGCGGATCGTTCAGAAAATCAAGCAGGCACCGTTTGCATCCGCACTGTTTCCATACAGCACAACGGAGCCCGTCTTCTGCATGCTGTCGATGATCGGGACGGCGTGTACGCATCAAACGGAACGAAAATACCTGGAATTCGTGCAGACGCTTATGGAACAGGTGTCGGAGGGCACTGCGTTCCGCACAGGCCTTTCCGGATTCGGATATGGCGTTTCCGATGTGAAGGCGGCGATCGATGAGGCTGCTTCCATGCTGCAGTACATCGGGCGCAAGCCTGGGATCCTCTATCAAAAGGGTGTGTCCTCCTATACGCCCTATCTGCTTCCTTCGCCCATTAACGAATCGCAGCTGATCTCGTTTCTGTCGGCATCCGACAACTTTTCGGCGCAGTGCATGACAATGCTTCTGCGCACGATCGAAAGCCGCGCGTATCTGTATCTGCCTGCGGTCAGGCATCTTCTGATCGATTTTACGATGTCTGTAGAGAAATGCTGCCAGAAAATCGGGTATGGCGTGGATATTTCAGAGCTTCTCGGGCGAAACTACATCGACCAGATCAACCAGATCGCATGGGAGGATGAAATTCCGCAGTACCTGCAGGATATGCTGCAGGCTGTCGCGGCCTGTCTCGCAGACAGACATACGCCCAATACCAGGCAGACGCTCCAGCTGATCCTGCGGACTGTGCAGACGCAGTATATGGAGGAGCTCAGCCTGATTGATTTCTCACAGAAGTACCATCTGAACTATATTTATCTGAGCCGGAAATTTAAAGACATGGTTGGTTTGACCTTTACCGAGTATCTGCTGCAAATACGGATGAACAAGGCAAAAGAGCTGATCGAAGAAAACGGAATGAGCGAAAAAGCAGCCGCCCCTCTCGTCGGATATTCCAACCCGTATTACTTCAGCAGCTGCTACAGAAAATATTTTGAGACGAACAGGAGTACATAACAATGCAAACAGAATGGTGGAAGGATGCTGTCGTATATCAGATCTATCCGCGGAGCTTTCAAGACAGCAACGGGGATGGGATTGGCGATCTGCGCGGAATTATACAGCGGCTCGACTATATCAGAAGCCTCGGCGCAACCGTGATCTGGCTCTGTCCGATTTATGCGTCGCCGCTGATCGACAACGGATACGATATCAGCGACTATTACGCAATTCATCCGGAGCTTGGCACAATGGAAGATTTTGATTGCCTGCTTCGGCAGGCACATCAGCGCGGGCTCCGCGTGATTATGGATCTGGTCGTCAACCATACATCTGACCAGCACCGGTGGTTTCAGGAGGGAACGAGCGGGCAGAATCCTGCCTATCGGGATTATTATATCTGGGAAACAGAAAAGCCGAACAGATGGGGAAGCTGGTTCGGCGGTTCTGCGTGGGAATACAACACACAGGTCGGCGCACACTATCTGCATATTTTTGCAAAAAAACAGCCGGATCTGAACTGGCAGAATCCGGCACTGCGTGACGAAATTTATCGTATGATGTCCTGGTGGCTGAATAAGGGGATCGACGGTTTCCGCATGGACGTGATCAGCTTGATTTCAAAGCCGGATCCGATTCCGCGGGATACCGGTTCGGATCTGTCGCCGTATTGCATCAACGGCCCGCAGGTGCATACATATTTGAAGGAAATGCGGCAGAAGGTATTGGCAAAGTACGATATTATGACGGTAGGCGAATGTCCGGGCATTACGGTGCAGGAGGCCCAAAAATACGCGGGAACAGACTCCGGCGAGCTGAACATGGTGTTTCAGTTTGAGCATACCAGTCTGACAGACGGAAAATACGGAAAATGGAGCGCAGACCGCACAGATCTGGTAAAGCTGAAGGAAGTATTGAACCGCTGGCAGAACGGCCTGCGGGAAACATCATGGAACTGCCTGTTTTGGGGAAATCACGACCAGCCGCGGGCGGTTTCAAAATTCGGCTGTGATCTGCCGGAATACAGGGTGCTTTCAGCGAAAATGCTCTGCGCCTGCCTCTATCTCATGCAGGGTACGCCATACATTTATCAGGGTGAGGAGATCGGAATGCCGAACCCGCATTTCACGTCGCTTGAGCAGTATCGGGATATTGAGAGCATTTGTGCTTATCATGATTTCGTGGATTCCGGGGTTGTTGAAAAACGCATGATGCTGACGCTCCTTGCGCACACAAGCCGGGACAATGCAAGAACGCCGATGCAGTGGAATTCCCGTTTTTGCGCCGGCTTTTCAAGTGCGCCGCCATGGATATCCCTGGGGTATAGTTGGAGAGCGGTCAATGTCGAACAGGAGGAGAAGGATGAAAATTCAGTCCTGCACTTCTACCGGGATATATTGGCCTTCCGAAAAGGGAATCCTTTGATCCGATATGGCACATTTGAATTGCTCTGTGCCGACGATCCGCATATTTTTGCATACGTCCGTACATATCAGGGAAAGCGCCTGCTGGTGATATGCAATTTCAGCGAGAAATCGCAAAATGCCGCCGCAATTTATCCAAACCCGGAAGCAATACGCTTTCATAATTACCCGTCAATAACGCCAGCCGTCCTTCGCCCGTTTGAATTGATCGCTGCATTGTGACGGCAGCATAGCAAACGCACTTTCAGCGGCCGCCAAAGAAGAACACCTGCTCCAGATGCGGCTGTGCGCCGCTCTTCGGGTCTTGTTCCATACGGATCACGTCGCGCATGTACGCGCGCCAGCGTGCACTGACAGGCACATCCTTCTGCACGGCAAGCGCTGTTTTCAGATCATCGCATTCGTAATATCCGAAAAGCGTATCGCCCGTCTGCCAGATCGAATAATTCCGGATCCCGGCGCGTCGGAACATCTCCAGCATCTCCGGCCAGATCTCATCATGCCGCCTGCGGTATTCTGCCATCTTCCCGGGCAGAACAGCGGCTTTCCAAGCATATCGCTCCATATTTATAATCCGCCTTTCTGCGAAAGGCATCGACGGGGTTATGAAACCGGAGGGGTGTGCTTTCGCCGTTGAAAATTGTTTGTTATACTGTCCACGGAGGTGTTCGGCAAACTACACAGACCGTGGAGGTGAGTGGCGGGGCTGTATAGCGGCAACCTCGCATATTTATATGGTTCGACCACCCGTTACTCGTCGGCTCCATCAAAATGTCTGACCGAATTATTCGAGAACTGATGGGACTTGGATAAGAACCCTCCATCCGTAGTTGGATGGAGGGTTCTGCATCTTATGATTTATTATGCGCCGTGGCGAAATTCAGCGTTGTTTTTCGTCAGCAGGTACAGACAATACTGGTTCATGCTGATACCCTCGCGTTTGGAGTTTTCCGCAAGTGCGCGGTGCAGCGACTTCGGAAGCCGCAGCTTGAACTGACCGGAATACTCGTCATCAGACGTAGGCTCCGGAATCTCATAGCCATCTTCCAGTGCGGCGGCCAGCCATTCGCGTTTGCAGTCCAGCGCGTTTTTCAGCGCCGCTTCCGCCGTCTCGCCGCTGGTCAGGCAGCCGCGCAGCTCCGGATACGAGGCTACAAAACCGCCTTCGTCCGTGTCCGGAACAAGCTCCAGACGATACGGAAGATTCATATAATACTCAATCGTCTTCACGATTTGACACCTCGCTTTCTACAACTTCTTTTACCATCATAACGTAGACTTTCTTGATCGGTTCGTGCATAGGGATCGTAATTGGCGCGCAGCCGGGTTTGCGAAACGTGCAATGGCTGCTGCCGCCGTTTGGCTGGCGCATTTCATAGCCGTAGCTTTCCAGCACCTTGCGCAGCTCGTCAAAACGAAGATCGCGCGATAATCCGCAGATTCTTGCCAATAGTTTATCCCATTTTGACACGGCACATCACCTCTGTCTCTCTGTACAGTCTTATTATAGCATGGTGTCATATATGGCGTCAAATGAATTTCGCGTGAGTTTATTACGATCTGCCTGCAATTTTCCGCACCAGCGACACGGCCCACGAAATCAGTCCCAGGACAATGAGTGCGTACCAGATCCCATTCGCCAGTGCATAGTGGCTGTAATATCAGCCGGAAAACAGCGTCGGCACGATCAGCGCATACAAAAGCGGCAGACCGAGGTGCAGCAGCGACGCGGCATGAAATAATACGGACAGGAGCAGACAGCCTGCCCCAAATACGATCATCAACATGGCACGACCTCCTTTAGAAAGTTTGTGCCATGTTAGCTTGGAACGAAGAAAAGTTCAAGGGTCAATCCAAGAAAAACCGAAAAATTGGAGGGATTCATCATCGAAGTGAAAATCAACAAAGAAATCCAGCGGTATCAGGAGAGCATCCTGTTCGGCTTATCTCTGCGGCAGATGGTGTTCGCGCTGCTCGCCATCGGCGTGGCGGTCGGCGCGTATTTTGGCTTGAAACCGCTCATCGGCGCGGCAGAGGTCGGCTGGGTGTGCATGCTGGCGGCGTTCCCGTTTGCCATGTGCGGCTTTTTTACCTACAACGGCATGCCCGCCGAACGTTTCCTGCTGGCGGTCATCCGTTCCGAGATCCTCTGTCCGCGCACTCTTTCGTATCATCCGCAGAATCTGTATGCGGAAGTGCTGCTGGATTCCAATTCCATGCGGGAGGTGCTGACACTTGATTAAAACCCTCAACAACACCATCAAGCAGGACAGAACAGCCTATAAGCTCCCGCGCAGTGTGCAGGACATCATTCCCATCCAGCGAATCTTCGCGGATGGGATTTTTCAGTTCGGAACGAAATATTCCAGAACGCTGCGCTTTTCGGACATCAACTATGCCATCGCGTCCAAAGAGGACAAGACCACCATGTTCCTTGGCTACAGCGAACTGCTGAACGCGCTGGACAGCGGCTCGACCACGAAGCTCACGATCTGCAACAAGCAGGTCAACTGGCAGGCGTTTGAAGATACCGTTCTGCTTCCGCAGCGCGGCGACAGCCTCGACGGATTCGTGAACGAGTTCAACGGGATGCTGGAAGGCAAAATCTCCGGCAGCTCCGCCAGCGTGGAGCAGGAGCGGTTCATCACGGTTTCCGTTCACAAGAAAAACGTGGACGAAGCGCGCACGTTCTTCTCCCGCGTGACGGGAGAAGTATCCTCCAAGCTCTCGCGGCTCAATTCTTCCTCCAACGAGCTGGACGCTGCCGAGCGGTTGGATGTGCTGCGCGGCTTCTTTAGACCAGAAGAAGCGGCACTGCCGTTCGACCTGCAATCTGCCATGAAGCGCGGACATAATCTCAAGGATACGATCTGCCCAGACAGTCTGGAATTTCATCGGGATTATTTCAAGATGGGAAGTCAATATGGCCGTGTGCTGTTCCTTAAGGACTACGCCAGCTACATCAAAGACAGCATGATTCTGGAGCTGACCGACCTCAACCGGCGCATGATGCCCTCCATTGACATGATCCCCGTGCCGACCGACGAAGCCGTGCGCGAGGTGGAGAACAAGCTCCTCGGCGTGGAAACCAACGTCACAAACTGGCAGCGGCGGCAGAACAGCAACCAGAACTTCTCTGCTGTTGTGCCGTATGATCTGGAACAGCAGCGCAAGGAAACCCGCGAGATGCTGGACGACCTCACGACCCGCGACCAGCGGATGCTGTTTGCCGTGGTCACGCTCGTGCATCTGGCGGACAGCAAAGAGGAGCTGGACAGCGACACCGAAACGCTCCAGTCTATTTCCAGAAAACACCTTTGCCAGCTTGCGAAACTGAGCTTTCAGCAGCAGGACGGTTTGATCACCGCGCTGCCGCTCGGCCTGCGGCGCATCGACGCGCTGCGGACACTCACGACAGAAGCCCTCGCGGTGCTTATGCCGTTCAAGGCACAGGAGATCCGCCACCGGCACGGCATCTACTACGGGCAGAACGCGATCTCCAAAAATCTCATCCTTGCCGACCGAAAAGAACTGCTCAACGGCAATGGCTTCATCCTCGGCGTCTCCGGTTCCGGCAAATCCTTTGCCGCCAAGCGCGAGATCACGGAAATCGCACTGTCCACGAACGACGACATTATCATCATTGACCCCGAAGCGGAATACCGCCCGCTGGTCGAAGGCTTGGGCGGCGAGGTCATTGAGATCTCCGCGACGTCACCCAATCATATCAATGCTCTTGATATGGAGTCCGGTTACAACGACGGTGACAACCCCGTCGTGCTGAAATCCGAATTCTTATTGTCCCTCTGCGAACAGCTTGTGGGGGCTGGAAAGCTGTCTGCGAAAGAAAAATCCATCATTGACAGGTGTACTGCCCAGGTCTACCGGGAATTCATCCGGAACGGCTATCTCGGCGTTGTGCCGACATTACAAGACTTCCATGCCGCGCTCTTGGAGCAGCCGGAACCGGAAGCGCGGGACGTTGCGCTATCTCTGGAGCTGTTCACGGAAGGCAGCTTGAATACGTTTGCCAAGTACACGAACGTGGATACCAATTCCCGCATTCTCTGCTACGACATCCGTGACCTTGGCAAACAGCTCTTGCCGGTCGGCATGCTGGTCGTGCTGGACAGCGTGTTCAACCGCATCATCCGCAACCGCAAGCTCGGCAAAAATACATGGCTCTACATCGACGAAATTTACCTGCTGTTTCAGCACGAATACAGCGCAAACTTCCTGTTTACCCTCTGGAAGCGGATGCGCAAATATGGTGCCTGCGGCACGGGGCTGACGCAGAACGTGGATGACTTGTTACAGTCCCACACGGCGAGAACCATGCTTGCAAACAGCGAATTCCTGCTCATGCTTAATCAGGCGAGTACGGACCGAATCGAGCTGGCGCGGCTGCTCAATATTTCGGATAACCAACTTTCGTACATTTCTGGTGTGGATTTTGGACACGGGCTTCTCAAGTGCGGCAGCACCATCGTGCCATTTGTGGATCATTTTCCGAAAAACGGCAGACTGTACCAGCTTATGACGACGAAGATGTCTGAACGGGTGGAGCAGGCGTCGTAATGCGGGAGGTCAAGGAAAAATCACCACTGAAAGAGCGAGTTGGCGAAACCCTCAAATCCGCGCCGCGAACAGCATTCCGCCGCGGCACGGATGCTTCCTTTCAGCAACTTCGGCAGGAGCTGCGCGAAGCAGCACAGGACGGTCAGCCGGAAGATCGCTATGAGAGCAGCAAGATCACGGACACTGCCGATCATGCCGTGCGGGAAGCCCGCCATCTGGCAGAAAAGGCCGTCCAAAAGCTGCCGAAAACAAAATCTGAACCGCAGCGGGAAGCCAGGACGGAATCTGTTCCCCAACACGAACGTCCGCAGCCCCAGCATTCTACTACGAAACCGAAAGAATATCCGCCGCAAAACCAGCCACAGGGAAATCAGTCTGTGCGTGAATCGGCTTCTCCAATCAGGGAGAAGCCGGTTCCTCCGGCAAGCGACAAGCAACCAAAAATGCGAGAGCATACACCGACCGCTGATGCGCCTGTGCAGCAGCCCCAGCATACAGCTCCGCAGATTCATGAAAACGTAAAGGCTGTTTCTACGGAAACGACACCATCGCTAACGGAGCGTTCTGTCCGAGAGGCGGTTTCTCCAGTTAAGGAGAAGCCTGTTCCTCCCGTAAATATCCCACAGCCCAAGATGCGGGAATATGCACCGAATGCTGACGTGCCTGTGCATCGGCCCCAGCATCCAGCTTCGCAAATTCATGAAAAGTCGCAGGTCGTTTCCCGTTCACAGGTAAATCAGCCTGTGCGCGAGCTGTGGTCTTCGGTCAAAGAAAAATCTGCTGTGAAAGCAAAACCGGCAGAACAACGGTCGCTTGGACAATCTCCTGCAATCACAGAACCGGATGTGCCTGCGACAACGCCGACGACCCCGACGGTGCAGCCATCAGCACGGACTCTGCCAAGAGAAAAACCGATTGTTTTCTCTCCGCGAGAACCGCTTGCCACGCCAAAAACGGATACCACACAGTTCGCGCTTCCTGCAATCAAGACGAAAGAGTACATCCGAAAGAAACGGAAAAAGCAGAAGCTTTTCAAAGAAGAAACAAGCAGTATCGAAAATGCAGCCGCAGATTCCGAAACATTTTCGCCAGTCATCCGTACACGGGAAACTGTTCGTGAACAGCAAAAACTCCACGTTTCCCATA
>ERZ827488.1824-NODE-1824-length-23407-cov-8.671506_pt1 | contig 23407 bp, 20 predicted proteins | sample MGYA00519771_ERZ827488 | MGnify/ENA primary metagenome ERZ827488 (study PRJEB31778, sample SAMEA3449323) | human gut metagenome | biome: human gut; feature: human-associated habitat; material: faeces | place: United Kingdom | collected 2010/2012 ... | reverse complement strand
GCTTCGATTGGTGTTTTTTATCAACATTGATGTATTAATTTTCTAATGTATTATAAGAATGCAGGATATAAAGTAAAAGTATATGACTATCCGACATTATATACAGCAGGAAGTAAACGTAATTTAAGAGAGTTTGATATTGAAGAATTATTATTCAGAAAACCATTAGCTGTCACAAATGAACAAACGTATGCATATTATAAAGATAAAGTGATCTTAATTACTGGTGGTGGAGGATCCATTGGATCTGAATTATGTAGACAATTAGCTAAGATGGATCCTAAACAAATCATCATATTAGATATCTATGAAAATGGTGCCTATGATGTGCAACAAGAATTAAAGATTGCCTATGGAAATAATATAAATCTTCAAATTGAAATTTGTTCAATCACACATAAAAAAGCATTGGAAAAAGTATTTAAACAATACCATCCTCAAATCATTATCAATGCAGCCGCACATAAACATGTACCTTTAATGGAACATAATTGTGTAGAAGCAATCTATAATAATGTATTTGGAACAAAGAACTTAATTGAACTTTGTGAAAAATATGAAGCACAACGCTTTATGATGGTATCTACAGATAAAGCAGTGAACCCAACAAATGTAATGGGTGCTACTAAGCGTATGTGTGAAATGATGGTTCAATCTGCAAGTATGTATGGACATGTGAAATACAGTGCAACACGCTTTGGTAATGTATTAGGAAGTGCAGGAAGTGTTATTCCATTATTTAAAAGACAAATTGCCAAAGGCGGACCAGTCACACTAACAGATAAGAGAATCATTCGTTATTTCATGACTATTCCAGAAGCTAGTCAATTAGTTCTACAATCAGGAGCTATGGCCAATAATGGAGAACTGTTTGTATTAGACATGGGACAACCGGTTAAGATTCTAGACTTAGCGGAAAACATGATTAAACTATCTGGTGCACATGATATTGAAATTGTTGAAACAGGATTACGTCCTGGAGAAAAATTATTTGAGGAACTCTTAATTAAGAGTGATACACTAACAAAAACAGATAACGACTTGATCTTCATTGAAAAGGATACACCACTTTCTAAAGAAGAAATAAATAAAAAACTTCAAGTACTTAAAAAAGCCATTGAAAACGAAGATGACAATGACGCTAGAGAAGCATTAAGAAGTGTTGTACCAACATTTAGAAGACCAGAAGAAATAAATAAGCAAGTGGAGAGTATTTAATATGGATAAGAAAAAAGCTAAGAAAATATTAGGGGTTTCTTGTGTAGCTTTAGGAACTGCGTTTATCGGATTGAATATAGTTGCTAAAAAGAAAAAGGCTGATTCAATTTATGATAATGAACCAGAAGAAAAAAATAAATTAGAAGGTAAAAGAGTCATCTTTGTCGAGGATGAAAGTTATAAAGAAAATGCAGATGGTGTAAGAGGATATTTAAAGGAAATAGGTGAATCTAATTATAAAGCTAGTTTTTATGATAAGTATGTAAAGAGAAGCATTGATGTTGTACTTTCATTTGGTGGTTTAGTTGTTTTAAGTCCAGTTATGGCTACTATTGCTTTAGCTATTAAAATGGAAGATCCAGGTCCGGTTTTATTTACTCAAAAGAGAATGGGACAAAATAAACAATATTTCAAGCTACATAAATTTAGAAGCATGAAGATGGATACTCCTCATGATGTGCCAACACATCAATTGGAAAATCCTGATCAATATATTACAAAAGTAGGTAAATTCATTAGAGCACATAGTTTAGATGAATTACCTCAAATTTGGGATATATTTATTGGAAATATGAGTGTAATTGGTCCTAGACCAGGATTGTGGAATCAAGACCTTTTAACAGCTGAAAGAGATAAATATAACGCAAACGATATCAAGCCAGGTCTAACTGGTTGGGCTCAAATCAATGGTAGAGATGAACTTGAAATTCCCGTTAAAGCTAAATTGGACGGAGAATATGTAAAAAAAGAAAGTTTATTATTCGATGCTAAATGTTTCTTAGGAACAGTAAGTAAGGTTGGTTATGATGATTCAGTTGTTGAAGGTGGTACAGGTGAAATGAAAAAAAATCAAATAAAAGATACAATTTATATGAATGATTGGAAGAATTATAAATTAATAAATATGCCTCGTGTAACAGTTATAATTCCCACGTATAAGCGTTCGGTCGAATTCTTATCTAGAGCTGTTAAATCTGTAATAGATCAAACATATAAAAATATCGAAATAATTGTAATAGATGATAGTCCTTCAAATTATATAGAAAGAGATAATATTAAAAAATATATGGATTCTATTGTTAATCAAGACATTAAATATTATCAAAATGAAAAAAATATGGGTGGATCATTAGCGCGTAATAGAGGAATTGAACTTGCTACAGGAGAATATATAAGTTTCTTAGATGATGACGATGAATATATGCCTGAAAAAATAGAAAAACAGATTAAGTTTATGCTTTATGGAGGGAATGATCTTTCATTTTCAAACATGATTATGTATAATTCATCAGGAATCGTTGTTGATTTTAGAGAATATACAGATATCCCAGCATTTGATAATGAAAGCCTTTTGCATTATCATCTAATGCACCACATGACAGGTACTCCGACATTTATGTTTAAAACAAATAAGTTAAGAGAAATTGGTGGGTTTGAAGATGCTAAAATGGGACAAGAGTTTTATTTGATGCTTAAATCAATTGAAAAGGGGTTAAGTATTGGTTATATTCCTGAATGTGATGTTAAAGTGTATAAGCACGAAGAAGGTGGAATTACTCAAGGAAAAAATAAAATTGATGGAGAGAATCGTTTGTATGAATTTAAAAAGAAGTATTTTTCGCAATTAAATAAACAAGAAACTCGATTTATAAATTTTAGACATTGGGCAGTTATGGTTGTTGCTTTTAAAAGAAATTCAATGTATGTTCAAATGATTGAAGCAGGAATAAAAGCTTTTTTTAGTTCACCCAGTGATTTCACAACTCAAGTTTTTGGCTTTTTAAATAGAGTTAAAAAACATAGAAGTTAATTTTTGTAAAAAGGAGGAAATTTTGATGTCATTGTATAAAAAAATTATAACAGGAGAAGAAAAGATTGCATTGGTTGGTCTGGGTTATGTTGGTATGCCAATTGCTGTTGCTTTTGCAAAGAAAGTAAATGTAATTGGATATGATTTAAATGCTAAAAAAATTGAATTATATAAACAAGGAATTGATCCAACTAAAGAAGTTGGAGATGAAGGGATTAAGAAAACAACAGTTGAATTTACTTCTGATGAGAAAAAACTTTCTGAGGCAAAATTTGTTATTGTTGCAGTGCCTACACCTGTAAACACAGATCATACTCCAGACTTAACACCAGTAATTGGTGCGTCTGAAATTGTTGGTAGAAATTTAACAAAAGGATCAATTGTAGTCTATGAATCAACAGTATATCCTGGATGTACAGAAGATGTATGTATTCCAATTCTTGAAAAGGTTTCTGGACTTAAATGTGGTGTTGATTTTAAAGTAGGATATTCACCAGAACGTATAAATCCAGGTGATAAAGTACATCGTTTGGAGAATATTCATAAGATTGTATCTGGATGTGATGCAGAAAGTTTAGAAGAAATAAAAAATGTTTATGATTTAGTGATCGAAGTTGGAACTCATCCTGTTACAAATATCAAGACAGCAGAAGCAGTTAAAGTTGTAGAAATAGTCAGAGAGACATTAATATTGCATTTATGAATGAATTAGCAATGGTATTTGATCGTATGGGAATTGACACAAATGAAGTTGTTGATGGAATGAATACCAAATGGAATGCATTAGGCTTCCGCCCAGGTTTAGTAGGTGGACATTGTATTGGAGTTGACCCATATTATTTCACATATGAAGCCGAAAAACTTGGATATCATTCTCAAATTATTTTAAATGGACGAATTGTTAATGATAGTATGGGTGCTTATGTAGCAGATGCAGCTGTGAAACAAATGATTTCAGCTGGTCAAGCACCTAAAAAATCAAAAGTAGTTATTCTTGGGCTTACATTCAAAGAAAATTGTCCAGATACTAGAAATAGTAAAGTAGATGATATAATTAAGCAACTTAAAACTTATGGAATTGATCCAATTGTAGTGGATCCATGGGCAAGCAAAGAAGATGCTATGCATGAGTATGGTGTAAAACTTCAAAATTTAGAAGATATAAAAAATGCGGATTGTGTAATTATTGCGGTAGCACATAATGAATTTAAATCTATGAGTTTAGATGATATTAAAGGTCTATTTAAAGAATGTAAAGATGATGAAAAAGTATTATTAGATGTCAAAGGACTTTATAAAGTGGATGATTTAAATGCATCTGGAATGAAATGGTGGAGATTATAAAAAAAATGAAGGTAGGTATATGTGGACACTTTGGTGATGGACACGATTTTTTTGATGGTCAGACCATAAAAACACGAATTACAATGGATTACCTAGTTGAAAAGTATGGTAAAGATTCAATTTGTAAAGTTGATACATATGGTGGAAAAAAGAAAGTCTTAAAACATATTTTTGGAGTTACAAAATTGCTTAAAAAGTGCCAAAATATAATTATACTTCCGGCTTATAACGGATTAAGGGTATTTGCTCCATTGTTGGTTTTGCTTAATAAGATATATAAGAGACGTCTTCATTATATTGTTATTGGAGGCTGGTTACCGCAATATTTAGAAGAACATGAATTAATAAAAGAATGTTTATTACATTTTAATTATATATATGTTGAAACAAATACAATGAAAAATAAATTGCGGGACTTAGGATTTAGCAATGTAATTATATTAACAAATTATAAAAAGTTAAAAAGAGTTGTATTTGCAGATTTAAATAAGAACTATTCTAGTCCTTATAATTTGTGTATCTTGTCACGAATTACGCCTAAAAAGGGAATTGAAGATGCAATTTTTGCTGTTCATAATATAAACAATAAAGATAAAAACATAAAATATAAATTGGATATATATGGACAAATAGATTCGAATTATAAAGATAAATTTATGAAGTTAGTAGAAGAAAACAAGCCGTACGTAAAATATTTAGGCATAGTTCCTTATGATAAAACAGTTGATATTATTAAAAATTATTATCTACTATTGTTCCCTACAAAATTTTATACTGAAGGAATTCCTGGTACAATTATTGATGCATATGCATCAGGAGTTCCAGTCGTAAGTTCAAGATGGCAGAGTTTTCATGATTTAATAATAGAGAGGGAAACGGGAATAGGTTACGATTTTGATGATAAGAATGCTTTAGAGATGTTGTTAGATAATATTTGGAAAAATCCAAATACTATACTTAATATGAAAAAACAATGTTTGGTCGAAAGTGAAAAATATAAACCAGAAAATGCATTGATTCCTTTGATAAACAGGCTATAGATTTTCGTAGTTATTAAAATTTATGTAGTTTTTCATAAATAAGTATATAGGTTAAAAAATATATCTAAGAATGCAAAGAGTTTACATTTTTAATTATTTATTAATTTGAAAGGTAAATACATTTTTATAAAATTTGCATAATTAGTTCAAGTAAATAGTTGAAATTAATAGTTCGAATTGACAATTTTATGCAAATATATATTATATAATATATTTTAGTCTCTAATTCAGAAGAATATATATATCTTTTTTTAAAAAAATGAAGTTTTCATAGTATATGCAATTTTTTGACTTTCTATTTTCAACTTTGATGGTATATAATTTGCGGAACATAAGTTAATCAAAATACTTTCAAACTGTCTTTAAAGATACATGATGGGTTTAGTTATTAGAATAAACTTATAGCATAGTTGATTATCTTTATCATTATGTTCCAATTTATGAAATTTATTTTGTATAACACAAGAAAAATGTTCAGTATAAATTAAACCAATGTAATTTATAACGAATTATGTTGATAATGTTACTCACGAATCTAAGGTATATGTTTTTTTTGATATTACAGGCATTGAATTATTTTGGACTAGTCTTATTTAGATTGATGTTAATTATTTTAATGTTAATCAATCCTCTGTATTTATATGATAATTTGAATACTAGCGATAATGATTTTTAAAATTATGATGAAGAAGATAGTTGTTTATTTTATGACATTAATGGAGATATTGAATATTTTATTTTCTAATTAACAATTCAGTTAATTTAATTATTAAGAAGTTGGGGTATCATAAAAAATTAATTTATATCCATATTTAATTTTTAATAACCAGCATGAATTATAAATTTGTAATATTTAAAAGAAGGTAGAGGAAGTGTAAGTGAAGATTATACAAATAATACCAACACTTGGAGTTGGTGGAGCTGAAGCTGTATGTGAAAGCCTAACAAAATCACTTAGTTTATTAGGACATGATGTAACAGTAATAAGCCTTTATTCAGAAAATACCATTATTACGGAGCGTTTGATAAACAATGGGAATAAGTTAATTTTTCTTGATAAACAAACAGGGATAGATATTAAGTGTGTAAGGCGATTAAGAAGATTAATTAATGAAATCAAACCAGATGTAATACATACTCATTTATATGCATTGAAATATGCGGTATTAGCATCACTTGGAAAAAACATTACAATTATTCATACAGTCCATAATGTTGCTTTAAAAGAATCTAATAAAATTAATAGAATAGTGAATAAACTTATTTTTAGTTTAAATATGGCAACACCTGTAGCTTTGAGTAAAGAGATAAAGGAAACAGTGAAGGAAATATACTATTTATCCGATGATAGAATTCCAATTATCTTGAATGGCATTGATTTGTCTTTATGCAAATCAAAAAAAGATTATTTATTAAAAGATCCAATCAAAATAATTCATGTCGGACGTTTTTTTGAACAAAAAAATCATGAATATATTATTGAATGTGCTAAACAACTTTCAACTCTAAAGAATATAGAAATATCTTTTTTTGGAGATGGACCATGCATTGAAAAATGTATTCAATTAGTAAAAAATTATAATTTGGAGGATGTTATTTTGTTTAAAGGAGTTTCATCGAATATTTATAATGAATTAAATAATTCTGATATATTTATACTTCCTTCAAAATGGGAAGGAGTGCCAATTAGCATTATTGAAGCTATGGGAACAGGATTACCAATAATAGCTTCTAATGTAGGCGGAATTTCTGATATGATTATAAATGGTCAACAAGGTATTTTGATTGATCCTAATACTAATGAATTAACTGAAGCTTTATTGAGATTGATTGATGACTTTGACTTACGAAAAGAAATTGGAATAAACGCAAAAAAAATGAGTATAGAATTTTCTGTACAAACAATGTCTCAAAAATATTTAAAATTATATAAAGAGAGGAGTTAAATAATTGGAAAAAATATTAGGATTACCATTTGAATTCAAAAAAATAAGTCAATACACTTTTTGGTTAGGTATTTATTTTTTAAGCTTAATTGTTGGTGCCCTTAGAATTGGCACATTTGGTTCTTTGTTAAAAATATTAGCTTTTATCCCTATATTTATATGGATAACAACTAAACATAAAATTCGAGGAAATAGTATAATTTTATGTACAATTCCATTTGTATTTTGGTGTTTTTTTTCGATTGTGTGGAGCATTAACTTTCAAGCTAGTTTTGATAGAGCAAAAACGCAATTTTTATTTTTGCTAATGTTATTATCGGTTACTGACTATGATTTCAATGAAAATGAAATTGATTATTTGGAGTATTGTTTAATTTGGTCATCAAGAGTAACAGCTTTATTTGTATTAATTTCATCCGATTATTTACAAGGTAGAATTTACTTAAATGGTATTGTTCAAGAAGATCCTAATTATTTATGTGCTTATTTTTTATTTGCAATAGTTGCAAATATTTATTTAATAATGAATAAGAAAACAAGCAAATTGCACAGACTTATAGGTGTTTTTGAATTATTAATTTATGTATACATTTTGTTAGGAACAGGATCAAGGGGTGGCATATTTTCTATTATTACATCAACTGTTGTTATTGTTTTAATCTATAAAGATGAAAATGTTTTACGTACTAGTGTGACTAAAAAAGTTATTATTATATTTTTGTTGTATTCGATATATTTATTTTCAAGTTCATTTTTAGATGCGGATATTATGAAAAGATTTACTGTAGAGGCTATCAGTGAGTCAAACGGTACAGGAAGATTTGATCTTTGGAAAGATGCAATTAATGCCTTTAACAACTCAAATTTATTCAGGCAATTAGTTGGTTATGGTACTGGAACAGTGCGAGATATTACGTATATTTTTCCATTTAGTAGACATAATGTATTACATAATATTTTTGTGGAGAATTTAATAGAAATTGGTAGCATAGGTCTTGCTTTTTATATGGTTCATATAGCGCTTTTTATATATATATGTATAAAAAATAAGTATCTATATGCGTTACCAGTATTAGTGGGTATGGTTGTATTATCATTATCTACTTCATTATATGCTTTTAAACCATATTGGAATATATTATTATTTATTTTGTGTTTAACGAACTTAAAGAAAAATCAATTGTTTTAACCGTTTTTGGATGAATAATTTAAATTTTTTATAAAAAATGTATATAGATTGGAGAAGTCAAAATGTTAATATCTGTTATAATCCCCTTTTATAAGGGAAATGAATATATGAAGCAACTTGTAACAATATTGAATGAAAATTATTTATATTTAAGTAAAACAAACAATAATGTGGAGGTGATTTTTGTAAATGATTCACCAAATGTTTCAATTAAATTTGATAAAGTTCTCCCTTTATTTGATTATAAAATAATAAATAATAAGCATAATTTAGGGATTCATGGAACAAGAATTAAAGGACTAAAAAAATGTAATGGAGATTATGTTATGTTTTTAGATCAAGATGACTTAATAACTGAAGATTGTTTGTATAGTCAAATTATAACTATTAAAGATTATGACTTTATAGTATGCAATGGATATATAAAGGAATTAGAAGGTTCTGAGAATCTTATATTTAAAAGTTTACGACACCAACAATGTTGTTTGAATTTACAATTTCATTATGGTTATACGAATCCAATAATTTCACCTGGTCAAGTATTATTGAAAAAAAATATAATTCCTAAAGAATGGACAAACTATTCATTTAAAAATAACGGTGCAGATGATCATTATTTGTGGTTATTATTATTAGAAGAGAAAAGGAAGGGAACAATAAATGAAAATTGTTTATATACTCATGTAGCCACTGGAAATAATACAAGTTTAAATATTCAAGGAATGGCTGCTTCAAATTTAGAACTTATTAGTTTATTACAAGATAAAGCATGTAAGCATAATCTAGATATGTTAAGAAGAAGAGTTATATATAATGCGAGTTGCAATCATAATATTATTACAAAATTAAAATTTATCGATGTAGCATTAACTAAGTATAAATACTCTAAACTTTTAAAATAGATTATAATGTCATTATTTTAATTGAAAAAGGAGAGTATAGATGAATTTATTAAATACCAAGGAATCACAAAATTATGCATTTGAAATTTTAAAATTTATAACTGCTATTTGTGAGGATCAAAATATTAAATATTTCCTAATTTGGGGTACTCTTATAGGAGCTGTTAGGCATAGTGGTTTTATTCCATGGGATGATGATATCGATATTTGTATGCCTAGAAATGATTATAATCGTTTTATTAAATACATGGAATCTATGAAATCAAATAGATATAAATTATATATTGAAGGGAAAAGTAAAAATTATTATCTTTCACTACCAAGAGTAGTAGATACAAAAACAGTTGTTATTGGAGAACGAAAAGAAAATGAAAATCAGCTAGATTGCGGAATCTTTGTTGATATCTATCCACTCGATTTTGTTGGAAGTACAAAAAAAGAATGTGAAAGCTATTTTAAAAAACAAATAAAATATGAGTGGTTAAAAGGCTTGTCACAGCAAAAATCATTTGTCAAATCTAAAAGTAATGCAATTAATACTATAATTAAAATTCCTTTCTATTTATATTCAAGAATAAAAGGTCCCGATTATTTTTACGAAAAAATGGAAAAATTAGCAAATTTAAAGCATTCAATTGAAAATGATTATTGTTGTAGTTGTTATGGAACTGGCGGAATGAATTATAAAAAATTAATATTTAAATCTAATTTATTTGGCGAAGGTAGAGAATGTATGTTTAATGGATATTCTTTTATCATACCTATAGGATATGATGATATATTAAAGCAAGTATATGGTGATTATATGAAGTTGCCTCCTGTTCATGAACGTGTAGGTCATCATGAATATAAAGCTTATAAGTTATGATATATATTTATAGTTTTAAAAATATATGTTTTTCATACTCGTTGTGAAATCATATAACTAATTTTTTATATATATTTGATTTTAAAGTTATATTTATAAAGTAATAAGGTGGATATTTATAAATGAAATTTAATAGAACTAAAAATGCAACAAGGACTTTTTTCTTTGGATTATTAACTAAACTAATAACTATATTATTTCCATTTATTATTCGAACAATAATAATTTATAAGCTAGGAGCAGAATATGTGGGTTTGACTAGTCTGTTTACTTCGGTTTTACAAATATTAAATGTTTCAGAATTAGGTATTAGTTCTGCTATAAGTTTTTGCTTGTATAAGCCTATTGCAGAAGATGATAAAAAGTCAATTAATGCCTTGATAGCATTGATGAAAAAATTGTATAAAATAATTGGATGTGTAATACTAGGAACTGGTTTAATTATTATACCTTTTTTAAAACATTTTATTAGTGGAACATATCCTGAATCTGTAAATATATATATTCTTTATATTATTTATTTGTTGAATGCAGTAGTTTCATACTTTGGATATGCATATAAATCAATTTTATTTGAAGCATATCAAAAAGGTGATGTAAATCATAAAATATTAGCAATTGTTGAAGTACTCAAATATATAATGCAAATAATTGTATTAATTTGTTTTGCAAATTATTATTGGTTTGCAGCATTGTTACCATTTTCTTCAATATTGGTAACAATTATAACAGAAATTAATAGTAAGAAGCAATTTCCAGAAATCGAACCTAAAGGGGTTGTATCAGAAGAATTAAAAATTATAATCAGGAAAAAAGTTTTGTTTTTATCAGCTCATTCAATTGCAGCTACCCTTACAAATTCAATTGATAACATTGTAATTTCAAGTTCTCTAGGATTGATAGCTACGGCAATATACGGAAACTATTTTTATATTTTTTCATCAATTACTAGTATTATAGTAATCCTTTTTAGAGCAATTAAACCAGTGGTTGGAAATAGTATTTATTCGGATAGTACTGAAAAAAAAGATGAATTATTTGGAGCAATCCAATTTTTGATATATTGGATTGCGATTTGGACATCTACTAGCCTTTTATGTTTATATCAACCATTCATGAAAGTTTGGGTTGGAGATGCATATGTTTTAGGGATTTCAAGTGTGATGATGATTGTATTATATTATTACAGTAATATTATTAAGTTATCTTATTCAAATATTTACATTGACGCAGCTGGATTATGGGATAAAACTTTGTTGAGGCAAATCGCTGTGGCGATAATAAATCTTGTATTAGATGTGACTCTTGTCAATAAGTTTGGAATTGCAGGTATTGTATTTGCATCTTTTTTTGCCACAGCGCTAATTGGTCTACCTTTAGATGTTATTGTAACATATAAGTATATTTTGGAAAAAGATACAAAATCGGGATTGTTAAATACAGGATTACAATTCATCATTGCTACGTGTATTTGTATGATATCTTATTTTATATGTTCCAATATATCAATAAATAATGTTTATATTAATATATTTATAAATGTAATTATATGTTGTGTAGTGCCTAATCTTACACTATTTTTAATGTATAGAAATAGTTATTATTTCAAATTTTTGCTGGAGCACATTAATAGTTTAATAAAGAGAAACAGGTATATTAGTAATTAAGTTTTATATAGTGAATAGCATAAATTATTGTTACTCAGTACTTGCGTGATAGTTGTTTGGATGATGTACAAGATAAAGTATTTACTCTTGATTTGTTTAGAGGAGATTAATTTTAAAGCTAAAAAGTTATGTTTTTAGTTTTTTTTAGAATGTAAGATATATTTATGTTATATTTATTATGCTTTGTTTTTATAGAGAGGGAGGAATTTTATGGCAAAGAGTAGATTAGATCGTATGCCTAGTAATGATCTAAATGAAATGAAAGAGATTGATTTATTAGAATTATTTCGTGCGGTATTAAAATATATTCGATTGATTATTGTATTGTGTATTGTATTTGGTGCTGGTGGATTTTTAGGTACTAAGTTTTTGATTGCACCAACATATACAGCGAGTACATCAATTTATTTAACTCCACAGATTAATGATACTGGATCATTGGATTATAGTTCTCAGATGGCTAATGGCTTATTGGTTACCAATGTTGTAAATTTATTAACACAGAATAATGTCATGTCTGAAGTGGCTAAGGATGTTGGGTTAGAAAATGCAGATGCTGTAAAAAAATTTGTAAATGTTACAAATAAGCAGGATACACAAATTGTTACAGTAACTGCTACTACTGGGGATCCTAAGTTATCGAAGGATATCGCAAATGATACTGTAACTACATTTATTAATACGATGCAGAAGAACTTGAATGTTCGTAATATTGAAATTGTAGATAAGGCGAAATTGTCTTATGTTCCTAGTGGACCGAGTATTAAGAAAAACACAATGATGGCTACTTTAGTTGGTGGTATCATTGGTGTTGGTTATGCGGTATTGAAGTTCTTATTGGATAATCGTTTGCGTACTAAAGAAGAGGCAGAAACGTATTTGGGTATTCCTGTTTTTGCTGAATTCCCTGAAGTATAATGGAGAGGTTTATAGATCTTCACTCACATATCGCTTGGGGTATTGATGATGGTATGCCTTCTATGGAGGACGCTCAAAGTTCGTTAGAATTAGCTCGTAATGATGGTATTGTAGGAATATGTAGCACACCACACTTTATTCCTGGTCAATTAGATGTTTCTATTTATAATGAGATTGTTTCTCGCCAAATGGAATTAAAAGAAATGAGTTCCATACCAATTTATTGTGGTGGGGAAGTCATGATGAATAGTGAGTTTATTGATGGATTGGCTATGGAAATATATCCTACGTTAAACAGTTCGCGTTATATGCTTGTGGAATATAATGTGCTTCGTGATATTCATTCCATTGAGTATCGTGATGATTGTTTGTATGAATTAAAGGTTCGTGGTTATATTCCTGTGATTGCGCATATTGAACGTTATTTTCATTCCGAATTGGATTATTCAATTATAGAGAATTGGATTGATATGGGTTGTGTATTACAGATTAATCGTACATCTATTTTAGGAATGCATGGTAAGAAAATTCAGTCCAACGCATTATCATTTTTGGATAATGGATATTGTGATGTGATTGCAACAGATGCACATAGAGCAAATGGATCTCGTATTTCTATGTTGAGTGATGTATATTCAGTAGTAGGTAAGCGTATTGGGTTTGATAATGCAGATATTTTGATGTATACAAATCCTAAGCGTATTTTAGAAGATAAGGATATTTTAAATATAGAGGTTGTAAAGAAAAAGAAGCGTTTTAGCTTCTTTAGGAGATAAAAATGGCAAGAAAGAAAAGAAATCAGTTTGATGTTGATGAGATTTATCGTAATTTGCGTACAAATATAGAGTTTAGCCAGATGGATGATGAGATTCAAGTAATCAGTGTGGCAAGTACTATTCCTAATGAAGGAAAGAGTTCAGTGGCTTGTAACTTGGCTCGTATTATGGCAGCTAAATATAAAAATGTTTTATTGATAGATTGTGATTTAAGAAAACCTTCGGTTCATAAGATGATGAAAGTTTCAAATCGTTCTGGATTGACAAATATTATTGCACAATTTCAAGATGGCTTAAGTGTTAATTCTTATGAAGGAGTACAACAAGTTGTATTTGAAGGTGGACAAAACTTAACGGTAATTACAGCAGGTCACAGAGTACCAAATCCTAGTGAAGTATTGGGTTCAAAAAGAATGGGTCGTTTTTTAGAACAGGCGAGAAAAGAATTTAGTTATATAATTATTGATTTACCACCAGTAGCTATAGCTTCAGAGACAATTCCTTTATGTAACTTAAGTGATGGTGTACTTTATGTAGTTGATGCGAAGAATGCGGATAAGCGTAGAGTAAAGACGGCTATCAATGACTTAAAGCGTAATGGTGGTAATGTGATTGGTTTAGTAATGAATAAAGTGGACATGAGTGATGAAAAGCGTTATGGCTATGGATATGGCTATGGTTATGGCTATGGTTATTGAGGAGAGAATGATGGCAAAAAGAAATAGTTTATTGCTAATTGTGGCATTTGGCCTTCTTCTAACGGGTTGTAGCAAGTCTGGTTTAGAAATTACTAAGAATGACATTTTAGAAGTGGCTAGAGATGATGCGAATGCTTCTAAAAAAGATTGTGAAAATGTAGCTATCAAAGAAGAAAAAGGAGTCTACATTGTTTCTTTTAACACATCTGGTGGATCTTATGAGTATAAGATTGGTAAAGATGGTATTATACAAGAACGTAATTATAAAAGAAGCAATAGTGAAGAAGTTTCTACGACTGAACCTGTAGAGGAAAAAAAGGAAGAAACTAAATCTGAAACAGAAACAAAAAAAGAAGAAAAAAAAGAATCAACTTCATTTGATGAAAACCAACAACAAGCTATTAATGTGGCTTTAGCTAATGCAGGACTTGGACAAGAAGATGTTGCGGATGTTGATTGTACTTTAGATAAAGCAAGTCAAAAATATACAGTTACTTTTACATTCCAAGATATTCATAATACTTGTGTAGTGGATGCAACTACATTTGTTGTGTTATCTTCTATTCAAGGATAATTCAAAATGATACCTTCTATATGGAAGGTATTTTATTTCATTAGATTCTATACTGTTAAAATCAAATGATTTAGGAACATAATAAGTGAAATTCAATTCTCAGACTGTTTCAAACGGTCTTTTCTTTTTCTAAATAAAGAATGTTGGACTGAATATATTGAAAAGTGCTATATGTAAAGGATATTTTTTTACTTAAAAGGGTGTGTTTTAACCTTTTATAAAGTTTAAGGTTATATTCCAAATGTTGTAAAATAAGCTTTTGTACCGTATTAATGTAAAATCTCCTATACATATCGGCTTTATAACATTTTCCAAAAAGTTATCATTCGATTTTAACAGTATAGAATTCATTAGAAATGTTGGTTGACTCTAAGTGTTTGGAGTTGTAAAATACAAAAGTGCTTTAATAAATTTAAAACATTTTACTTAAGGAGATAAAATATGATTCGTTTGGAAACACATTGTCATACTAAATATTCTAAAGACAGTATGCTTCCATTCTCGTTATTATATTTAAAATGTAGGTTATGTCATATTGATTGGATTGCCGTTACAGAACATAATAACATTCAAGGAGCCACTGAATTTAAGAAGTATTGTGAAAAGAAAAAAAGTAAGCTTCATGTTATAATTGGAGAAGAGATTATGACACTTGATGGAGAAGTCATAGGTCTATTTCTAAAGGAGGAAATACCAGCTGGTTTGTCTTGTGATGAAACAATAACACGAATTCAAAAACAAGGTGGTATTGTATATGTTCCTCATCCGTATGATGAAAAGCGTGCTAAGACAGTACTTAAAGAAGAGTGTATTAAAAAGAATGCATTTAGAATTGATTGTATTGAGTGTTATAATGGGCGTAACATTTCAGATACATATGAAATGAAACAAACTGAAATTGCAGATAAATATAGCTTAAATTTTGTGATTGGTTCGGATGCTCATACTGTATGGGAGATTGGTAGAAATTACATGATGGTGAATTGTATACCGGATTCACCTGAAACTTTTAAACAGGCAATCAAGTATGCTGCTTTTCATAAGAAGAAGTGCTTAAAATTTAGTCACAAAATAACTAAGTTGGTTAAGTTACTTCGAATGTTAAAGAAGGGAAACTTCAATAAAATATATAGAGTTATCAAGAAAAGATTTGGAAGAACAGTGTAATCACTGGGCTAATGAAATAAAAAAATCTTATCAACCAGATCTTATTGTATATGTAGCTAAGGCTGGGTATTTAATAGGGAAAGAAATGAAAAATGTATTTAATGTACCATTGGTTGGTATTAGTGCGACTCGTGAAGGAAATGCATTAAAAGAAGTTGTAGGTCCTATTGTAAGTCTTATGCCTAATTTTGTTCGTAATATTTTAATTTCATTAGAACTAAAGTCAGATACACATAGCAAGAATACGGAAAGAAAAATTCACTATCATGAAGGTTTAGAGAAAATGAAATCAAAGAATATTCAACGCATTCTAGTTGTGGATGATTCGGTAGATACAGGACATTCTATGAAACAAGTAGTAGATGCCATTTCTTCTGGGTTTAATAATGCAGAAATCAAAATTGCAGGATTAAATGTATGGGATAAGAGTCGTTGTATTATCAATACGGATTTTGCTCTTTACAAAGATACAGTGATTAAAACTCCAATGTCCAAAGATTCGAAAGAATACAAAGAATTTATGAAAATTTATAATAGTGAAACTGACAATGGAACACTCTAAGAAAAGTACAATTTGTTCTTTTCTTTTTTTTTTAGTACAATATTAAGGACGTTTATATATGGAGTGAAATAGTTATGTCAAAAATTGGAACTTTAAAGATCACTATTGAATTTATATTTTATTGGATCTTAATTAATTTTTTACAAGAAATAAATGTATTACGTTTTTATGGAGAATATACAATCAAGTTATGTGCATTATATTTCTTGATGCAGTTATTGATTGGGCGTTATCAAGGAAAAGTATTATTAATGTATGATGAGATTCGTTTATTGATTTTAAGTCATATAGGTTTTTTCTTTGGTAGCTTTTTGATTTTTCCATTCTATTCATGGACTGTACGTAAAATATATGGATTTCTTTTATTAACTCTTGTTTTATTTGTCTTTGCAGGTTTTAATTCAAGATACACACATAAATGGTTTAGAAAAAAATATAAACATAATACTTTAATTGTGGGTGTGGGTCATACAGCTGCTGAGCTTGCCTTTGTTTGTAGAGGGAATAGCTATTCCTTACTAGATGTACAAGGATATGTAAACTGTAAGGCTTATGGAATTAATCAAGAACAAGTTGTTTCCAAAAAGAAAACAATTGGTTTAGAAGAGGTGGATTCATTTATTGAATCACGTAATATTGATACTGTATTAATTGCGATACCCGAATTGAATCAGAAGAATTTAAATTCATTATTTGAATTATTTAAGAAAAAAGTAAATGTGATTAAGTATTTACCACAAGTGAATGGTCTAGTAACGTTTGATACTAAGGTTGAAGATTTTGATGGAATCTTAATGATTTCAAATTCTCGTGGTGTAAATCAAATTGGATCTTATATTTTAAAACGTCTTATGGATATTTGTGCTGGACTATGCGGAATCCTAATTTTGATTCCATTAACTGTTTTTGTGTTTGTGAAAAATCGTAAAGAAGGAGATAAAGGGCCTATTTTCTTTACACAAAATCGAATTGGTAAGGATGGCAAAGAATTTAAGATGTATAAATATCGTACTATGGTGCTTGGTGCGGATAAGATTCTTGAAGAATTGATGGAAAAGGATCCGGCTATTCGTGAAGAATATACGAAAAACAAAAAATTAGCAAATGATCCTCGTATTACAAGTGCAGGTAAATTCTTGCGTGAAAAGAGTTTGGATGAATTTCCACAATTTATAAATGTATTACTTGGTCAAATGTCTTTGATAGGTCCTCGACCTTACTTACCACGTGAAAAAGAAGATATGGGACAATATTATGATGATGTTGTTGCATGTAAGCCGGGTATTACAGGTATGTGGCAAAGTCATGGTCGTAGTGATGTGGACTTTGACCACCGCTTAGTTTTAGATGAATATTATTATCGCAACTGGTCATTCTGGTTGGATGTAACATTATTATTTAAAACAGTTAAGCAAGTTCTTTATGGAAGAGGGGCAGTATAGACATGAAAGAACAAAATAAAGTTTTAAGAGGAATTGGAATTGTATTATCTATTCTGTTAGTTGTAGCATCATTTTATCTTTTATATCAATTGATTAAAATTAATGTGTTACCAACTAAATTATTATTTTTAATTACCATTATATTTGTATTATTAGATGCGATATTTGTGTTATTGTTGTGTTATTATACAAGAGCAGTTGTTTCAAAAATAATTTGTGTTGTTATTACTTTAGTACTTATATTTGGTTCTTGTGTGGGTGGTTATTATATTTCGAAAACAGGAAGTTTATTGACAAACATTACGAATGTAACGAAACATGCAAAAAATACGGTAAGTGTAGTAGTTAAACAATCAAGTGGTATAAAGAATAAATCACAGTTAAATGGTTTATCAGTTGGTACATTGCGTACGATTGGTACTCAAGGATCATCTAAAGCTTTAACAGAATTAAGTAAAGATGGTATTGTAATGAATCAAAGTGAATATGATAGTTTAAGTGCTATGTTAGAAGCTTTCTATAATGGAGAGGTGGATTCAATTATTATTAATGAATCGAGTCGTAGTCAAATCTTAGATATGGAAAGCTATGCGGATTTTGATAATAATACAAGAGTTGTTTATCAAACTTCTTATAAAGTAGAAAATACAGATAAGGCGAATGCAGTAACTGATATTACATCAAAACCATTCAATGTATTAATTTCAGGATCGGATACGCGTGGTGGATTTGATGAAAATGGTCGTAGTGATGTAATTATGGTGGCTACAGTCAATCCTAAGACAAGCACGATATTATTGACTTCTGTACCTCGTGACTTCTATGTAACAACCGCTTGTGATGCAGCAGATGGTTGTATGCAAGGAGCATTAGACAAAATTACACATACGGGTATTCATGGTACAAACACTACAAAACGTACAGTAGAACAATTGTTAGGTGTTGAAATCAACTATACATTTAAAGTAGGATTTGATGCAGTTACTGAGTTAGTTGATGCAGTTGGCGGAGTGGATGTAACTGTTGCTCCTGGATATGCAGTTAATAACTTTAATGCTTTATCAGGCTTTAGTGTTCATGAAGGAATGAATCATTTAAATGGAGAACAAGCTCTTGCGTTTGCACGTGAACGTTATGCATACACAGAAGGAGATCGACAGCGTACAAAGAATCAACAGTTAGTTTTGATGGGAATTGTTGATAAAATTACAAGTCCTTCAATTGTTCAGAACTATTCATCAATAATGGATGCAATGTCTAACACATTCTCAACTACGATGTCTAGTAGTGAGATTTCTGCTTTAATTAAATATCAAATTAACAACAATCCAAAATGGAAGATGGAACAGTATATGGTGGATGGAACAGGTGATACATTAATGTGTGCTGAACTTGGTGATGCAGCTAGTGTTATGGTTCCAGATCAAAGTACAGTTAAGATGGCTAAGGATAAAATTAATGCGGTTTTAGCTGGAAAATCAGCGGATGACGTAAAGTAATATAATTGGGATAGGTTTGCCTATCCCTTTTTTTTGTAGTATGATGGATAGGTCTAAGGAGAGTTTAATATGCAAAAAAATAAAAAGAAACCAAATAGGGTAGGAAAGGTATTTGGAGTCATCTTTTCTATTTTATTAGTTGCTGCAACAATGTACTTGTTGTTTAATTTAGTAAAATTAAATGTTTTACCAACAAAAATATTATTTTTAGTAACAGTTGTATTTGTACTTTTAGATTTAATTTTCATCTTATTATTGTGTTTTGCCACAAAGGGTGCTGTGTCTAAAATTATTTGTATTATCTTTACAATAACTATTGCGTTAGGTTCATGTATGGGTGGATATTATATTTCTAAAACGGGTAGCTTACTTTCAAATATGACGACTGTATCTTCTAACTCAAAAACAACTGTGAGTGTAGTTGTTAAAAAATCGAGTGATATGAAAAAGAAGAATGATTTGAATGGTCATAGTGTAGGTACTTTGAAAACAATTGGTACAGTTGGTTCAAAAAAGGTATTAAAAGAATTGAGTAATTCTGGTATTCAAATGAATCAGACTAAATATGATAGTATAAATTCTATGTTAGAAGCATTCTATAAAGGAGAGGTAGATTCAATCGTTATCAACGAATCAAGTCGTGATCAAATTACAGATATTCAATCATTTTCGGACTTTGATAAGAAGACTCGTGTAGTTTATCAAACGAGCTATGAAGTAGAGAATACAGATAAGGCAAATGCGGTAAGTAATATTACTACAACTCCATTTAATGTGTTAATTTCTGGTTCAGATACTCGTGGTGGATTTGATGAAAATGGTCGTAGTGATGTAATCATGGTGGCTACTGTAAATCCAAAAACAAATACTATTCTATTGACTTCAATTCCTCGTGACTATTATGTTACAACTGCTTGTGATGCAGGTGATGGATGTCAACAGGGAGCTTTAGATAAGATTACGCATACAGGTATTCATGGTACGAATACAACAAAACGTACGGTTGAACAATTATTGGGTATTGAAATTAACTATACATTTAAAGTTGGATTTGATACGGTAACAGATATTGTGGATGCTGTTGGTGGTATCGATGTAAATGTTGAACCTGGCTATGAATGCAGTAATTTCTTACATGCTCCAGGACTTAGTGTGCATGCAGGTGTGAACCACTTAAATGGCGAACAAGCGTTAGGATATGCTCGTGAGCGTTATGCATATAGTGAAGGGGATCGTCAGCGTACGAAGAACCAACAACAAGTTCTTATGGGAATTGTAAATAAAGTAACAAGCCCTGCTATTGTGACTAACTATGCTTCAATTATGGATAGTATGGCCAATACTTTCTCAACTACAATGTCAAATGATGAAATTACTAGTTTAATTAAATATCAATTGAATAAAAATCCTAAATGGAAAATTGAGCAATCTATGGTTGATGGTACTGGAGATACACAAATGTGTGCAGAACTTGGAAATGCTGCTTATGTAATGGTTCCAGATCAAAGTACTGTCACAAAGGCAACAAATAAAATTAATGCTGTTATGGAAGGAAAATCAGCGGATGATGTAGAGTAAGGAGAAATCTTTACTCTTTTTTATTTATGGGTATATAATTTAGGTGCGAGGTGTTGTTATAATGGAAACTTCTGATTATATACAAAATAGAATAAATACTAATATTCGTCACTTTGAGGAATTGAGTAAAAAGTATCATCGATGCCATGTAGGATTTATGATTGCTGTGTTTAGTTGTTTGATTGGAGTGGTTATATTAAGTGTTATTTATTTGATTGTTCCTGTTGTTTGGTTAATTCTTTCATCATGTGTATTGGTATTAGCAGGTCTATTCTTATTATTCTTTGATGTATTAAACAATTATTCTTCTAAGTCATTAGAGTATAAGTATAAAGCTAATTTATTAAGTTATGAGAAAAATTTATATCAGGCTAAAGAGAGTGGATTTAAAGGTTTTGCGTTTCGTTGTGAAAGATTTATGTAGTGATTATGGTGGTTATAATGAATATAACGGATGGGCAAGCCCATCCAATACGGTAAAATAAGTCCAGTTGATACGGTGACGAAGTCCATTGAATCCGTTGTATAAGTCCACACCTATATTGTAGATATAAACTATCATCCTCCTGTTGTAAGATAAAAACAGGTAAGTAAGTATACTTATCTAGTCTTGCGATTAGGAGGTGTTTTTTTTATGCGAGATGTTAAAAAAGTTTTGGAAATGAGATCACAAAACTATAGTCAGCGACAGATTTCTGTATCTCTTAAAATTTCAAGGGATACAATAAGAAAAATTTTTAATGTAGCTGATGACAAGAAAGTGTGTTGGTCATCTGTTAAAGATCTCAGTGAATCAGATGTCCAAAATTTATTATTTGAACAGGAGACGAAAATCAATTTATCCATTAAGCAACCTGATTTTGATTACATCCATAAGGAACTGTTAAAGCCAGGAACCACAATCAAACTGCTATGGGAAGAATATGTTGATGATTGTCGGTCAATCAAGAGTCCTTTTTACCAGTATAGCTACTTTTGCGAACGATATCGTGATTACGTTAAAAAGCATAATCTTACGATGCATATCAATCATAAACCGGGTGATAAAATGATGGTTGATTGGAATGGCACCCGTATGTATGTGTATGATCGTTACACAGGAGAAGCAATCCCTGCATATTTATTCGAGGCAACATTACCATTTAGTATGTACAGTTATGTTCAAGCATGTCCAAGCACGAAAATCAATGATTGGGTCGATTGCCATATCCAGGCTTACCGTTATTTTGGCGGAGTTACAAGACTTCTGATTCCAGACAATCTAAAAGTAGGAATTATCCAAAACAAGAAATATGAGGATCCAATATTAAACAAATCATATCAGGAAATGGCAGACTATTATGATACAACTATTATTCCAACAAGAGTGCGTAAGCCTAAAGATAAGGCAGCTGTTGAAGGCGCGGTTGGAGATTGTACAGTAGCCATTGTCGGTAAACTTAGAAACAGGAAATTCTTTTCGTTTGAGGACCTAAACAAAGCAATTATCAAAGAATTGGACAATTTCAATAACAGACCTTTTCAGAAAAAGGATGGTTCTAGAAAAAGCGTATATTTAGACGAAGAACTTCCGTTTATGAAAGCTCTACCTGAACAGCCATTTGAGTTGAGTGTATGGAAACGAGCTAAAGTTCAATTAAATTATCATATTTCGATAGAAAAAATGAATTATTCTGTGCCATACGAATACGTTGGAAATTATGTAGATGTAAAAGTCACAAAAAGAACTGTAACTGTATATTATAAAATGAATCAAATTTGTACCCATGATCGATTATATGGTCGTATCAATCAATACTCAACAAATGAAAGTCATATGCCGGAGAATCACCAAAAATTTCAATGGAACAAAGACCGTTTTATGAAGTGGGCTGCTTCTATTGGAGACAATACTTCGATTTTAGTTTCCAAACTATTTGATCGTTATAAAGTTGAAGAACAAGCTTATAAAGGTTGTATGTCATTGTTGAAACTATCAGATAAATATGGAAAAACCAGACTGGAAAATGCGTGTCAATTGGCGTTGGATCACATCAGTCAGCCTGGCTATAAAAATATTAAGATGATATTACAGTCAAATCAAGATTTGAAAGATAAAAATGATAATGTACAAAGTGAATGTGATATGCATGCCTTTGTGCGAGGAAAAGACTATGGTACTATGTCAAGAAAAAGGACTCATAAAATAGATAAATTTTAAATTTTAATG
>ERZ827488.1820-NODE-1820-length-23462-cov-6.357372_pt1 | contig 23462 bp, 27 predicted proteins | sample MGYA00519771_ERZ827488 | MGnify/ENA primary metagenome ERZ827488 (study PRJEB31778, sample SAMEA3449323) | human gut metagenome | biome: human gut; feature: human-associated habitat; material: faeces | place: United Kingdom | collected 2010/2012 ... | reverse complement strand
ATTTTTTTACACAAGTTTTTTATTTGATGTCTCCAAAATGGGGTTCACATCATATATGTAGTTTTTATAATGCATTTTCGATCTACTGTATCCTTTTCTATATATAGAATATCATTTAAATGAATAATATAAGAAATTCCATCTACATCGAATTTAATAGCTTTTTTACTATTAATTAAAGAAATAGCCTTTTTTATCGTTAAAACAAAATTATTCTCAAAATCATCATACTTAGATATAAAATCTAACAGCATAATCTGTGCTTTCAAAGCTTGATACCCAAGTTCATTATGAGAAGTTACAAATATAATAATACTATCCCAATCATCTTTTCTAATCTTTCTCGCTATATCAATTCCTGATATGCTATCTTTGATTTCAATATCTAATATATATATTTTTGATTTTTTCTCATTTATTTTATTTTCAAAAGATTTATCAAATTTTGAAAAGGTAGTGATTGTATAATCATCATCATTATTAATCAAAGTTTTATCAATAATCTTACTAATACTGCTTCTAAATAATTTCTCATCATCACATATTACAAATTCCACTTTCTTCTCTCCCCAGTTTACTCTAAGTAAATTAAACACATAATAACATATAAAAATTTAAAAATCAATGAGTACTACTGAAACACCTCATTATTTATACGCTCCATGATTCGCTTATCTTTAAAATTTAAAACATAATTATTAATTTTATTTTTATTCAATAACTTTGCTATTTTCCTATAGCTACCTATAATCTCGTGATAATCATCATATGATAACTGAGCCTTATACCTGACAACTTCAATTAAAAGCCTCTCTAAATCATATATTAATATATTAAATCCATGATAAGTAATTTTACTAATACCTATGTTATATAAACTAGTTGTCATAAATATTTGTTTAACATTATCATCATTAATTTTTCTATCTTTTTGTTTTGTAGCAATATAATAAGGATTTTTATCATTTTTTAAAAATCCATAACAATGGCACGCTGTTGTTAAAGTAAATACGGCATTTGGATGTTTGTGGGCAATATAATCTAGATAATCAAATTCCTTTGTTGTCGAATAGACACCTTTTTTTACCATGTAAAGTTCACAATTATTTACTTTTTTCTTTATTTGATAATCGCTTAAACCTTTTTTTGTCAAATCCGTATATAAGTAAATCATATCTACCACCTTTTCAAATTATACTTTTATTTTTACTTAAAATCAATAAATTACCTACAAATAGTTAAATTTCCAACTTATAACTTTTCTTTTTTAAAATAATCTTACGAATCCAGTCAACTGGGATAACTGTAAACGAAAGAAAAATAATAATTTGTAATTCTGTAAATGTTAGACCTGCTGTTCTAAATAAACTACCCCCATAGTAAATTAGCAATAATTGAACGATTAAAATAAAAGTAACAATGGCTAAAAACATTTTATTTTTTAAAATATTAGCCAATAAATTGATTCTAGTAGTTCTAGCATTAAAACAATTAAATATTCCTATGAAAATAAATAGCCCAAAAAAAGCTGTCATAAAATATTTGTCAGCAACATCTGTTCGAAAGAATTGTTTAAAAAAAGGAACTTTTAAAAATAAAACACAAAGTAATGAAGAATAAAAACCTGTAAATAAAATTTCGCTTAACATATAGCGATTCATAATAGAATCATTTTTTGTTTTTGGTTTCTCATCCATATATTCTAATAAAGGAGGTTCAAAAGAGAAAGCTAATCCTGCCAAAGTATCCATTACCATATTAATCCATAACATTTGAATTACCGTAATAGGAGTATTAACACCAATGAAAGGACCTATAATGGATAAACTAATTGCACAAATATTGACAGTAAGTTGAAAAATAATAAATTTACGAATACTTTTAAATATAGTTCTACCAAATAAAACTGCCTTTGCTATGGATAAAAAATTATCATCCATAATAACAATATCACTTGCTTCTTTTGCAACTTCTGTTCCACTTCCCATGGCAAAACCTACATCAGATTTTTTTAAAGCTGGTGAATCATTAACCCCATCACCTGTCATACCGACAATTAGTCCCTCTTCTTGCGCTAATCTTACCAAACGACTTTTATCAAATGGTAAAGCTCTTGCTACTACTTTTAAATTTAATAATTTAGATTTTACTTCATCATCAGACATATTGTTTAACTCATCGCTAGTTAAAATAATAGAATCTTGATCTAATAATCCTACTTCATTTGCTATAGAAACTGCCGTATCTTTATTATCTCCTGTAATCATTACAGTATTAATATGGGCTTTTTTAACTAGTTCGATACCTAATTTTGCTTCAGGACGAATATCATCTTTAATTAAAACTAATCCTACAAAAACTAATTCATTTATGTCATCTTGGATTGCCATAGCAATAATACGAATTCCTTGTTTTGTTTTATCCTTAATATAACGAGTTATTTTCTCTTTATTATAAAAACTTCTTTTTTCTCCCATCTCATTCAAATATTTTGTACATTTAGGAATAATTTTCTCGGGTGCTCCTTTTAAATAAGTGATCTTTCTATCTTTTTGAATTGTTGTTAACATATATTTATTTTTACTATCAAAAGGAACTGTTTTTAACACTTGTACAGAAGAAATTGGTGTCTTTATAAATCCCAAAATAGCACGATCTGTACTATTTCCCCCAATAATTTTATCTTCAGAATAACAACTAGCATTATTATACACCATTGAATCTTTAATTGTTGAATAAATTTTTCCTTTAATATCGGATTCCTTTTGATACGTTTTAAAATCACCTGTCATGATACCAATTACTTCAAGTTTACCTTTTGTAAGAGTTCCTGTTTTATCCGTAAACAAAATATTTAAATTTCCAGCTGTTTCAATTCCCACTAATTTACGAACTAAAACATTGTTTTTTAACATTTTTTTCATATTAGACGATAATACTAAAGTAATCATCATTGGTAATCCTTCAGGCACAGCAACTACAATTACTGTAACGCATAATGTAAGAGCATATAAAATATGACCAAACATTAAAGGAAAATTATGCAACATTTCTGATATTTTAGAAATTTCAAAATTATTTTGAATCACAACAACTGAAAACAGATAGGCAAAAGCAACTAAAAAAGCTCCAAGATAACCAATTTTGCTAATAAATTCAGCTAATTCACGAAGTCTAATTTTTAATGGACTATCTGGACTTTTTTCACTTAATTCACTAGCTAATTTTCCATATACAGTATCTACACCAACTTTTGTGACTAGCATTTTTCCTTCTTTAGAATAAATCACACTTCCTCTTAATATTTTTTTATCACCTTGAACAGTTTTTTCTTTTTCTTTTGTTTCTCCTGTTAAAGAAGATTCATCAACAGAAACATTTCCACTAACCAATATTCCGTCTGCTGGTACCTTATCCCCTGTTTCCAACATAACAATATCTCCAACTACAACTTCTGAAACATTAATTTCCACTTTTTTACGATTTCTTAAAACACGACATTTTATTTTAGAAGCTTCTTCTTGGAGTTTTATAAAGGCTTTTTCACTACCATACTCTGATATAGTAGATACAAAAGAAGCGATAAAAATAGCTATTACAATTCCAACCGTTTCATACCAATCAAAATCTTTAATTAAAAAAATTGTTTTGATGCCTAAAGCAATTAATAAAATACGAATAATAGGATCTCCCAAAGATTCTAAAAAAAGTTTAAAGAAACTATTTGTTTTATTATTTGTTAACTCATTTGTTCCATATTTTTCACGATTTTCTAATACTTCTTTTTCAGTTAAACCAATATCACTATTTGTTAACATATATATTCCTCCTCTAATGAATATTATTTAGCAATAATAATTCATAGAAGAAAATAAATACGACATTATTGTACAAAAAAAGCATGCTTAGCATGCATCATCACAGACAATATCAAATACTTTATTAAAATAATCAGAATATATTTTCTTTAATTCATTATGTTGATCATCCGTAAGACTAACATAAGGATCTTCTTGAGAATCAACTGTAGAACTATGTAAACCAATAATTTCACCATTTTTAACAAAAACTACAGTTGGAAAATATAATCTTTTAATAGTATCATCATTTAATCCATCATAAACTGGTAATTGATCATACATAAGTTTTACTAATTCTTCATATTCTTTTGTACCTGCTTCATCAGTTACAATATTACCTTGATCATCCAAATGTTTCTTGTCACGAATACTAAGAGCATTAAAATAATAAATCTTATTAATATTTAATTCTTTAGCAGCTTCTAAAAGTACAGGAACAGCATTACGACACCAAGGGCATTCTGGGAATCCAAAATAAATAACTCCTGTACCATTTTTTAACAAATTAGCAATTTCTTCATAGGATGCATATTGAATTGGATTTTTAACACTAATTTCAACATCCATATATTTCTTATTATTTGAATTTATTTGTCCATTTAATAATTCATATTCTTTTTTAAATTTCATAGCATCTGGTAATAATTTATTATTAAACATAGTTGTAGTACCTAAAATTACAACTAAAGCAGATAATACAACTGTAATTATTATTTTCTTTTTCATATTTACCTCTAATCTATATTTGAAATTTCTCTAAAATTATCAGGAAATCCTATCTTATTTAAAATAACATTCAATGGAACTGTATCAACTTTTCCATCTAAAACATCAATTTCATATCCAATTTGATACAAAACATCTTCAAATTCTTCCTTTGTAAGCATTTCTTTCATAATTATAATTAAAGCAAAAAGATCATTCTTACCATATTTATATTCATCTTTTTCTTTTTCTATTTCTAATATTGTATGATAACGGCAATCAGGAATAACTTTTTGAGTACGATGATCATATAACATATCTTCATGAGCACATAAGTTTCTAAAATTTGAAAGTAGTTGGAGATATGTCATTAATGTTTCTGGATTTAATTTATAAACTTTAGCAATATCAATTTGATCTTCTATTTTCAAAATACCGTATACTTCTGAGATAATTCCAAATGACAATACTTTAACTAAAATCCATAATGGAATATATCCATAATTACTAATATAATGTGAAGTAGCGGCATGTTGCTTTCCATTCACTCTAATTTGTCTTTTCACTTTATTCAATACATCATAAACTTGTCTAACTTTAATACTATCTTGATTAAAATTTTTAGGATCTAAATATTCTTTTTCTTTAAATCCATACTTTCTGGATAAATAATAGCTCATAATGGATTTCATATTATTTTCAATAATTAAGATATATTTAAACATGATATTTCTAATATTTCGATCAAAAACAAATGTACCATATAGTTCATCAAATGTGGTTCCTACGATAAACTCATTATCAATCCCCGTTCGTTGGAACAAATGTCTATACCCATTTAAAAAGAAATAATTCTCTCGAAATAAAATAGATCGAGCCTTATCAATATCATCAATAATTAATCCTCTATTTTTTAAAATTTCTATTTGTTCATCTAGAGTTTTAAATGTCTTTTTTCCCATAATTGAAACCTCCAGCATACAAGATAATTATATCATATAATTAATAGAAAAAAAACAGCAAAATTATGCTGAAAAGTATTTTAAAAGACCACTTGTAATAGATGTTACTATTCTATTTTGATAAGAGTCTTGTTTTAATAAATAACGATCATTAGAATTACTTAAAAAACCAACTTCTAGTAAAACACCTGGTCGTTCTATTCTTCTTTGTAAATAAAGTTCATCTACTTTTTTATAATTACGTGTACTTTTTAAATCTTTTTTAAATTGTTCTTGAAATATTTTAGCTATTTCTTCATTTTTTTCATTTGTATCGTCATAAAAAACTTGAGCTCCTCGCCATGTACTACTATCTTCAGCATTTAAATGAATTGATAAAAATATGTCGCAGTCAGATTTATTAATTGCATTTCCTCTTCTAGATAAATCGCTTCGTTTTCGATTAATCGTATTATTAGCAGATAAATCATAATCATCATATCTAGTTAAATAGACAATAGCCCCCATACTAGTTAATTTATTTTCCAGTTTTTTACTAATTTCTAAATTAATATCTTTTTCTTTTATTCCATTATACATAGCGCCCGGATCCAATCCTCCGTGTGCAGGAATCGGAAAAGTCCAAATTATATTATTTATATATTAGAATGCAAAATTCCATTCTATTTCAATATCTCTTGTTTTCGTTTCTTTATCATAAACACCAACATATACTTTATCAATGAACTCATCAACTATTACTTTATTTAAAGTATCAATATGTTTGTATTTCTTTAGTATTTCATCTGCTTGTTTTTGTTCTTCTTTAACTATCTTTAAATTATTAATTTCTAAATCAATAGTTTCTACTCTTTTAGTCATATTCTCAATTTCTTTTAGATAGTCATTTGTCATTATTATAAACATATCTTCTGTAATAGTACCTTTTACCTTATCTTCATAAAGATTTCGATAGTAATTTTTATTTTCTTCTATTTTCTTTGATAAGGTATTTTTTTCTTTTTCTAGTATTTTAATTGTTTCATTATTATCAGCATTTTGTAGATTTCTCTTTTCATATAGTTCTTTTAAATTATTTTTATCATAGTAATTATTCAGTAAATCATTTATAGCATTTAAAAGTATTTGTTCCACTTCATCCATTCTTATTGCTTTATTGTTGTCGCAAATGTGTTGTTTCTTAGCACCTTTACATTGTAAATAGGCTCTTTTCCCAGTTTCCTCACTTTTAACATGATACACATTTCTCATAAAAACTTTTTCACATTCTTTGCAATAAACTTTTCTTGATAAATAATGTATCTCTCCTGTTTTAGTAGGAGATTCATGAGTCCCTAGTCTTGCTTGTACTTTATTCCAAGTTTCCATATCAATTATAGGCTCGTGGGCATTTTCAATTCTACACCAATCTTTTTCATCTACTTTTCTAAATTTGTGTACTTTATAACCCATCGAAGTTATTTTACCCTGTACTAGATTACCAATATACACTTCATTTCGTAAGATTTGGGCGATTGTATCAACACCCCATTGAACACTTTTTAAATCACAATTAGAACATACAAACTTGCTACCTTTTTGCTTTTTATAAACTGATCTGGGTGGGACATTGTTATTATTTAGATATTCACATATTTTGTAATAGCCATAACCATTTGCATACATTTCAAATATTTTTTTTACAACTTCAGCTGCAACAGGATCGACTACTAATTTATGCTTATCATTTTCATCTCTTTCATAACCATAAGGAGCAAAACTTCCCATAAATAGTCCATCTTCTCTTTTATTTTTTAAAGACTTTTTAATATTAGTAGATAAATCATCTAAATACCATTCATTCATAAGTCCATTGATTTGTCTTGATTTTTTATTAGATTCAATGCTTGTATCAGCATTATCAACTATACTTACAAATCTAACTCCCCATTCAATGAATTTATTATGTAAATATCTTTCAATAACTTCCATATCTCTTGAAAATCTTGATTGACTTTTACATAAAACTAGATTGATTTTTCCACTTTCACAATCTTTGATAAGTCTTTCAAAGTCTGGTCTATAAGTTCCTGCTCCAGAAAAGTCATCATCTGAATATATATCAACTACATTCCAACCATTTTGAGTAGCATACTTTATACACATACTTCTTTGATTTACTATACTATCACTATCATCATTTTTATTTATCTTGAATCTATCTTCATCAGATAATCTACAATATACACCTACCTTTTCTATCATAGTAATTCCTCCAACTTCTTATTAGAGAAATAACTACAACTAATAAATACAAGTATATTATATAGCATTTTTAAGAATTCTTTAAGACTAATTCTTGATTTTCTAATGCAATAATAATATTTAATAATTTCTTATTAAAAATATCTTTCAATTCTTCATTACTTTTTTCATTGCTTGTTTTAAATTTATATTTTACATTATATACTACCTCCAATTTACTTCCCCCTTTTTTCATATTCTATAAAATTCCTCCAATCATAAACATCATTCCTTTCATTTATATTCTTTTAATAATTCGTTCATTTCTGCAATTTCTTCTTCGCTCATTGGCTCTGATACACATACTTCTGGATGTTCCATCCAATATGGTACAAGTTCTTTTTTTATTTTATATTCTTTTTTATATTTATTCTTTATATTATGGTCGCAATTTTTTGCTACCTCTAAATCGCAAGTATCTGCGTTGTCAGTAGCAATTAGTGGTATCTTTTCTACATTTAGATATATCTTTCTTTTGTTATCTTCTTGTTTTACGAAGATATATTTTAAACCTTTTAATTTAGACAATGAATAAGTAATCGTTCTTTCAGATACATTAAGATAATCAGTTAAATATTTATTACTTGCATAACAATATTCATCTTTAAAGGCAAGTGATATGATAAGACCTAATACTAAAATATCAGTTTTTGATAAGCTCTTATCAATAAATAATATTCCTGGTATTGTGATAAATTGACCTTTTATTTTTAAAATATTATCTTTCCTATCATTATTTGAACTTTCCTCGATTTAAGGCACAATTATCCCTAAGGGATTTATTTACATCTTTCCCCTAAAAGATAATGTTTTAATTTATTCTATATATCTTATAGAAAAGGTACTAACATAAATCTACGAACATTTACTGTACCTTAATTGCTAGTGTCTTTGACTATCCCAGCAATTTAATGGAATACATCCCTTTATCATACTCATTGTAGAGTAGATATTCACAAGTAGCCAATATTTGTAAGGCTTTTTTAAGTCCTACATTATTGATACTAACTACTTGTTGTAATTCCCCAACATTTAGATTGACAATGTATTTATCAAACCCTTTAGAGTAAAGATAGGAATAAACTAATTTCATCTCTGGCTTGATTCGTTTATCTTTCCAAATCTTAGACGGAATCTTGAAGTAGTTGTTAAGCATTCGATTCCTCCTTTCTTTTTGATTTTTTATATTTTATTTTCAAGTGTTAATTTTAATTAACACATTCAATATACATCATAAATACTATACTGTCAACACTTTTTGAAACAAATTAGTATATTTTGTTGATTTTAATTAACACATATGCTATGATTAGTCTGTGAGGTGTTATTCATGCAAGAAAAAAGAATCGGCGAAGTTATTGCTGAAGCGAGAGAAAAAGCAGGTCTTTCTCAAAGACAACTTGCTAAAATTGCAAATATAAGTAATGCTCAATTATCTAAAATTGAATCAGGAGAAATTGAAACACCTAATCCCAAAATGCTTAGAAGAATAAGTAATCATATAAATTTGAATTATCAAAAATTGATGTATATAATTGGTTTAGGTTTAGAAGTAAGTCCATTAAATCCTTTTATTAAAGACTACTATAATAAGATGAATTTAAAGCAGTTAGAAAATGCAGAAGTCAATATTTTTGGTAGTATTACAAATCAAGAGCAATTAATACAATCATGTGAAAAAAATTTAAAGAAAAAAGATATAACAGAGCAAGAAAAAGAATTACTACAACATACCATTGAAGATACTCAATATCAAATCAATACTTCGAATGAAATTATTCATTTAATTCAAACATTAAAAGTAAGGGAGAGAAATAAAAATGCAAAAAAGAAAAAATCAAATTAGAAATACATTAATTGTATTATTAAATATTTTATTAGTTATTAGTTTATTTTTAGTTTTAGGGTTAAAAAACAATTATGGATATGCCTTATATTGGTTTGGAGTTCCGTTTTTATTAGTTCTAACTATAACTGTTCTTCAAAAATGGAGCGTCCGAGGTTTGAATGCTGACTATGAAGAATCGAAAGTGATTCAAAGATCATTCGATGATACAACAGCTTATGCATTAATGTTTTTTGGATTTATATATTTAACAATTCAAGGAATAAATTGTTTCAAAGAAAATATAATCAACAACCCATATATTATTGTAGGATTTTTTGTAATAATGGTTATGTATGAATTAATGACTTATCTTGCAATTCATGTTGCAAAAAGAGATACTGCAAAATTACTTGAAAAAAAATATAATAACAAAAAGAAATAAATTTATGTGGCACGTTTTGTTTTCGGTACGAAAATGAAAGTGGCGATAATAAATTTATGACATCCTTACTTTTGAGAAACAAAAGAAAAAATAACCTTTTGCTTTTCGTAAGATTAGCATTAGGTTATTTTTATATAAAAAGATACGCATAAAATACTCGAGATTATTCGATTCCCCTAATGCGTATCTTTTCTTTTTATGAAACGATAGTGAAATAAAAAGGCAATAACTTTACTTACTTTAGTTTGCATAAGTTATTGCTTAAATGGGTTTCCAAAGGCTCTCCTTTGGCACACGAATCTAAGTTGGCTTTGCCGACTTAGTAGTGTGTTACTATAATGTAATTATAGTCTAAAAACCGAGCCATTAGTTATGAAATTTCTTTTGGCTCGTTTTTTGATTTAATCTGCTCTAAAATTTGTAATTTAGCGAATAGTAACTTAATTTTCCTTTTTATTAAACATATGGCGTACTTTATCTATTCGATTATTTGGTCTACGTGATTGAATAACTGGTTCACAAGTAGCAACTTGATAATCTTTTAATTCTGTCAAAAAAACTGCTTGCCCATTTGTATATAGAGTTAAAGTATTACGATATTCATTAATACAACGTACAGGAATATGTCCTGTAAAAATAACTTCATCATTTTTTGATTGACTTGTTTCAATTATTGCACAATGCTTTTGTGCATCATTATATGCACGAGAAAAGTATTCCTGTGGTGTAAAAAGTATAAACGAAAGATATGGCTCTAATAATTGCGTTCCCGCTTTTTTCAATGTTTGTTCAAGTACAATTGGGGCAAGAAAGCGAAAATCCGAGGGAGTACTAACAGGGCTATAATAAACACCATATTCAAAACATATTTTACAATCTGTCACTTTCCAACCATACAATCCTTGCTCCAGTCCATAATTAATACCTTCTCTTACTGCATTTTGGAAACTTTGATTTAAATAACCGAGTGAAACTTTGCTTTCGTACTGTATTCCACTGCCAATTGGAAGTGGAGTTATTGATAATCCAATTGATGCCCAAAATGGATTTGGTGGTACTTCAATATGAATAGTATAATCTGCCTTTTGTAATGGCTTTTCCAAATAAATTACGGTTGGATCTTCGATTCTTATGTTTATGTGATATTTTTCAATCAACAGAGAACAGATAACTTCTAACTGCACTGTTCCTAAAAAAGAAATGACGATTTCATGTGTTATCGTATCAACATAATAACGTAAAAGAGGATCCGTATCTGCAATTTCTGTAAGAGCATCCAATAATTTTTCTCTCTCTTCTATTTTTATCGGTTCAATTCTTGTTCGTAGTATTGGTACAGTCTTGTCATTCCATACATTGCATGGCAAAATCTTTTCATTTCCTATAATATCGTTCAATCTTAATGTATTGTTAGGTATAATAAAAATATCTCCAGAACAAACTATTTTTGTCTGTATCATTTCTCCATTTGAAGGAATATATATTTCTGTAAGTTTCACTTTCTTTTTTTCTGGCAATATAATTGTATCTCGTAAGTGTAATGTTCCACTGTAAAGACGCAAATAAACTAATCTTTGCTTATGGTCTGTATATTCAATTTTAAAAACTCTTCCACATAATTCTGAATCATTCTCATTCATTTCAGAACAAAAAAGATTTGAAATAGCTTCGATGAGTTGTTGAGTCCCTATATTATTTCTAGCACTTCCATGGTATATAGGAAACAACGAACCTTTTTTAACACACCTAGATTCTTCATACGTTAATTCTTGTATAGTCAATTTTTCTCCTACAATATATTTTTCTAAAAGTTTATCATTTTTGGAAATTACAGGATCCCATTCATCTAAATCAATGATATTTTTAATTGATATTTCTGGAGTTAATGTTACATTTTGCATAACAATAATATCATTTGAAAGTTTTTCTTTGATATTTTGATAAATATTATTTAAGTTAATTCCATACTGATCTATTTTATTTATAAAAATAATTGTTGGTATATTCATTTTTTGAAGTGCATGGAATAGTATTCGGGTTTGTGCTTGTACACCATCTTTAGCAGAAATTACTAAAATAGCTCCATCAAGAACAGATAAGGAACGATACACTTCTGTTATAAAATCTGTATGTCCAGGAGTATCTACAATATTGATTTTGTAGTCATTCCAATTAAAAGAAGTAACTGCTGCCTGAATTGTGATTCCACGCTGACGTTCTAAAAACATAGTATCAGTCCTTGTTGTTCCCTTATCTACACTGCCTAATTCTAAAATCGCTCCACTTGTATAAAGCAGACTTTCCGTTAAGGTTGTCTTTCCTGCATCTACATGAGCAAGAATACCAATGTTGATTATTTTCATGGAATTTCCCTCCCTACAAATTTATCTTTTAACTTAAAATCAATATTTGCTAATTTTGTTCTTTTAAACTATTCTCAAAATCAATTATCCACTTTTCTAATGTTTCTACTAATGCTAATTGTTGTTTGAACATTTGTTTTCCAACATTAGGAATATGTTGTCTATGAGATTGTCTTTCATTTAGTAATTCTTTTAATTCTAATATCTTTGATTTTATATTAGAAACAAGAATCTTTTTTTGTTCATCATCTACTAAATCTAAATTCGTGATAATAATATTAAAATCCAAATATAGACTAACATCATAATTTGAAATATCATTCATAAGTCTATTAAAATAATCATTACCTTTATCAGTAATAGTATATACTGCTTTATCTGGCATATTTCCCTCTTTCTCTTTATGGCTAACAATATATTCTTTTGATTCTAACTGTAATACTTTCTTATAAATAGACTGTTCACTAATTCTTACCCATCTTGGTATATTACGATATTCTATATTTTTTTTAATATCATAAGCACTTTGTGATTTTTGTTTAATAAGTCCTAATAATACCAAATCTATATTTGACATAATCTCTACTCCTTACTTAATATAATCTGTAACGCCAAGTCTATTTCCAAATGGATCTTCAAACTCGACAGCATTACCAGTTCCAATTTTAAAAGGCTCACTCAAAAATTTTATACCATTATTCAACATTTCTTTATAGAAGATTGCAACATCTTCTACTTCAAACCATATTGTAGGCTTTAAATTCTCAAATTTATTTTTGTCTTTTAAAATTATTGCAGGTTCTTCATTTCCAATATTATAAGCAACCATTCCCTTATCAGAGAAATCAAATTTCTTTTTTAACCCCAATATTTCCTCATAATATCTTTTTGCTTCTTCCATATTATCTGCAGGAAGAAAATAGTTGTCATAATTTTTCATATATTTAATGTTCTCCTCTCTGCTATAAATTACACTACTATATTTTATAGTAGTTATCGTTAAAAGTCAATAAATAATTGCATTTTATTCGTTTATGTTTCTTGTATTTATTGGATTTTAAAATTTAAACATTAAATAATCATTCCTCCACTATAATTTGTGGAGGAATATAAAAAATAATTATTTTCATAAGCCAATTAAGAGTTTTAAATAGTATTTACGAACTTTTTAATTATTCAATAGCCCCTTAAATTTAATTACATTGATATTTCACAATCATCTTTATTTTTTTCAAAATGTTTTGAAGATTTTAAATAACTAGGTACTTTTGCATAATCAAATAACTCATTTTCTTTAGTAGTATCTTTTGCTATATCATAAACATCATTACTGTTAAAATCTTCATTATCATAATAGTCCTTAATTTCATTTGTAGTGGCTTCTTTAGTCTTTTCATTACCAATTTGTAGTAATTCCCTAAAAAAGTGTTTTATAGCCACTAAAATGGATTTTAAATAAGATTTTAAATTATTATTTTCTTTTGTAAGATTCTGATTTCTAGTTGTAAGTGCTTTAATCTCTTTTTGCATATTTTTATTTTCTTTTTCTAGTGTTTGATGACTTTTAGTAAATGTTTGTACTTCATTAAATAACTCATCAATCTTGGGTTGAAATTCTATGGCTTTTTTTGTTTCATTAATAACCTTATTCATACTATCAAAAGTGTCTTTTCTTACCTTAACATAATCTTTATCAATTAAGGTGCTTTTAGTAGTTTTCATTTTTTCTTCAAAATCAGTCATAGCTTGATCTAAATTTTTATTAATAGTTTCAACTTTTCCCTCATAATATTTAGTTGTTTTCTTAAATTCTCGTACATTTTGATGTTCTCTACTACTTCCTTTAATTCCTCGCTCTAACTCATAACCTTTTTCTCTTAGTCGTAAGTTATAAATATCTTGTAATTCGCTTAGATGAAGGTTATTTTTGATATATTGTTTTTTAGATATTGTTAATCTTTCAGTATTTGTTCTTTTATCTAACTTTTTAATAAGTGGAACAACTACACAATGAATATGTGGTGTTTTTTCATCCATGTGCAGAGTAGCGTGTAATACTTGTTCCTTTTTATAACCTAAATCATTATAAACAAAATCCATACAAGTATTAGCCCATTCTAAAATTTGCTCTTTACTCATATCTTTAAAAAACTTGTTTGTAGCAGTAAACATTAACTCATCGGCTACAACACTTTTAGACTTGTTTAACATTTCAGTATAACTTCTTTTTCTATCATCTCTTTCAGTTTTTTGTTTTTCTTCATGTTGTTTTCGGTATTCTTTCGTTAATTCTTTAAATCCCTTAACATACTTCTCTTTTAGAGGTACTAATTCAACATTATTTTTAGTTAATTCTAACTTAATTTCAGGATTACTTTTATAGGCTTTCTTTTCTCGTTTATTGTGTGACCCGATTTGTGCTAAATCGTTAAGTGTATTTATACCTTGTACTCTAAATATTCCATAATTCATTTATCATTCCTCACTTTCTATTTAACTTTTGTGCATAATAAAAGATACTTTTTTCAAAGCACCTTTTGTTAAAAATTTCATTTGCTAATATCTTATACCTATATTTTTTCTTAAGAATTTCACTAAAATATGCAAATCGCTTTTCATTTTAAATAATTTATCTCTAAATTCACGCCAATTTTCACAATTAGTCACCATAATATATAATTTAGAAAAGTCAACAGACACAGTAGTTTCATTTTCATCTGATGAAATTTTGTATTTTTCAACTTCAGTAAAATGATGAAAATTTCTCAGTTTATAAGCAAAATCTGTAGTATTTTTATCAAATATATTTAATTCTTGTATTTCTTTTTCTAATAATTCACTATTTACATCAAATTTTTTTCCATCTATAATTAACAAATCAATAGCATCACGTATTTCATCATATTTTATTGCTACAAATTGAGTAAAGAAATATAATAAAATAGAATCTTCAATACTTTTTTCTAAATCTAGCATATAATCTAGATATATTTCTAATCCTGATATTTCCTCAATGATTAACATAAAAATAAAAATACTTGATTTATCATATTTACTTTTTTTAACCATTTTTTCAAATTTAGTTGTTTGATTATAAATTTGAAAAAATCTCTTTCTATCTTTTAATTTCACTTCAGGTATATTAATCTCATTTTTAAATAATGTTTCTTCAAATGCTCTGTAAAAAGCTTCTAAATGTGATGATATACTATTCGTAAATTTATATAAATCGCCATCATTTTTACATAATTTTAATGGTTCATAAAAAACATATTCAAAATATAATGTAGAACCAAATATTAGATTTTCGCCTAAAAAATAACCACAATAATACGCTATATCATTTTTGTAAATGTTTAATATATTAGTAGGATATTTATTTTTGGATTTTTCTAAAATATTATCTATTACCTTTTGTTTAGGAAAAAATTTCATACTATTTCTTAAACGTTTTAAAAATCTTCTAAATTCATTAAAATCAGTATGCTGATTTGAGTAATCATTCCATTTTTGGGCTAAAACTGATTCGGAAAAATTATATAATTCATTCAATTCTATAGCCATATCCTTTAACATAGCTGTATTTGCAAACTTCATAAAATTATCTAAATTCTTATTATCTTTAATCTGACTATGTAAATTGACTAAACCATTATACAAACTTATATATCCAATTAAATTTATTGCTATTTGAGACATACTTAAATAGCTTGGACTGCCATTTTCTTCTTTAATGATTTGCATTCTATCACCTTTGTCCTCATTTCTTTTTCTTAATATTGTTTTTAATATTGTTTTTCACTTGCTGTTTTTGTTCTTTATTAGGAAAATAAAACTCTTTTTTATTTCTATCATAACACAAGCTACTTTTATATTCCTTTAGTTCGGATTTAGAGATTAGCAAATAATATAAAGTATTTAAGAGCATTATTGTATCAATTTTTTTATTGCTATATGACTTACCATGTGACACAGGATTTCGTCTTGCTTTTTTATTTGTTTTAATTTTTATTTTATCATTAAATTCAATATCTTCATATAATAAATTTATATTACTATTTATCATCATAACTATAAATGGAAAATCATCTGAAATTTCCCTTTTTCTATCCAAATCTTCTATTATAGGCTCAAATAATTTTATTCTAGAATTACATCCTTTATTTAGCAAATAATAAGATAATAAGTTATCAATTAAACTCATTAATCCCATACTTGCTAGTGAATATGATTTATTATCATATGATAATATAATCTGATTAAATAGTTTGAGATCCTGTTTACTATTCATCATTTTTTTAATATCACAAATTAAACTATTAACTATCTTTTTATTAAAATACTTAGAAATGTATCTATCAAATTCCTTTTCGGTTTTAATGTTCGTTAAGATTTCATGTAATTCATCAGCCGACATTTGATATGGCATAATCCAAAAAAATTCACTTAATTTATCATAATAATCAAACCAACTATATATGCTATTAGGATTTGCTCTTGCTTCTTCTAATGACTTAGACAAAGATTCAAACAAGGGATTATTAATAGTTATAGTTGAAATTACTGTATTCATTAATGCCTTTTGCGATTCTGCAATTTGATTTATGGCATTAAATAATGGATTAGTAATACTTTCTATCATCTTATTGTTAATAATACTTAATTGTTTTTGAACAATAGATTCTATTGCTGAATGAAAACCATTCATAGATGAACTTAATGAATTAACTATATTTTCAGATATATTATAGGTTGGTAATTTTAACTTTTCTAACGGATTGGTTATCTTACTTATATTATTTATATCCTCAATATTTTTATAAAGTTGATTATTTTTTTTCAATTGCAAAAATAAATCAGGATTTTCTTCGTTACCTACATTTTTTCGATTATTCCCCAAAACAATCACTTCCTATATTACATTATATCATCAAAAAAGATACTCTCAAATAGAAGTACCTTAATATTCCTTATATTTATTAGCATTTTAGTCATTTCTCTTATTTTTGGATTTTTCAGTATCCTCCATGGCCAGGATCAATATAAATAACTTTTCCAAACAAAGGCAAACTATTATTATTTGCATTTATATAATTAATACTTCCAAGTGTTAGAATAAACAAAAATAAAACATATATTTTATATTTTAGCATGATACCACCTAATTAAATATATGTTTTAATATTGAAAATATTTAAATTTTTGTTATGTTGGGCAACACAAACCACCTTCAGAGTCACATACTACGCAACCATCTTGATTCGTTTCACTTTTTTTTATTAATTTCATCATTAGTTTTATTTTGATTATTATTACTATTACTTTTTTTGTAATTAATTTGATAATATCCCAATGAAACTATTATTATTACAATTATTAATACTCAAAATATTATTACATGTTTCTTTTTCATATTGCTCCTCTTGTATTTAAGTATGCCTCTACTTCAATCTTTTTGTCAAGTAATACAAATTTATTATCAAAAACAAATTATTATACATATATATTTTACATTACTCATGAATTTTCTTCATAATTAAATTTAAATCAGATATCGTAACATTAGAGGTCCCTTCATCTCCAGATATACTTGTAATTACCTGCAAAACTGTAACTTCCTCAAAGCGAAAAACAAATGATTGCGAAAAATTCATTTGACTAGTTGTGTCCATAGGTAGACTAAATGTTAAATCTTTCAAAGCTGATCCATTACTTGTTTGTAAATAAAAAGTTGCTCCGTGTGTAGTATCCGTATCTTTAACAAATCCAGAAAATGTTATTTCATAAATTCCAGGTTGTACCTCTATATCAGTATCATTCAAAATAGAAAAATATTTTGATGGGTTTGGAATAATCCATGAATCTTGTAAGGATACAGTTTCTGATGTATCTGAATCACTGAAACTTGTAAAAAATAATCCTTCATTTGATGAAGCAACTATAGGTCCTGCAGGTCCTATATCGCCTTGTGGTCCTGCGGGACCTATATCACCTTTTGGTCCTGCAGGTCCTATATCACCTTGTGGTCCAGTTGGTCCAATATCCCCTTTCTCACCTTTTAATCCAATATGTCCCTGAGGTCCTGTAGGACCCATTTCACCTCGAGGGCCAACGCCAGAATTGCCAAATCCTAAACATATAAGCTTATTTCTCAGCTTCATATTTTCTACCAATTCTTGATATTTTTTTGAAGACACAAAAACACCTCCTTAATAATAATATATGGAAGATTATTTTTAATGTCTAAACTTATTACTTAATAAGGTAATTACTTTCCCTCATATTTTTTATATAATTCGAATAATAATTTATCATATTTTTCTAAGTATTGATTTAATAATTTTTTTGATAGTTTTCTATTATATAAACGTTTTATTAAATCATTACGATGTGATTCAACTAAACCTATTAAATAAGAATATTCTTTATTCATAAATCACCTCACATCAATATTATATTGGTTAATCAGCCAATAGTCAACTGTCGTTTTACAATGTTAGAATTATAATTAGGAAGGTGATAACATGAATAAAATTTACAAAGTAGATTTTAAAAATGGATATTACCTTTTTAAACTAGAGCAATTATTAGAGGATAAAAACATTAGTAAAAATAAAATTATGCGCGATACAAATACAGATTTTAAAGTTCTAAAACGTCTCGGCACAGGTGAAATTGAAAGAATTGATATCACCGTCTTAGCAAGATTATGTGATTACTTAGATTGTGACATAAATGATATTTTTGAATATGTTTCCTATAGAAAAAATAATGCTACATAATTTAATTTATAATAGGCATCTTAATAGTAAGATGTTTTATTTTACAAAAATATACAGTTATATAGCCAATAGTCATAGAACATAATCAAATGTTAGAATTAACTTAGAAAAGGAGGGAATATCCATGGATAAAAAATATACCGTTGAATTTAAAAATGGATGTTATCTCTTCAAACTAGAGCAACTACTGAAAGAAAAAAATATTAGCAAATATAGAATTATGACTGATACACAAATTGACTATAAGGTTTTAAAAAGAATTTGGAGTGGGGAACTTACTAGAATTGATATTACTGTTTTAGCTAGATTATGCGATTATTTAGACTGTGAAATTACTGACATATTTGAATATAAAAAAAAGGATAATCATTGATTATTCTTTTTCATATCTAGCATAAATTCCACAAGGTAAAATCAAATCACTATCTTTAATTGGCAATCCTATTTCATCTGAATAAACTTTTCCACAGTATTTTTTCCCTATAGTTAATTTTAATATATTTTCCATTACATGTTTAGAAAGACCTGTTGTATAAGAATTAATAATAAAAAATAAAGGATCATCCGATAATATATTCATACATAATTCTACTAAAGGAAATAAATCTTTTTCAATATCCCATACTTCTCCATTTGACCCCCTACCATAACTTGGAGGATCCATGATGATAGCATCATATTGATTTCCACGTCTAATTTCTCTTTTTACAAATTTAACAACATCATCAACTAAATAACGAATAGGCCTATCATCCAAATGAGATGATCTAACATTTTCTTTTGCCCAATCAACCATACCACGACTAGAATCTACATGAACAACACTAGCACCAGCGGATAAACAAGCTACACTAGCACCTCCAGTATAAGCAAATAAATTTAGAACTTTAATCTGACGATTACTATTTTTAATTTTATCAATCATAAAATCCCAATTAGCAGCCTGTTCAGGAAAAAGTCCAGTATGTTTAAAACCCATTTGTTTAATATTAAATGTTAGATTTTTATAATGAACTTGCCAAGTTTCAGGCGTTTTTTTTAAATTTTTCCAATAACCTCCACCTTTATTACTACGATGATAATGTGCATTAATATCTGGATATTTTTCTAACAAATTGCCATTATCCCATATAATTTGTGGGTCAGGTCTAAGTAGATTAATATGATTCCAATCTTCTAATTTTTCACCATTAGATGCATCCAATATTTTATATTCTGTCCATTCATTGCTTAAAGTCATAATCTCACCTCATTTATTATAACATAAAAAAACCAAGAAATAAATCTTGGCTTGATATATGCATATTATCTCTTTGAGAATTGTGGTAGTCCAGTTTTAAAGGAAAAAAACGACTTTTGTTGCCTACCTGTTGCCTACTAAATGATTTTTTCCATATACTAACCGTGTTTTAGTGCAATAAAAAAAGGTAAGGAAATAATTGTCCTTACCTTTATATTTTCATTAAAATAATTTAATATTATCCCAACGAGTTAATCCATTCTGTAAATTTAAATTAACCTGTCTTTGAACTTCATCGTAATTTGAACCTAATGCTTTTCTTCTATCAGCACCATTTCCAAAATCACCTCTGATTGTTTTCTTTACTAATGTTAATAACTCATCATTTGAACTATTTGAAGCAGGTGTATTACTTGCCATCTTATTATTAACTATTTCTTGAATTGCATTATAATCATATCCAGCATCTGTTAATCTTTGTTTTCTTTCAGGATTGTTTCCCCATTTGCCTTGAATAACTTCATTTGCAATTTCTTCATTAGACTTACTTGGTGTTGGTGTTGGTGTTGGAACTGGTTCTACATAATGAACATCACCAATAGCAGGATTGACAATGCATCCTCTAAAAGTATAACCATTACCTAAGCCCCATCTACCATTTGAATTAGTTCTTACACTATTCCAAAATGCAGTTCTTGAACCATAACCACTTTCTGATGTAAGTATTTTATTTGCACCATCTATTCTTTCAACTACTGCAACATGACCTGCACCATCATTTCCACTTAATGTAGCACCTTTTTGCCATACCATAATACCACCTAATGTTGGATATGATACAACGGTTAAACCACATTTTTTTGCCCTTTCAATAAAATTTTCAGCATTACAGTTTAAATAAGGATACTTCATGCTACCTATAATTTCATTAAAACGACCACAGGCATAGCCTACACAGTTAGCAAGTACATTACAACCTGCATCTGTTGGACTACCTTGTATACATTGACTATAACCACCTCTTGAAGTAGTATTATAAAATTTATTACCTGCTGATGGTTTACTTGTTCTCATTTCCATCTTCACTCACCTCCTCTTGATTTTCGATTGTACAATCTTCACCATCTACTAACACATCCAATGCATCAGTATTAAAAGTGTCTTGTACTTCCATTTCTTCTTGAACTTCTTCTGTTAATACTTCTTTTTCTTCCATAATCTTGACCTCCTTTTGAAGAAAATTTTATAAAAAACGAGAATTTTATTTTTTCTCGTTTTTTGCATTAAAATTACTTAATCCATTAGAACCTAAACTAATGGAAATTGATGTTAAAAGATATAAAAATATATCAATAAAACAAAAACTATTCATAACAATATTTGTTATAACTAAAAGAACAAATGATATAAAAAAACTCCAATATTTTGTTGGAATTTTCTTAACAAACTTTAATTCTTTCGTAAACTCTACTACCATAAATACAATTGATACAAAACTAGCATAAGTTTTTAAAACATCCCATGTAAGAAATTGTTCCATATTTCATTCCTCCTATTTTAATCCTAATTTAAATAATGCATAAGCAAGGATGGCATAAAATAAATAATCTACCAATTTATCCCATTTCATTCCTTTGCTTTTATCACTACTTTGCAATTTAGTATCTATTCTTTCAACTGCACTTTCAACTTTTCCCATTCGATAATTCATCTTTTCCATTATTGAATATGTTTTTTCCAATTCATCTAACCTAGTAAATAGCTTTGATGATGGAAGACCACGATGTCCGCTCAATGCCGCATGCGTACTCTCACCACCGACAGGAAGACTGCTGGATCGAAGATGTCCCACACCTTTAGATAGGACACTCTCACTCACACCGTGATAGATGGGAAGATCGACACTGATCTTCGGTATCTCGATGCGTGCCATGACATCGCTGTCCTTCAATCGCAGCTGTTTTTCATAAGCCTTCTCTGTCAGATACTTGTCACTGATACCCTGGATATAGTTCCCTTGAGTTTGAAACAACATATCGTTATAGGTGTCTGCCGCCTTCAACAGACCTTCCACCTGATCTTCATTGCGTCGTAGCGCTTTGGAATATGTCTTCAGGGAATCGGACTGTACACTTCGCTGATACAGACCACTCACTATGGGATAGCTGCAGATCAGAAAGCCGACGAGGATGATCGCTATGCTCCACCATCGTCTTCCGGATCTTTTTTTACTCTTCATTTCCCATCATCCACATGGCTTCTCTTTCTGTGGATACCATAACCGGCGATCATCAGCCCTGCCCCAAGAGCAACCATGACGATCGTCAGCTGTGATCCTGTGACCGGTAGCTTACTTCCGACTTTGTTTACTACCGTTAGATTCATGGAACCTTGTGTCGCATCTGTCTCCAGTTTATTATCTTTTTCAGAAGTTGCACCATCATAGAATTCTTTGAAATGAGCAGTTGCCTCCAGCTTCTGCAAGATCTTATCCGTTGTGCCTTCGCCGGCTACGTAGCTGTTTCTATCGTCGGTATAGGTCGGTCTTACCGTCAATACGATCGGATCCAATAATTTACGGTATCCATCGGGTGCTTGCGCTTCCTTCAGCCAATATGTCCCTTGATCTAACCCAAAGATCGTAAAGTTACCATCCAAAGGTGTGACGATCTCGACGGCTTCCTTCGGCTGTGTCCCGCCGTCATGATCATTACCGCCTGCCGCATCACGGTTGATCACGTTATAACCGTCAGGAGTACGTTTCAGATATACTTCCTTCGTACAGTCCGCATCGCTGTACAGACGGAATCTTGCGTCCTTCAACGGTGCGTGGTCATTGATCTTCGATACGTTCAGCTTATAGGTGAAGCACACGACCGTATCCCACGGTGTCTCTCCGGTCTTTCCGACACCATCCGCATCCGGGTCATTGGAGAACTCCAGCTTCACACTGTTCTCGAAGCCCGGTCTTCCGGTATCCTTGGTAGCCTCATCGTT
>ERZ827488.1792-NODE-1792-length-23827-cov-6.233426_pt1 | contig 23827 bp, 37 predicted proteins | sample MGYA00519771_ERZ827488 | MGnify/ENA primary metagenome ERZ827488 (study PRJEB31778, sample SAMEA3449323) | human gut metagenome | biome: human gut; feature: human-associated habitat; material: faeces | place: United Kingdom | collected 2010/2012 ... | reverse complement strand
ACTTCAAACCTATAATACAAAGACACAACCAAAGAGACGTAAAAAGAACAAATGGAATAATAAAAAAATAATAAAAACCTAAAAATTCTACCTAAGCACAAATCCGCGTCGGCGGCGCCAAAATGATTAATGATTTAATGTGGGTTGTAGTAATGAGGTTCAAACTCTCGGACTTGTGAAGGATAATTTTTTAGAAAATAAATATATAAATAATAGTATAATATGCATATCAATATTCATAGCCTTTATATAATAATACACCAAAATAATTATTGAAATTAAACATATAAATTGGTGTAAAATGTTGACTTTGTATAATAAAAATGCTATAATGTATATAGAGATAAGGAAAGAGGAACACATAAAAAGGAGCTGATAAAATGATATATGTGTTCAATGCTTTATTTGAAACAATTATATTTTTAATAATAACAACATCACTCGTTCTATTATTAAATTATATCTTTATAAATGATTTTAGAAAGTTAATAAACAAAATAAAAAGAGTTATCTTCAACCCTCGAAAAGTTAACAAGATAACTCAAATCAAAAAACTAATATATAACTATTTCTTTTAAAAAGATTAGTTGTATATAAGAAAAGGTTGTTCCCTTTCCTCGTCTCTCATTATATATTTAAAAAATAAAAATGTCAAGTATGACATAATGGGAGGAATGAAAAATATGAAAAATTTAAATGAATTAAAAAAAGAAACTATTAAAAAATTAGAGAAAATAAAAAATAATTTAAGTTATGACAATGAAGAAAACTATGTAAATATGGTTAATACAATGATAGACTATGACAATGAGGCACAAGATAGTTTATATTTATATGATACAACACAAGAATTGGTTGAGTTTGTAGACGATGAAATATTAACATATTTAATTAAAGAAAATAGCGATAGTGTATCAAGATTAAGATGCTTTATAAATGATACAAACGACGACAATATTTATAAATTAGATGGTTATGGCAATTTAGAAAACGTAAATATAAATGATTTTGAGTTCTGTATTGATGAAGCTATAACAAAATTAAAAGAAAGTTTGGAGGCTTAACTATGATACAACCTTTTACAATTACAAAAGAACAATTAAAGGACATTGATTATATATGCCCAGCTGGAAAAGATTATAATTTATATTTAAATAATGGACAACATTGGGAACTTTCAGAAAGTGGAAAAACTTTGTATTTAGTAAACGAAAATCCACTACACTATATTAGATTTAATGTATCAAAGACTATTTTTGTATTGGTGGTGGCTTAATATGGAATATATAACAATTATATTATTATTAACAACTACCCTACTTCTTTATAGATTAAATTACTATAAAGAAAAATATCAAATATATTATAACAATTATAAGCAATGTTTAAATGCATTAAAAGAATATGACCCAAAGTTAAAAGCATATTTAGAAAGTAAAAAGTAAAGAGGTGTAAAAATGACTGATAAAATAATGGAATATTTAAAAAATGAATTTAATTTTGACTATAGTAATTCATTTACTAGAAATACATTTATAAACATGATTGATTATGCAGTAGATAACTTTAACAATAGTAAAGACCAACTAGCATATTATTTAAGCAATATTATTGATGAACTTACATTTGAAGAAATTAAGAAAGTAATTGATGAGGCGAAAGAAAATGATTAACTGGGAAGAATTAAAAGAAAATAATACTTTAGAAGATTTTTATAATATACTATGTAGAAATAAACCACATAGAAATAGTAAAAAATATAAAGAATGGGACTATTTAGAAAGTATTGCATATGAAAAATTATTAGATAATAATGAGAATATAAAACAATGCAATGAAATAATTGATAGTATCATTGAATACTTGAAAAAAGAAAAAATGGAGGTTTTAAAAAATTATGATTTATAGGAATACTAATATTACAGAAAAAGATAATTATGTTATAGGTACAATAAAAGACTTAAAAGAATATTTTAGGTATCAGATAGCAAGTCAATGCATGACTGGAGAAGAAGAAAAAGAGGGCTTTACTAATGAAGTGCGTGAAATATGTGACTTGCTAGATACTTTAGAAGAAGATTTACAACTTTATCCCGATTATGCAACTATGAAAGTGTCTAAAATGGAAATGGGCAACTTTATAATAGAAAGAGAGGATTAAAAAATGACCACATCAGAAAGTAAAATATTAAAATATAAAAACATTAATATTTTAAAAGAAAAGACCGATAAGAAATTTAATTTATATACTTTAATTAATAATAAAAATGAATTATTAAATGGTGTACAATTTAGAAAAATAGAAGATTGCAAGATGTTCATAAATGAAATACTAAAAGGAGATGAAAACAATGAATTTTAAAGAATATGATGAAATAATAAAAAAACATAAATATGATATGTTATCTATGATAATATACTATAATTTAAAATGTAATGATGACTTAATTATCGATGAATTAACAGAAGAAGATATACAAAAATTTATTCAATTAATATGGTCGGCTTATATGTGTGACGAACAACATCTTGACTTGGCCTTTATTTGTGATAAACTAGTAGAAAATGCCGAAAAAATACTTGACGGAAACTGGACAAAATGGGATTTATTGGAGGTATGCTATGAGTAAAACATATTGTTATATAAGAATCAGTACTGACAAGCAAGAATATAACAGACAAGTCCAAATATTTAAGGATAAAGGCTATATAAATGGCGTTAACTGTGAATATATAGAAGAAACTTTCACAGGGACCAAAACAAAACGCCCCGAATTTGACAAACTAATTAAAAAAATGGAAAAAGGCGACACTCTAGTATGTGAAAGCCTTTCTCGTTTATCTCGTGGCGGTGTTATTAAAACACTTGACCTTATAACCGAATTTATACAAAAAAAACAAATAAATGTAATTATATTAAAAGAAAATTTTTACCTACAAGCTGGAGAAAAACCAGACGCAAACACTAACTTATTATTGGGGATATTCTCAGTTCTTGGACAATTTGAAAGAGATTTAATAAGCGAAAGAACAAAAGAAGGCTTGAAAGCAGTTAAAACAAAAGGTACAAGATTAGGAAAACCAAAAGGACAATATAATACTAAAGAAAATTTTATAAAAACGATTGAAAAGATGATAAATGAACATATAGGGCAAACAAAAGCGACCATGTGGACTAATTACCCCGTAAAATCTTTTAAAAATGATTTAAAAAAATGTTATATCAAATATAACACTAAAGATTATCAAGAAATATTAAAAAGAATAAAGGAGGATTCAACCGAATGGGAACAATTTTAATAATATTACTAGCTATGTGGTGTGGCTTGTGTGATTTTGCAAAAAAACAAAAATAGTCAAATTAAAAAGACTATTTTTTTATTAATTATTTATACAGGAATAGTATTATTTTTATTGTTTTAATGCCCCATATTTACCTATTTTAGCCGTTTTAAGCAATGTTTTGAATTATAGTACAATTGTATCAATTTAGTATTTATCAAGCAAATAAGCCTATAAAATAAAATCATATTATTCAATAAAATATAATAAAAAGATGCATGAAAACACACCTATTTACCCACGGACGAAGTCGCAAAACTTTTTCCAACTCCACAGTCAAAAAACTTTTTCCAGTCAATCTTTTTCCACCTCTTCGAATTCTGCATCTATAACATTATCTCTTTTTAGTGCTTCTAATTGTCTATTTATATCATCTATGTTTGTTTCTTTCTTATGTTCAATTACAACAGGTGCTGAAGCTTCAACAAACCCATGTTGTGATTTTAATGTAAACATACTAGATATTTCTCTTAATTCTCCTAGTTGTGCTGATGTTAATACAGATGTAGTAATATAATCGTCAATTATTCCCATTATATCCATTTTATCTGGATCTACCATATAATTGTCATATGTCTTTCTTGATATACCTAGCAAAGCACAAAAAGTACCTTTTGATGGTGGAAACTTACATATTGTATTTATTTTTGCTACCATGTCCATATAAATGTTTAGTGCTTCACCTAATTCGTAAGATGTATACGATTTATTTTGGATAGTTGCTATATCTGATACACTTCTTTTTGTTATTAAAGGCAATATTTGTGATACTGTTAACCCATTATTTTGTGAAACTTTTTCCTTGATGACTTCTGCCACGGTTTCCATTTTACTTCTAATATTTGGTAATAATAAATCTTTTGTTTCTTCTCTGATTTGATTTACAAGTTGTTCCTGTTCTTGTATCTTTTTTTCTCTACTTTCACGGTTAGATTCTTTTATCTTTTGTATATGCTCTTCTGTTTTAATCTTTTTCCCAGTTGCCATCTAACTTACCTCTCTTATCTCTTTCTTTTCCAGTTTGAAAATCGCTATATTCCTGTAAATCTTTTTCCATTTGTTTATAGTATAAAACACTATCATATACACAATAATCTTCATAAAGCCATAATCTATAATCATCTATAAATTCAAAACAAACACTATGTTTTTTGTATTTCTTATTCATAAAAGAAATAAACGTTCTATCATATTTACTTATGTAAGACATCATCATCACCATTATTAACTTTTTCTAACATATCAATCCAATTAATTATTTCAAATGGTATGTTTTTGAGTTCTTCTTCTGAGCATTCTTTCAATTTTAATAAAGATAATTGTTTCCTAATATGAAATATTATTTTATATAATGTATCTGTTTTATCATGTTCATTTTGATATAATCCTAAAATTTGTTTATTTAACTGTTTCTGTTTATCTAGTTCTTTTAATAAATCTTTATTTATACTTTGACTTATACAATAACAACACATTCCAGTAAATATTGTTATTATTAAAGCTTTAATTATTATTTCCATATTCTATAATCACTTCCACTCCTTCTTCTTCTGCGTAATATTTTTCTATTTCTAAATAAGCTACTTGTGAATCATCTTTATATGCTATACCGTTGAGTGAATCACATATTATTTTTGCTATATTATCACTGTCAGGTTTTTTTAGGTGTTCAGTTCCAATTAATAAATTATATTGCTTTTTAGATATGCTTTTATTTGGCTTAAAATAGGCTTTTATAAACATTTTTACAAGCCCAGTATATTCTTTATTAAGTTGGTCTTTGCATTGTTCTATTGCCGATAATTTAACTAACTTTTCATATTCTGTTGTTTGTTTTGGATTATACGTTGATACATAATTGCCTATTTTACGAAATCTAGGTCTTGCCTTTCCCTGTGGCTTTCCAGATACTATAAATTTAATCATTATTTTCCTACTTTCTATCAAAAAAGAGAGAATTATTGTATTCTCCCTTCAAAATTCATTTGGTAGGCAAACTAGGACTTGAACCTAGAACCGCTGGTGTATAAGTCCGTCTTGTTTACCAATTTCAACATACGAGCAAATAATAAAACAATATAACAACTAGGTCCAATGTTGCTAGATGGCCTACTATGTTTTCAATAGGTATATTGTTTTATAAGTACCTTTAATAGATACTGTCTAATGGTATAAGTTAAGCATATTTAGGCTCGTGTTACCTACCCCTCTAACCATTTCATCAATTACATTTCCTACTATCATACCCGGGTTAGTAAAGGTTCTTGCTTATTGATTACTCACTTAACTAGGACGATTATTTTATACCACTAGACACTACCTACTAGAGATAGTATTAACAAGTTTTGATTTGTCGATTTTAATTCTAGACAATGGAGTCCTCTCTATCTTCTCTCCTAGAATATTTTTTCTCTTGTGAGAAATAAATTGAGCAAAGTGCCTTATAGACACCATATCAAGTAAATATAATAACTTTGATATTATCTCACAGGCATCGAACCTGACATCTGCCTTAATAAACAGATAAGTTTACGTTCTTATGTTTCGTCTTACTTGCGTCTACCACTTCCGCCATTACATTTTATATATTTACTCAATGTGCTACCTATAAAGATAGTATTTAATATTCTTTGGCAATTTGTTAAACAGTGTTTCTCACACTAATTCATTATGAACAATTATTATTCAGTCAATGGCAAGTATTAGTCCTGATAAGGAGCGACCTTATTTCCTCTAATACCTAGTATAAATACCCTAGACCATATTGGATTCATTACCAACAATTTTCACACACGTTAGAAGCATTAATTTAAAAAAACTTTTTTTCTTGTTAATCCTAATTATCTATGTAATCTTGCAGATTTGTGCTACTCAAACTAGGCACTAGTCTTATACATATATTTCTATATCTCAACTGCAACAACCGATTTATGGTATCTTATTTTCACTCTATATCACCACAATATAGTATTACTAATAAGTTATCGTCCTATTTTCCATAGGCGGTTTTGATTATCGGCGACTAGACCTCTATACTTTATAACATTTCATAATAAACCACTATTATCTCTTTTCCTACATTTTGTAAGTCTCAGCTTTTTAAACGAGTTACCTCTCAGCCTACTCAATCCATCACAAATTCGCACTTGTAATTAATAAGAACAAGATAATATCCATACTACATTGCATTGTAGTCTGTCATATGGTTTATTTAACAAATTGTCAAAGAATATTAATATTGGTTGTCCCTCTAGGATTCGAACCTAGAATCTTCGCAATCAAAGTGCGATGTGTTGCCAATTCCACCAAAGGACAATATTGGTTGCTCTCGCAAGAGTCGAACTTGCTATTTACAGGGTATGAGCCTGTCGTGATTATCCGTTTCACTCGAGAGTAATATAGGAGGAAAGTACGAAAGGAGATTATACTTTCCTACATTAACTAGAAAGGAGGTGATGCTTATACACCACGTGATATCTCTATCACAATTACAATATATCAGTATTTTTACTGAACTTTTAATGAACTTTTATAAATTTTTTTAAATTTTTATAATAATTTTTATATATTGCTCTTTCAGTAAAAGGCTTTATATCATTTTTATAGTTTTCATCTGCTACTTTTTGTATGGCTTTATTAATAGACATTCCATTCAAGTAATACAAATATATTCTATATTCTATACTATTCTTAGATAATTTCGATAAATTAATTTTACATTCTTCAAGTAAATTTTTCTTTTCATTTATCTTATTAATAACTTTTGAATCACTACTATCAAATTTTTCTAGTATATCTATTTCAATCATTAAATCATTAATGTATGGTATACAATCCATTTATACCCCTTCTTTCACCTTTTATCGATACTGCTTGTATGATATTTTCTATTATATTTATAGATTCTTCTGGCATAATATTTTATTCTAAAAAGTTATCATCTATAGAAACACTCTCGCCAAAGTCTTCAAAAGGATCTTCTTCTACTTGTTCTGTTGTGATTTCATCATTGCTAGTCTTTTTACCACCTAAGAATTGTACATTGCTTGTCATTATCTCAAATGATGTTCTATTATTTCCATCTTTATCAGTATAATTACTCATACTAATTGAGCCATCAACAAGTATTAAACTACCTTTATTTTGATATTGAACAAGGTTTTCAGCAGGCTTTCCCCAAACTGTTACTGGAATAAAATCTGTACCCTCATTCATTCTATTTACTGCTATATTAAATCTGCAATATGCTTTATTTGAACCTGTATATCTTAATTCTAAATCTGTAGATATTCTTCCTACTAAAGTTACCTTATTAAACATTATTTAATCACCAATTTACCTTTCTTATCAATAATCCCATATCTAGTTAGTATTTCCTCAACTTCTTCTTTTGTTTTAGCAATTCCAACATGTGCTTTTACTGTTTTAACTAAATCATTTATTTCGCTTAATTTATTTTCTTTTTCATTCATTAATTCATAATAATCGTCATTACAAAAATCATAATTTATGCAATATTTATATTCATTTAAATCGCCACTTGCTCCTAACTGCTTATCAGCATCATTAACAATATGTTGTTTGGCTATAATTTTAATTTTTTCTTCTTCTGTAAATTGAGATAAATATAATTCATCGCAATCTTTTTCAAATTGTTCTACTAGTTCGTTATATTTATTAATAACATCACATTTTTTTCTTAATTCTTCTACCTTTTCTTTTGTTTCTTTTTCAATACTTTCTCTATGCTTATTTGCATATAAATCAATTAAATTAATACTTTCTATCATTTTATTTCCTTCTTTCTTATTAAATTTTTCTACTGCATAACTTTCGCAAAATATTGATGCTTTTTCTACTAATTCAAGCTCTTCTTCTTGCCATCTAAAACAACTATTATCATCAAGTTTCCACCACTGGCTTGCATCACTTTTATCACTCTCATTACGAATAATCTTATGAATTTGGTTAATATAATTCATTTTTTCGTAAGCATTATTAGGTTTAACTATTTTTACTAAATCCCCCACTTTAAATTTACTCATTTCCATACCTCATTACATATTAAATTAAATCCTGTTGGCTCTAATCGATTTATTAGTTCTCTAAATTCATATTTTGCATTATCATTTAGTTGATTACCATATTTATCAAACCATTCTTTAAAATCTTTATAATCGCTATATTCATATTCATACCATGCATCATCAACTTTATCTCGATTATCTTTTTCTTTTTTTACCTCTTGAATAACATTTGATGAATATGTTAATTGTGAATTTAATATATCTGCATATATCTTGTATGGAACTTCTTTTATTTCTTTATCTGTTTTTCTACCAACATATTCAATTAAATCTGAACTATTTTCATTGATAACAACATCATCTTCTTTGATATCAAATCTATCCATTAGATGTTTTGCATATTTTTCTTTGAATTCATCATCAAATTCAATGTTTTCATCTTTGATGTATTCACCATCTCGGCCTTTGCCATCAATAACTTCGTCAACAAATGCAAAGTTATCAATGCAACAAGCAACTGATAAAGCTGTTAATTTTTTCAATTCATAAATATTTATTGATTTTCTATCCCTATCAAGTGATACATAACAAGGTTTAAAATTATAACCATAATCAAAATTATCATCTTCATATACTGGAAGCCCATCAACAAATACTTTTCCTTTAAATTCAGAATCTGTTAATATTTCTCCATAGCTTGTTTGGATTGAATTATAGGCTTGTCCATTTAATCCTAAAAATTCATTTTCAAGTTCATCTAATTCAGAACTATCAAATCCTGATATTTCAAATGTCAAATCATTCCCATTGCCTACTGTTTCAGTAATACATAATACTTCACATTCAAAATTATCCGAATATTCAAAATTTGGTACCCAATTTTTATTTCCATTTTTTATAAATACTTCTTTATCATCACGAAGTAATACCAACAAAGCTAATTTATAGCCTTCTCCAAATTGACCTATTTTATCTAAATCATCTTTTTTAGATGTGTTTCCAAGCAACAATGTAGAACTTGGTATTGAAGTATTTTTATTTGTTATTGTAATTGTTCCAGAAGATTTATCAATATCAATAATATCTTCTCCATTGCTATCTTTAGCATTTTGTAATAATTCTCTAATTGCTTCTTCTATTCCCCAACTAGATACATAATTTCTTGAAAGACTTAACTCATACTTCTTCATTTGTTATTTCCTCCAAAATCATACCTTTTTCAATTAATTTATTTATCGTTGGTATTCCGGTTCCTATTCCATTAATTAATGGATAGTAGGCGTTTAAACAATGGTTATCACCGCTTCTACGCCATGTTAATTCCAATGTAATTTCAACAATATCTCCCACTTTTACTTTTTTCCAAGCCATTGCTTTTGTTTTCGGAATTTGTTTTACTAAGTATTTATTTTTCAATATAACACCTGTCTCAATCATTATTCATCACCCTTCATATATTTTTCTTGATAATAAGGGCAAAATTTACAACAAGAACAATATTCAAGGCATTTTTTATCTTCTCCTAATCGTTCTTGAATTTCATATACACCTGGATAATCTTTTTCTAAATTATCTAAGTGTTTTTGTGCTTCTTCTAATGTTTCATGTATTTTAGTTGCCCTTTTATTACCTTTTTTAATAACTACATATTTATTTCCATCGTTCCATCTTTCTTCCATACTACACATCGGAAGTTCTTCATCTGGAACATCTTCATATTTTTTTAATTCTAAGAATCTATTTTTTATCAATTCTTCTATATCTTTAAAATCTTTATCAGTAAATTTAAAATTCAACTTTTGAACTTGAAATTGTGGATATTCTTTGTCAAATTTCGCCTTTGACTTTTGCCAATCACGAAGTAATGCTATTATTTGGCCTTTATTAATTTCAAATCCTAATTTTTTAAATAACCAAGCATAGATTAATAATTGTAATCTATAATCTTCAAAATCTTTTTTTAATATTTTGAATGTACTTGTTGTTTTATAGTCAATAATCGTTTTAGTAGCAATATCAACTAAATCAGCCTTACCACTTAAAAAATATCCTTTTAATTCATCACAAATTATTTCTAAATTTTGCTTTAAATATTCTTCTTTAAATTGATTATCATTTTCTTTGGAGTTTTCTAGTATTGAATGAAATGCAGTTCCAAATAATGCCCATATCAACTCACTACAATCTTGTTCTATTTCATTGTTATATCTTCTTTTTAATATAACTTGTCTAACTGGATTAAGTATTGTTGTTACTGAATATTGATGTTCTTTTGGTTGATAATCACTACATAATGCATTGTATATTGGTTCTGGTAAATTAAGTTTATTTGTTAATGCCATTATTCACCAACTTTTTTCTTTAATAAATCAATCATCTTATTTGCATTTTCTTTTGTTAATTCTTTTGAAGATTTTACTTTATACTGATTGTATACATTTTCTTTTGCTTGATCGTTTGTAAAATTTTTAAATACTTGTGATTCTGATTTTTCAATTTTAGTAAATAATGTGTGGATTACTTTTATTTGATTTGTGTCAATCATTTCAACTGGCTTGTCCACTTTTTTTAATCCTTGTTGAGTATTGCTATTTGTTTTTTGTTGATATTTACTATCGCTTTTATTCCAATAAATATCTGCACCAAATCCTAGTTGTTTGCAAGCAACACTTATTGCATCTGTATACGCCATTTTTACAACTTCATCACTTGTATATAGCCCCTTACTTTCCTTTGCAACAAATGTACTACCACCTGTTCCATAAATCGGTTTAGACCATTCACCATCGACCTTTACATATAATTCAATATCCACAAAACACATTTTTTCTTCATTAGCACCATCTATAAATTCTCTTTTTATTTCCTTTGTAAACCATCCGATTCCAGCTGGCCCAAATACTTCTGTCAATTTTTCTATTCTCCATTGAGGATTTATATCTGTCATACCTTTTAGACGCCCAGCTGTTATATTTTTTTGTGCGTTACTTGGTACTTGTTTTACTTTGCTATATATTTCTAAATTTTCCACTATTTCACCTCTTATAAATTTTCTTTTTTATAGTGATACAATTTGTACCATTTTCCATCCCTTTTATCTTGTTTTCTATTTTTTATTCTTCCAGCCTTAACATTTGAAAAAAAGCTATCTATACATTTTTTTGATGTATTAAAATATTCTGCACATTCTTTTCTACTTTCAAATATAGTGACTATATTATCGTCTTCATCATACATAGCGACAAACATTAAACATCACCTTTTTCATTTAATTTTATAAATTTTTGTACTAGTTTTAATAAATCTATTTTTGTCATTTTCACATATTGAATTTGGTTCGTTTTCTTTTGCTCAAAATCAGTTTTAATTATTTCTTGTAATAGCCAATCTTTACTGTATTCTATATTTTCATTAAAGTATTTCATGTTCTAAATTCAATAAATAATCTAATTGTTTAGAATTCAACGATATAGTTCCTTCTATATGCATATAGATTATTTTTCTTACAGAATTATCTTTCAATAATTTTTTTAATTGACTATCTGTTATTTTTTTTGATTTATTCATTTTATGACCCCTTCATTAAAATCAAATTTAAAATTACTTCTTTGTCGAAATGCTTTATCACAAGCACGTGCTTTCCTCATCATATTAAAGGCTCTTTTCAGATAATCGTTTCTAGCAATTATTGCTTCTTTATAGTCTGTTGTAGCTTTAAATCCTTTTGAATTAGAATGTGTAATATAATATTCAACTTCACCATTAGCAAATTTTTCATTCCATTTTTCTATTTGATTTCGCCATTCCCTTGAAGAAATATTAATTCCATATTCACGGTGAAGATCTGTCAAGATTTCCTTTTGTTTTTTCCAGCTTTTTAAATTAACAAGTTCAATCATTTAATTCCTCCAATAATTTTTTTATTTCTTCTTGTTCTTCTGAACTAGCCAAATTTGCTTCAATATTTTTATTAAACCATTGTGGTTTGGATTCAATATTAACTCCATCTATTTCATCTTCCCATCCCTTTGCATTTAGCCAAGTTGTAGGATATGGAATGAATTGACCATTATTTGATTTCCATTGATCAGTATTTTTTAATAATTCAATTTTTTTAATCATTAAATTTACTAATTCTTCATCTGGTTTATTTTTTTCAAACCACTTTTCAGCATTACCCTTAGAAACTCTTTTTGGATAAGCGTTCCAAAATTTATCAAATCTTTCTTTTATATTTTCTTTTGTTATACTTGTATTGTTAATACTTGTATTATTCTCTTTAACATTTTTGTTAATAGGGGTATTATCATTTTTGTTAATACCCTCTTTACAAATTTGTATATACCTCTTATCAATTTCGTTAGTACCATCTATATATGAAATTTTTACTTCTATATACCCTTTATCTTTTAAAGTTTTTATTAATCTTGAGATTGATATTTGAGATAAACCATATAAATTTGCAAAATATGAGTTCGTTGCCCAACAATACCCTCCTTTATCGCATAAAGCCGATATTTCACCATAAAGTAATTTCGCATTTGCTGTTAAATCTTTATCATATCTAACATTTGCGGGTATTACTGCGTAATAATTTGGTTGTTCCATTTATTCACCTTCCACAGGTATCAATTTATCATTCTTCCAAACATAATATTTTAAATTCATAATTTCATCAAAAGTCATATTTGTAGTCTTTAAATCAATAATTTTTCTTTCCATTTTTTCAATCTCCTTTCTTATCATCATTTCCTCGTAATATTCATCAGAACAGTCATAAATTTCTTTAGATTGATTGCTTCTTTCAATTGATTCTAAATATTCTTCATATCCTGGAATATAACTTGATAAATCTTCTGTTTCTATCATTCATAATCTCTCATTCCAAAGGCTATTTTCAGATGAATATTTTCTGGTAATTGTAGTGCTTTACAAAGTTTGTTCCAACGAGTCATATCAATTCTTGCAAGGCCAAGTTCATATTTATCTATTGTTGTTCTTGATATTCCGGTGAGTTCGGCAACATATCTTAATGAATATCCATGTTTTCTTCGCTCTTTTAAAAGTATTTCACCTAGTTTTTTATAAAACATCTTATCAATCGTATCTCTTTTACCCACTCTTACACTCCTTTCTCTTTATTTTTTTTGGTATAAGAAAACACCTAATTGTCAATGAAATATTGACTTTTTAAGGTGTTTTATAGTACAATTAAAGTACTACTTAACACACATGCGTTCTTATACATTTGTGTTAAGTGGTGTAATAGCACTCTATTCTTATATGAAGGGAATAGAATGCGAGGTGAGTAAAAATACTCATCAAGATTTTAGAGTTACTATTTTCAAATGACATTAATATCAAAATAAGCGATTTATCACTTGTTAAGATAAATGTTGCGAGAAAATAGTTTCTCACTTGTTTATTAGGATAGGTTTCAAATTTCTCAGGTCTGAACCTATTCTTTTTTTGTGCCATTAGCACCACTTTATCACTTGTAAGATATCCTTTATCTGTACCCTACGATAACAATATACCAAGTTTCTTGAACTATGTCAATATTTTTTTTTATTTTTTTAAATTTATTTTGCGTTTTGTCCAAATTATTTGAAATTTTTCTTATGTTTGTCATCATTTTTTTAAATTTTATGATATAATTTATATATATACTACGTATATATATAAAAATTTAAAAGGATGGGGTGATTCATCTGTTTGGAGATAGATTAAAAGAATTGCGTAAAGAGCGCAATCTCACACAAGAAGAAATCGGTGAATTTTGTGAAGTAGCGAAAACTACAATATCCAATTGGGAAAATAATATAACCCAACCACCATTTGAGATTGTAAAAAGATTAGCTCAATATTTTGGTGTTACAATAGATTATTTATTAAATTTTACTCAAGATGACGCAGATAAAATAGAAAAATTAAAGACCGCTTTAAAAGAAGCTGGTATGTGGGATTATAGCATTGATGATATGTCTAGAGAGGATTTTGAAAAAGCTATGCAGATTGTTGCTATGTTAAAAGAAAAAAAATAATATCAAAATAAAAAAAAGGCACTAATTAATTTAGTGCCTTTTCTTTTGCTTTAATATATTCAACAAATACATCAAGCAAATCATCTTGTAGCACTGTGTACAATTCAATTAGTGTCATATTGTTCTCCTATTTCTAGATTTACAACATACAACATACTTCATACAACATACTACATCTTCATTATACACACTACCACTACCCTTTCCAATAACAACTTTAAAATTGGAAAATATTACCAATAAAGTTCATTGTTTTTTCAATAAATATATTATATAATTATTTTAACAAAAAGTAAACGAATGTTCGCTTATTTTGACAAAAAAAGGAAAAAGTGTTAATATACCGAATCAATTTAAAAGGAGATGATCATATATGCCAGTATATGAAGAAAAAGAAAAAATAAATGGGCAAAAAAGATATTATATAAGAACTTATGTAACTGACAACAATGGGCAAAAAAAACAAATAACAAGACATAATAAAAATTGGATTGGTAGAGATGGATATTGGTTAGCATACCAAGAAGAAAGTCAATTAAAAAAGAAAAAGTATAATGAATTTGAATGTATAACACTTGGAGAGGTCATTAATAAATATATTGACGAATTAACTATTTATGATAAAGAATCAACAATTTATGGACATAGCAGTGTTATTAAAAATAATATTTTACCTTTTTTTAATAAAAACAAAAAAATATATGATATAAATGAAAATGATATATTAAAATGGCATGAATGGTTAAAGAAAAAAAATTATTCAATGCGATATAAAAATAAATGTCACATGATTATGACATCTATAATTGAAACAGCCATTAAATTTTATAAACTACGAATTAATGTAGCAAGATTAATTGGAAATTTTAAGCTTGAAGCGAACGAGAAGGAAAAAGTAATAAAAAATGAAGAAAAATTAAAATATATTACATATGACGAATTTAAAATATTTATAAATGCAATTAATGATGATTTTTGGAAAACTTTTTTTAATTTTGTTTATTTTACAGGCATGAGAAAGGGTGAAATTCAGGCTTTAACTTGGAATGACATTAATTTTGAAAAAAGAACTATTTATGTAACAAAAACATTAACAGTAAAAACAAGACAATCAAAATGGAAAATAACATCTACAAAAAACTTAAAAAACAGAAAAATTGATATGGATAATAATTTATGCAATATAATGTACGCATATTTTAATAAAATTAAAGAAGAAAAAAATTTTAATCCTAGTAATTTTGTATTTGGAAATGATGAACCGTTAAAACAACATAAAATTGATACTAACAAAGATAAATATTTTAAAATCTCTGGCATAAAAAGAATAACACTACATCAATTTAGGCATAGTCATGTTTCATTCTTAATAAACGAATATGTTAAAAATGGTCAAACGGACACTACTAAATTTTTTATTATAACAAGTGCAAGAATGGGTCATACAATAAAAGTTATGCAAGACACTTATCTTCATCTATTTGATGATATTCAAAAAGAAATAGTAGACTTGATCAATAAAAAAACAAACAATACTTATAATTAGCAAGACCAAAAACAAGACCAAAAAAAATTAAAACCGTTGAAAATCAACGGTTAATTTCATATTGGTGGAGCTGAGGAGGGTCGAACTCCTGTCCAAAAACACCCTACTATAAATTTCTACAAGTTTAGCTGACTAATTAATGTCCTAAAAAAGTTAGTAGTCAACAACTCTTTTTTAGTAATCTTCTAAATTTCATTATTACTTTGAAGACCAGTAATAATATATCCTGCTAAAATCGAACCTTCTACATTACCCACAGGAAAAGTAATAAAGAAAGTTGTATCACTCTAAATTAAATTAGGCAAAGGCTACAGCATTTCTCTTGAATACTGAAGCTAATACATTTTTTACATTTTTTGCATTTATTTTTTTGTACATTTAACGTATGTCTACGACTTGCCGTTTATAGCGGAACATTTCTGTCGAAACCAAAGACAGCCCCATTAAAATAAATTATATCATCTATAATTTATTCGTTCAATAGGTAATTTATGACAAATACTTTAGTTCTTTTTTTATTTCTCTCAAATTGTCTCTTTTTTTCATTGCTTCTCTTTTATCGTAATTCTTTTTACCTCTAGCAACACCAATCAATATTTTAGCATAATTATCTTTGAAATAAAGTTTCAAAGGAACTAAAGTTAATCCATCTTTTTCTAAAAAATCTCTTATTTTATAAATCTCTTTTTTATGAAATAAAAGTTTTCTAGTTCTTGTCTCATCATGATTAAAAATATTTCCTTGTTCATAATGACTAATATGCATATTCAATAAATAAATCTCATTATTTCTAACAATTGCGTAACTATCTTTTAAATTTGCTTTTCCTGCTCTAATCGATTTAATTTCAGTTCCTGTTAAAACGATACCAGCTTCATATGTTTCTAAAATTTCATAATCAAAATTTGCTTTTCTATTTTTTATTTCTATCATTCTTATTTTTATCCTTTGCTAAAACAAAATCAATTGTATGTGCTTCTTTATTTGCAGCCTTCACAACAACATTTAACTGATCTCCTAAACGATATCCTCGTTTATTTTTAGTTCCAATTAAGCGAATTGTTGACTCATCATAAGTATAATGATCATCTGTTAAATCATCTAAACGAATTAATCCCTCTACTAAATTTGGAAGTTGAACAAAAATACCAAATTTAGTAATTCCACTAATCATACCAGAATACTCTTCTCCTATATGATTCACCATATATTCAGCCATTTTCATATCATCTACTTCACGTTCACAATCAACAGAATCTCTTTCTTTTTGAGAAGAATGTTTTGCGATTTCTGGTAACTTAGTCTCTTCCATTTTCAAAGTATCAGCATCATTTTTACCATCAAAAATATATTTGTGTAATAATCTATGAACAGTAGTATCTGGGAATCTTCGAATAGGAGAAGTAAAATGTGTATAACATTTACTTGCTAAACCAAAATGTCCTATATTATTCGTATCATAAACAGCCTTTTGCATACTTCTTAAAAGTAAAGAAGAAAATACAGGATATTCAGGAGCATCTTTCAATTGATCTAATAAATTTTGCATTGTGCTTGGATAAATTTCTGTTACCTTGCCTTTTAATTGATATCCGGCAGAACTTACATAAGTTAAAAAACTCTTAATTTTTTCTGGACTAGGTTCACCATGCACACGATAAATAAAAGGATATTCCAAATAATAAATATAAGAAGCAACTGTTTCATTCGCAGCAATCATAAAATCTTCAATTAACTTTTCTCCAGTTCCTCTTTCTCTTAATGTAACGTCAATAGCTTTTCCATCTTCATCTACAATAATTTTGGCTTCATCAATATCAAAGTCAATATAACCTCTAGATACCTTATTAGCACGTAATATTTTAGCCAATTCTTCCATAGTTCTTAAAGAATCTGCAAAATCTTCATATCCTTCTGGAACAATATTTTCTTCTAAAATCTTATTTACTTTTTTATAAGTCATTTGTTTACGAGATTTTATAACACTTTCAAAAATTTCATAATCGACAACATTTCCTTTTGTATCAATTTCCATTACACAAGAAAGCGCTAAACGTTCTACTCCAGGATTTAAAGAACAAATTCCATTTGATAATTTATGAGGTAACATTGGAATTACACGATCTGCTAAATAAACACTTGTACCTCTTTCATAGGCTTCATCATATAAAGCAGTACCTTCTTTTACATAATAACTAACATCTGCAATATGAACGCCTAATTTATAATGTCCATTTTCTAATTTTTCCACTTCAACAGCATCATCAATATCCTTTGTATCATCCCCATCGATTGTAAAAATCATATGGTCTGTTAAATCTCTTCTACCTTTTTTCTCTTCTTCTTTCACAGAATCTGGAATTTGATCTAATTCTTTCACTACTTTATCAGGGAAAGTATCATTAATTCCATACTTATATACAATTGATAAAATATCAACACCAGGATCATTTTTATGTCCTATAATTTTAATTACCTCTCCATGATAAACATTTCCAGCAATTTGTCTTGTTACTTTTGCTAGAACTTTATGTCCTTCCATTGCATTCTTTAATTTGTCTGGTTCAATAATTACATCAATCTTAAATTTTTCTTCATCTAATTTTAAATGAGCTTTATTATTTTTATAATAAATTTCTCCTACCAATTGATTTAAATTACGATCTACTACTTTTACAATTCTTCCTTCTAAACGAAGTCCTGCCTTAGAAGTAATCTCCACAATAACTTTGTCTTTATGAATTGCTCCATTTAAATTAGAAGCATGAACAAAAACATCTTCATCTCCTTCAATATCAACAAAAGCAAAATCTTTTGTTGTAGAAAGTAAAGTTCCTACTCTAAGATGACTGTTATTGAAAAGCATAAATTTATCTTTATTTGTATGATAAATTACAAATTCATCTTCTAATTCATTGATTACTTTTAATAAAGATTTAAAATCATCAGTACTTTTATATCCCATAATATCATTAATTTCATGAATTGTTAAAGCTCTTTCTGTATTCTTTAAAATTTGTAAAACTTGTTCTCGCATTGTAACACCTCTATTTACATTATAAAGGAATATTCTTAAAAAATATAGTCTAAACTAAAAGAATTTGGTATTTATGAGACACATATTTACAATCTATTTTACTTAGTTTACAGTAAACTTCATCTGTCAAGTTTGAAAGACGTCTATTTTTTATTTTTTCCAATTTTAAAACTAAAGATTTAAAATTATCATAAAAATAACAATCTTTACTTGGAATTAAAAAATTTTCATAATATGGAATATCTTTTATAATAAGATTTTTTTTGAGTAATATTGGAATTTGATAAAAATCATCTATATCATTATGAATCACAATATAGGCACTATTTACTAAATTCATATAAGAAATAATATCCATTTTTTTATATTTTATTACATTATTAGGAAGTTTATTAAAGGTAGTTCGTTCTCGCATCGTTAACTCATTTTTATACCCAACATAATAAAATTTAAGTTTCGGATAATGAATAGAAAGTTCATAAATCATATTCAAATTTTGATATTTTGGATCATAAAAAACAATATCTTTTCCTTTTTTTGTTTTTACTAAATTTAACTGAAATGGTTCTTTTGGAATTACTGTAATATTTGTGCTAGAGGAGATGATTTTTTGAAAGATAGGCATACTAACAACAATATTGGTACAATCTTCAAAAAATTTTAATATTTTTTCTTTGTATTGCTTAGAAACTTTATTTTTTTTCATAAATTTTGTATAAATCTTTTGTTCTTCTAAATAAGCAATAAAAATAGTTTTTGTAGTTTGAGCAATTTTTCTTGTTTTAGGATTTATCTCAGCAACAATAGCGCATTCTACTTTATGATCAATATTAGTTGTATAATCAAGATTTAAATAGTCTAAGTAAGTTGCTATTGTACCAGAAAGAATTTTATCTTCAATATAAAGAAGTATCATCTTATCACCTCTTTTATAGTTTCTTTCTTAATATGAAAAAAATACCTATTTTAAGGTATTTATATCATCATTATCTTCTATATGAATTCTTACATTATTAATTCCTAATTCAAAAATAGAATTGGAATCTAATTTTATTTTTTCAAAGTGATAAATAGTCATGATATCACTAGTTTCTTCTATTTTAAATTGATGTTGGTGTCTATCCTTTAAATAATTCTTGCCATTATGAATATGAAAATAATCTAATAAACGAAATTTAGAAATCATAACTTCTGGATAAGAACTTACAATAACTTCCAAATTAGGATGTACACAATATCTTTTATGATAAGCTTCAACAATATTTTTAATTTGTTCTTTTGTTAATTCATAAGATAAAGTAACTTTTAAAACACCTAAAGAATGTAGGAATGCTACAGTATAAGAATTGGCTACATTAAATCCAAAATCGGTAATTACTTGTTTATATTTTTCTAAGGATCCTAAATCAGAAATCAATACTTTTCCTTGAATTTCCTTCAAATTAAAATTCACTCTAGGAATTTTTAAAACTTTTCTATGTTCTTGTATTTTTTCTATAATATCCGATTTCATATAAATAGAATCTAGTTTTTTATTTTGAATAAAATGATAATCCTCTAAATTTCTAATCATTACAGAAATATTTCTATTAGTAGAATAATTTGGTAAATCTATTTCATAAGTATTTTTAACGTATGGAATTTTATATTGTCTAGCCTGAATTAATTCTTGAACAGCTCTTCTCCTAATTTCATTAATTTCACTAATTTTTACAAAAGAATCTTCATAATCTACCTGAATATTTTTCAAAGTAAATGGCGTATCTCCTAATTTTTTAAATTGTTTTATAATCCTATCTTTAGAAGTTGGTGAATTTTGAAATTCTTCTACAATATAATCACTTTTTACAGTAATTTTATGATTAAAATCAGATATTGAAAGAGAAATAGGCTCATTTTTATGAATTAGAATATCCATAGAAATATCGATTTTTCGTGTATTTTTCATTTGTTCTTGTAAAGAAAGCATTTGCTTTTTATCGGTTGTTTTTAAAACAAGATCACCTTTTTGAACAAATCCTTTTGTAGGTACTTCTATAATGTCACCTTTTTTCGCACTATTTACAAGTTTTTTATGAAGATATATTTTATTTAAAATAAAGCCTACATCTTCTTTTTTATTTAAAATACGAATACCATCTTCTTGAATAACATTATTCGTTAACTCAATTGTCGTAAATTTTGAACTACATGAAACTATAGTACCAATTGGAATTCCAATATGATTTGGTCTTTTAGGATTAATAAAATTATTGTTTTTTTCATGAAATAAAAATCCTTTTGTAAACTCACGATTGAATATCTTTTTCATCTCTAAAAGAGGGTTTTCTATAGAATCCAAGTTCCCATCGATTGCTTTTCTATAAATATTAGTCATTAAATAAACATATTCAGGGCGTTTCATACGACCTTCTATTTTAAAGGAATCTACTCCAATATCTACTAATTCTTTGATATATTCTAATGTATTTAAATCTTTTGTACTAAGTAAGTATTGGTCTTTATTGATTTTTTTATCATTATGAAAAAGATCATACTGCATTCTACAACATTGACTACAAGTTCCTCTATTTCCGCTTCTTCCTCCTAGTAAACTACTCATCAAACATTGTCCTGAGTAACTAAGGCATAAAGCTCCTTGTATAAATATTTCGATTTCAATATTTGTTTGTTTTTTAATTTCTTTTATTACTTCAATACTTGTCTCACGGGCTAAGACAACTCTTTTAACCCCCAATTTTTCTAGAAATTTGGCTCCTTCTACATTATGAACATTCATTTGAGTAGAAGCATGAATTTCTAAATTTGGATAAGTTTTTCTTAAATAATCCATCATTCCTAAATCTTGAATAATAACAGCATCTACATTATTTTGATGTAAAAAATCAACATACTGAATAAAACGATTTGTTTCATCTTCATATATCATAGTATTTACCGTTACATATACTTTTACACCATATATATGAGCATAATCAATTGCATCTATTAATTCTTGATCAGAAAAATTAGAAGCATAATTTCTAGCACCAAATGTGTAACCACCTAAATATACAGCATCACAACCTGCGGAAATAGCGGCTTTTAAAGATTCCATACTTCCAGCTGGAGAAAGTAATTCTTTCACAAACATCACCTATTTTATCATATCACATCGACGCAAATAAAAGTAGACCTAAGTCTACTTTACTAATTTTAAAATATGATCTTTTGGAATTTGATTTATTTGGTCAAGTAAATTTTCTTTTAACATATTTTTCCATTCTATATAATCTTCTGAATTACAAATGAATGTTTCTTGGAAGATTTCTTCTAAGTTATGAACTTCCTCTTCACTTATATAATCTCTTAATTGGTCAATCACTTCTAAATATAATACTATAGAATTCTTTTGTTGATTCATTTTTTCATATTTTCTAGCAACTTCATAAATTGTTTCTTTATCATATTTTAATTGAATCATAATTTGAAATAAATTTTGTAACTCATCACTATATATTTCTCTTTTAAAAGTCATTGTATCCAAATCTAGCATTTCTTTTAATTTTGACTCTAATTCATAATATTGTTTTTTAGATAAAATAACATCCTTTTTTAAATTTTTGATTGTTTTCAGTTGAAGTGTTGGTTTTTCTTTTTTTATTTTTTTCATTAAAAATATTCTTAATGAATTTGCTACTTCATCAGATAACTTTAATTTTTTTAATTGGTCAATATAACTAGTTATATTTTCTTCAGTAAGACTATCTTTGTGGTTGAAATAATCCTCTTCTATAGTCTTATGAATAGTTGTTATATCATTACGTTGTTCCATATTTTGATTAATAAAGTTTTGTAATTCTATGAATGCATTTGTTTCCAATTCTGTCTTTTTTTCCTTTTCTGATAATCTGCGATAGCCATCTGTTTTAAGGAACTCTTCTGCTTGTTGGTAAGTAATATTCTTGAATTCAAAATCGTTTAATTTCCTTATATCAAAATAATCAACTTTTGCATTTGCTACTCCAGCAGCTAAATTTTTAGAAATTAAATATTCTATTATCTCTGCTTGTTCTTTCATATTTAATTTTGTTTCTATCAACAATTCAGATAACAAATCAAATTCAACAAATATTTCACCACACATGTTCCAACTTGATGGATCTATTTGTAAAATTCTCAACACATTTGAAATTAAAGAATGTTTACATATTTTTATTTCATTTTCTAATAAGTTTTTATCGATTTCTTCTTTTTTTGACCAATCATTTGAAGTAACAATTTTGGATAATTCATCTTGTTGAAACTTTAAGTTAGAAAGCATTTCACTTTGTAAATTAATTCTTAACACTTCTAAAGAGTGAATAAATTTTTCTATTGATTTCATATATATCCCCCAAACTAAACGGTTTATAGTATATAAAATTAACGAATGAATGTCAATCATTTATTCACTTAAAAGAGTTCTTAAATTTACAATTTCCATTCCCTTACTTTTGATATATTGTATTAATAACTCTAAATCTAGATCTTTGTTAATATTTTTCACACTAATAATACTACCTGAAACTAAATTTTTTTTCACATCAACAAGCATATTATTTTTTATAATAATATCAGGATAGATTGTATAATCCCCTTGCTTTGAACATATATCTAATACTTGTTTATTATATTCATTCAAATAACAATAGCTTACTTTTTGACCTGCTATTTTTTTTATAATGTTATCTAATTCCATAAATTTAGAATTTGTATAATCTCCTTTATAACTTAGGTTTCCTATTATATGTCCATTTTTTACTAATTCAATAATAGTCTTTTCATTATTTCCAATCCATGTACTATCAAT
>ERZ827488.1785-NODE-1785-length-23919-cov-9.065580_pt1 | contig 23919 bp, 20 predicted proteins | sample MGYA00519771_ERZ827488 | MGnify/ENA primary metagenome ERZ827488 (study PRJEB31778, sample SAMEA3449323) | human gut metagenome | biome: human gut; feature: human-associated habitat; material: faeces | place: United Kingdom | collected 2010/2012 ... | reverse complement strand
ACGGTTCGGGTCGATGTCGTGCACGTGCTTGTACATGGCGCGGAACACGTCGCCCACGTAGGATTCGTTGCCCAGTGACCAGATCAGCACGCTCGGGTGGTTGTAGTCGCGACGCATCATGCTGTTGACGCGGTCGACGCAGGCGCCTTCCCATTCGCGCTTGCTACCCGGCACGATGGTGTCCTCGGTGAGGACGTCTCCGGGCAGGGACCAGCTGCCGTGGGCTTCGAGGTTGGCTTCGTCGATCAGGTAGATGCCGTACTCGTCGCACAGTTCGTACCAGCGTTCCTGGTTCGGGTAGTGCGAGGTGCGGATGGAGTTGATGTTGTGGCGCTTGCAGAAGACCACGTCATCGATCATGTCCTGCTCGGTGATGGCGCGGCCCTGTTCGGCGTCGAACTCGTGGCGGTCGGCGCCCTTGAACACGATGCGCTTGCCGTTGATGGTCAGGATGCCGTCCTCGATGCGGAAGCGGCGGAAACCGACCTTCTGGGACGTGCATTCGATGACGTCGCCCGCCTGGTCGATGACGTCGACGTCAAGCTCGTACAGCGTCGGGCTTTCGGCGCTCCAAGGGGCGATGCCCTGCAGCGGCCCGCTGGAGATCGCGGTCTGCGCCTCCGCGTCGCCCGTCGTCTGCCACACCGTGTTGCCGTCGGCGTCCTTCAGGGTCGCGCGGACCGTGGCCGCGTCGGCCGCGTTGAGCACGGTCAGCGCGGCATCGAGGGAGGCGGTGCCGGCCTCGGGATCCCAATCGGCTTCGATCTGCGTGTTCTCGATGTGCACATGCGGGCGGGCGGCGAGTTCGACGGAGCGGAACAGGCCGTGCAGACGCCAGAAGTCCTGATCCTCAAGCCAGGAGGCGCTGGAGTATTCGTAGCAGGCGACGGCCACGACGTTCTCCCCGTCGTGCAGCAGTTCGGTGATGTCGAACTCATTGGGCGTGAAGCCGTCCTCGCCATAGCCGACGAACGCGCCGTTGACCCACACGTAGATCGCCGTGGCCATGCCGTGGAACACGATCGACACCGATCCGCCGGCCTGCTTGGCGCTTGCCACGGGGGCGGAGACGGTGAACTTCCTGCGGTAGAGCGCGACGTGATTGTTCTCCGGGATGTTCGGTTCCAACGGGTTCTCGTGGCCGTCCCACGGATACTGGACGTTCACGTACTTGTGGTTCATCAGACCGGCCGTCTGCAGGTGGCCCGGAACCTGGATACGCTCGAACGAGGAGTCGTCGAACGACTCGGCCGTCGCGGGTTCCTCTTCGAGGTTGATGTCGGCGGCCTGAACGACCTCGACCCGCCACTCGCCGTCAAGGCTCTGCTTGAGATCGGACCATTGTCCGCTCTGGGGGTCGCGGGCGTACCACTTGTGGCTGGAATGGGCCGGAGTCCGGTTCACCTCGAACACCGTCGGGTCGGTCAGCCAAGCCTGCGATGCGCGATCGACATGTGTGACGTCTGTCATGCTCTCCTGCTTTCTGTCATTACCTCGTTGTGAATGATATTATGGAAGAGGCCGGGGCCTCCTTTACCGAAAAGGATAAACAGTTTTTATATAAAACGCAAATCCTGTTTACCGCTTCCAAATCACTGGCACTGCTTGCCGTCGACGCTACGCCGCGTCCATGCAATGTCTCGGTTCAGCTCATGTTATCCCATCCTTGCGACACGCTGTTTATCTCCTTGTTTACTAATGCTTTTTACTTTCAGTGATAAAACTTGTATGCTTACGGTGATAAAACTTGTATGCTTACTTTACAAAATCAATGAGTGATTCCATGCTCTGGGTTCTTAAGGAGAAGATTAATGAGCAACGAAAATGTCGCGGACGGTGACGTCCGCAGGAAGGGCGGGTTAGGCCAGCGCATCGCCTACGCGTGCGGCAACTTGGGGCAGGCTGCCTTCTACAACGCGATGAGCACGTACTTCGTCACGTACGTCACCAGCTGCCTGTTCGTCAGCTACAGCAAGGCTCTCGCCGCCCAAATGATCGCCGTCATCACCGGCCTGATCGTCGTTATCCGCATCGCCGAGATCTTCATCGATCCGCTGCTGGGCAACCTCGTGGATAACACCACCACCAAGTGGGGCCGTTTCCGCCCGTGGCAGTTCATCGGCGGACTGGTCTCCTCCGTGTTGATCGTGCTCATCTTCTCCGGCATGTTCGGACTGGTCAACGTGAACACCACGCTGTTCATCGTGCTGTTCATCATCACGTTCATCGTGCTTGACGTGTTCTACTCCCTGCGTGACATCTCCTACTGGGGCATGATCCCGGCGTTGTCCTCCGACTCCCACGAACGTTCCACCTACACCGCCCTTGGCACCTTCACCGGCTCTATCGGCTACAACGGCATCACCGTCATCGTCATCCCGATCGTCAGCTACTTCACCTGGACGTTCACCGGCGCCAAGGGCCAGGGCCAGGCCGGATGGACCTCCTTCGGCTTCATCGTCGCGCTCCTCGGCCTGATTACCGCCTGGACCGTCGCCTTTGGCACCAAGGAAAGCACCAGCGCGCTGCGTGCCAAGGCCCAGAAGAACGGCAACCCGTTCGAGGCGTTCAAGGCGCTGTTCCAGAACGACCAGCTGCTGTGGGTCGCCCTGTCCTACCTGCTGTACGCCATCGCAAACGTCATCACGACCGGTGTGATGTACTACCTCTTCGTGTTCGTGCTTGACGAGCCTGCCGCCTTCTCCATCACCGGCATCATCCCGCTGATCGCCGGATTCATCATGGCGCCGCTGTACCCGATTCTCAACCGCTGGATTCCCCGTCGCTACCTGTTCACCGGCGGCATGGTCTCCATGATCATCGGCTACACGATGCTCGCCCTGTTCTCCAGCAACCTGCCGGTCGTCATCGTCGCCCTGATCTTCTTCTATGTGCCTGCGCAGTTCATCCAGATGACCGCGATTCTGTCGCTGACCGACTCCATCGAGTACGGCCAGCTGAAGAACGGCAGGCGCAACGAGGCGGTCACCTTGTCGGTGCGTCCCATGCTCGACAAGATCGGCGGCGCGATGTCCAACGGTGCGGTCGGTGCCGTTGCCCTCGCGGCTGGCATGACCGGTCATGCCACGGCAGCCGACATGACCGCGTCCAACATCGCCACGTTCAAGACCTTCGCCTTCTACGTCCCGCTTGTTCTCATCATCCTCAGCCTCGTCGTGTTCTGGTTCAAGGTCAAGATCGATGAGAAGATGCATGCGCAGATCGTTGAGGAGCTCGAAGCCAAGCTCGCTTCCGGCGAGATCGTCGACGATGAGGCGCAGGCAGTTATTAAGAACTGATCTCCCGTTCCCATCCCTCCCATAAGGCCCGTCCGCCTGAACCGCAAGATGCGGTCCGTGGCGGACGGGCCTGTTCGTTCCTGCGGTCGGCGGTCATGAACATACCCATGTCGGTTCCGGCAGTGGGGCCGGAACCGGCGGCGTGTCGACTATCGGCCAGGAGTGTCTATCAGCTGGTATCCGATATGGGCCGTGGCCCTGCGCCGCCTGCCAAAGGAGATAACCGTGCGTGCATGACGTGACTTCGTATGGCCAAAACTGCTGACCGCGGACGGACGCGGCATCGCTTTCGGTGGCGACTATAGTCCCGACCAATGGCCGGAGGAAATCTGGGATGACGACATCCGCCTGATGGGCCAGGCCGGCGTCAACACCGTGGCCCTTGCCATCTTCAGCTGAGATCGCCTCCAGCCCATCGAAGACCATTGGGATTTCGACTGGCTCGATCGCGTCATCGACAAGCTCGGTGACGTGACCGTCGCCGGACCGCATGTGCAGGTGCTTGCCTCGTATGCCGGCGAAGAAGCGGATGAGTGGGAGCTTGACGGCATGGCCGCGATCACCCGCAACACGTACGGCGAAGGGGAGGCGTATTTCCTCGGCTGCGATCTGGGCGTGAGCGATCTGACGCGATTCGTGGGAGGCTGGCTTGCCGCGCAGCCGCAGGATGGCCGGCAGCCGGAAGCCAACCTGCGGTCGCCCGCCAGCGGCGTGACCTCTGACGTTCTGCACACCGTGCGTCAATCCGACGACGCCATATTCGACTTCTATCTGACACGTGGCAGATCGGATGTCGAACTGCGCGACATCGCAGGGGAGCCGATCGTCCTGTTCCGGGCGGAACGGGGCAGTGACGGCGGCGCGTATACGGTGCATCGCAATGGCGTTTTCGTGACGAAGCGCCCGAACCCGTCGGTGTAGTCAGTTGCGACGAAACAGGAGGGCGGAGCCGCGGACGGTTTTGTGAGACGGTCCGCGGCCTCACCGTTGGAAGCCGCGGACTCGGATCATCAGCAACGGACGCGCCGTTGATTTCCACTTCCGGAGCAACGATGGTGAGCTTTGCCGCGACGAGATGCTGCAGGACGGTGCCGACGTACATGGTGCCCGGATTCTCCCTTCGCCGCTGCGCTGCCTGCCGCAGCAGATGTTCCACGGCCGCATCAACGGAAAGCGAGTTGTCGGACTCCAGCTTGAATGGTTTGCTGGTGAAGAACGCCTGAATTCGTTTGACCCAGTATTGCTCGATCTCGGTGAATTGCTCTGCTGTCGGACGTAATTCATTGATGAGCTCGGCATAGTCATGCATCAGCGCCATGGTACCGCGGCTGGTTCGTCCCTTAAAGGTTGAACCGATAGAACCGTCATTCATTACTTTTTCAACGATACTGACACGCTCATTCGATTGTGTCCAATACTGCTTTCTTTCTGCATGAACAACGGTACTCGGCAAGGCGGTAACGATAGTCGCAAAGGCTAAGAAGCCCGTACATAATCGTTTTTTTGTAGTGTTTCAGATTTTCAGTAGAATGGCGACAGCCAAATCCCGCTGGCTTGCTAGTAAAGCGTTGTCCTCGGGGGGAGTTTTGTTTGTTGTTGAAAGATAACGCGGCATCGAATAGATAGGGGAGGCCCGGCATGGGACGTCATCAGCGTGCAGAAACCTCCGGACTCATCTCCTTCTTGATTTGCGCCGTCGTTGGCGCGGTATCGATGAACCTGTACATGGAATACGCGCCGGCCATCTGGCAGCTGACGCAACGCCGATTCATGGTATGTTCGGGCATCGTGGCGGCATGCGGCGTCATTTCCTTCATTATTGGCTATGCGCGCAAATCACGTTCATTGAACCTCAAACATGGTTGGTTTGCACCGATTCGTCGCATTTTCGAAATCGTCGCCCTTTCGGTGGTGTATGCCTCGACCATTTTCCTGTCGTCTTTTGCACTCATCGGTGCGGCCAACGACATGATGGGCAATGCCATCTTCTCCGGCTATATCTCCAGCGTCTGCGCCGCCTTCGCCGGCGTGGTGGGGTACATGACCTTTGTACAGGCGGAGATGATGAACGCCAAAACTATTGCCAGTCTGTTGCCGTTCTTCGTCATCTCCGGCGTGGTCACCGCCGGCATGACCACCGACGACCCATACTGGTATCACAACAACTTTTCGCAGCTCGGCGACAGAACCACGTTTGCGGCCCGTATGTTCAACTCCACGCTGATTCTTGCCGGCACATGCATCATCATCGTCAGCTACTTCGCCATCTCCGAACTGGTGACCACCGAACGGCTACAGCGCCTCTGGCACGACCGCACCAACAGAGATCCGAATCGCGGCTACGAAATCCCACATTTCATGCTGCGCATCTCCATTCTGTCCTTCCTGCTGATGGTGGCCGGCCTGGCATTCATCGGCATCGGCGTGTTTCGGTACACGCCACACAATCTCTTGCACAATATATGCGCCAAAGGCCTGCCGTTCGTCATGCTGCTGCTGTTCGTGCTCCTGCCGTGGCTTGCGCCACGCCTGTCCAAAGCAGTGATGGTGGCCTCCGACCTGACCGCGCTCGTATGCGCTGCATTCTGGGTCAATATGATGATGGGTCACAACACCCTCACCAATGTGGAGGCGTTGGCTGGTCTGGCGTTCCTCGGCTGGTTCATCGTGTTCTCGCGCCAGATCGCCGCCATCGAGGCCGATCGCGCGGCCGCTCAGTTGTTGCACGCGCAGGCCATCGAAGGCGGTTTTGAGCAGCCGTCTTCCGCACCTGATCAGCAGATCGAATCCCGCATCGCTGCCGACCGGTGAATAATTTGTTTGATAGATTTGGCCTTATGACTGAACGACTCACGAATCTCTGGCCTGCCCCGCTCGCCGCACAGCCGTTGAACGCTACGGTAACGGTGCCGGGCAGCAAGTCCCTATCCAACCGCTACCTGATTCTCGCCGCCCTCGGCAGCAAGCCCGTTACTCTGATTGGCCTGCTGCGTTCGCGTGACACGGACCTTATGATGGGCGCACTCGAAGCCCTCGGTGTCCGCTGCGACGTGGATTCCGCAACCGACACCACCGTAACGGTTACTCCTCCTGTATCCGGCCGATTCCATGGCAACGTCAATGTGTTCTGCGGACTGGCCGGCACGGTGATGCGTTTCGTGCCCGGCCTTGCCCTGTTTGCAGATGGCCCAGTGAATTTTGATGGCGACGAACAGGCTTATGCACGTCCGATGAAGCCGGTGCTTGACGGTTTGGAACAGCTGGGTGCAACGGTTGATTACCACGGCGAGGTTGGCCGTCTGCCGTTCACTATTACGCCGCCTGCAACCTTGCCGGCTGCCCAGGCGCAGGTCAGCATCGATTCGTCCGGTTCTTCCCAGTTCATCTCCGGCCTGTTGCTGATTAGTTCCAAACTGCCTGGCGGTCTGCACCTCGCGCACACGGGGGAGAAGACCCCGAGCCTGCCGCACATTCGCATGACCGTGGCCGATGTGACCGGTGCCGGCGGTGCGGTTGAGGCCGACGAATCCGCCCGCACATGGACGGTTGAACCGCGCGCAATGCAACTGTCGAGCAAGGTGACCGTTGAGCCCGATCTGTCGAACGCGGCGCCATTCCTCGGCGCGGCATTGATCGCCGGCGGCACGGTCCGGGTGCCTCATTGGCCTGAAACCACCACCCAGCCGGGCGGCCTGTTGCCCGGATATCTGGAGCAGATGGGTGCCGAAGTATCGTTCCCGACCATCGGCGGCGTGCGCTATTGCGAGGTGACCGGTGACGGCACCGTGCGTGGGCTGGGTACGTTCGATTTGACGGCGGCCGGGGAGATTGCGCCCTCGTTGGCGGCGATTCTGGTGTTTGCTGATAAATCGACAGACATGGTTGGTATTGGTCACCTGCGCGGCCACGAAACGAATCGTCTGGAGGCATTGGTCAACGAGATTCGTCGTGTTGGGGGAGCGGCTGAGGAATTGCCTGATGGATTGCGTATCGAACCGGTGCCGGCGGAGACGTTGCACGGTGCCGTGATGGAAACCTATGCTGATCACCGTATGGCCACGTTCGCCGCGATGCTGGGGCTGCGTATTCCCGATATCGAGGTCATCAACGTGGCCACCACGCGCAAGACCTTGCCTGATTTCGTCGGTATGTGGAGTGGCATGCTGAGGCAGTAAGGGGTCCTGTGTTCTGGTGGAACTCCCCTCAGTCCGCTACGCGGACAGCTCCCCTCAGAGAAGGGAGCCAAGTTATAGGGCCTGGATCCCCTCTCTGAGTGGATCTGTCCACCGGAGGCGACTGAGGGGAGTATGACGCGGGGGTAGTGGTCTCATGACCATATACGAATGGGGGCTGATTCCAATCGGAATCAGCCCCCATAGTGTTGCAACTAGAGATTGGTGAGATGCCTAACGGCGGTTACTTACTTGGCGAAGGTGTTGCCGTAGGTGTCGGTGCCGGCTTCGGCGATTGCGGCGGACTTGCGGGCGATGGCCAGCTCTTCGTTCGTCGGGATCACGGCGATGATCACGGAGGAGTCCGGAGTGGAGATGATGCGCGGTTCCTTGGAGCGGGTGGCGTTCTTCTCCTCGTCCAGCTTGACGCCGAACGGAGCGAGCTTGTCGCACACCATCTTGCGGACCACGTCGTCGTTCTCGCCCACGCCAGCGGTGAAGGTGATCACGTCGCAGCCACCCATCTGGTAGGTGTAGTTGCCGATGTAGCTGACGATGCGGTGCACGTAGACATCCAGAGCCAGCTTGGCGTCCTCATTGCCCTCGGACACCAGACGGTGAACCTCACGCAAATCGCCATAGCCGGTCATGCCCATCATGCCGGAACGCTTGTTGAACAGGGCGTCAAGCTCGTCCACGTTCATGTGGGCGTTGCGAATCAGGTGGAAGACCACAGCCGGGTCGATGTCACCGGTACGGCCACCCATCATCAGGCCCTCAAGCGGGGTCAGACCCATGGAGGTCTCAACCGGCTTGCCGGAGACCTCAGCGGAAGCGGAAGCGCCGTTGCCGATGTGCAAAACGATCTGCTTCAGGCCTTCAGCCGGCTTGCCGACGACGTCCGGCACCACGGAGGAGATGTACTCGTGGGAGGTGCCGTGGGCGCCGTAGCGGCGGATGTGGTACTGATCGGCGATTTCCTTGTTCAGCGCGTAGGTGCTGGCGGCCTTCGGCAGCTGGAAGAAGAAGGAGGAATCGAAGACGAAGATCTGCGGAACGTCCGGCAGCAGGGAGCGCATGACTTCGGCGCCCTTGGCCTCCGGGCCGTTGTGCAGCGGGGCGAGCACAGCCAGATCCTTGACCTGGTTGATGGTCTTGTTGGTCACGAGGGCCGGCTTCGGGAAGATGGAGCCACCCTGCACCACACGGTGGCCGACGGCGACAATGCCAGCCTCAGACAGGTTCGGGCCGTACTCCTCGAAGAAGCCGAGCACGCGCTTCAGACCCTGCTCGTGGTCGTGAATCGGCTCTTCAAGCTCGTGCTTTTCGCCGTTGTACTCGTGCTTGTAGTGGCCGTCGACCGGCTCACCGATCTTCTCGACGAGGCCGGAAGCGAGGCCTTCGCCGGATTCGAGATCAACCAGCTGGTACTTGATCGAGCTGGAGCCGGAATTGATGACAAGGACGGTTTTCGCCATTGTGGGCATCCTCCATTGTGATTGAATGTTCCCGTGAGACACGGGTTACCGTTGATTAGATTACTCGTTGCTTGCTACAAAATAAGCATTACGGTGGCTCCCGCTGGCGGGAGCCACCGGGAGCCAAGCCGGGCTCACTGCGCTTCGATGGCGGTGAGGGCGATGGTGTTGATGATGTCCTGCACCAGAGCACCACGGGACAGGTCGTTTACCGGCTTGTTGAGACCCTGCAGCACCGGGCCGATGGCCAAGGCGCCGGAGGAGCGCTGCACGGCTTTGTAGCCGATGTTGCCGGCGCACAGGTCCGGGAAGACGAACACGTTGACGTGTCCGGCCACATCGTTGCCCTTGGCCTTGGTGGCGGCCACGGTGGGGGACCAGGCGGCGTCGAACTGGATGGAACCGACCACCGGCAGATCCGGAGCCTTCTCCTTGAGCAGCTTGGTGGCTTCCTCGACCATGTCCACGTCCGGTCCCTTGCCGGAGCCGAGGGTGGAGTAGGAGAGCATACCGACCTTCGGGTCGATGCCGAAGGCACGTGCGGTCTCGGCGGACTGCAACGCGATTTCGGAAAGCTGCTCGGCATCCGGGTTGAGGTTGATGGCGCAGTCGGAGAACACGGCCACATGGTCCTTGAAGCACATGAGAAATGCGCCGGAGACCAGCTTCTGGCCGGGCTTGGTCTTGATGACCTGCAGGGCCGGGCGCACGGTGTTGGCGGTGGAGTTCACGGAGCCGGAGACCAGGCCGTCGGCGTAGCCGAGCACCACGAGCATGGTGCCGAAGTAGCTGGCGTCGGCCAGCTGCTTGCGGGCCTGCTCCTCGGTCATGCCCTTCTTGGCACGCAACTCGCACAGCTTGGCGACCATGGGCTTCAACACGTTCTCGTCGTCCATAGCCTGGAAGCGGGCGCGCTCCAAGTAGTTCAGGCCCAGTTCCTTGCCGCGAGCCAGAATGGCGTCCTTGTTGCCCACGATGATGAGGTTCACGATCTCGCGCTCAAGCAGGTAGTCGGCCGCCTTGATGATGCGGTCCTCCTCGCCTTCGGGCAGCACGATGGTCTTCTTGTTGCTCTTGGCCTTGCCGAGCAGGCCGAACTGGAAGGCGTACGGGGTGATGGGCGCGGTGACGTCCACATCGAGCGCGGCGAGCACTTCATCGGTGGGAGCGTTCTTACGGAAGGTCTCCAGCGCCAGATCCTTGGTGGATTCATCGGTGAACGGCACCTGCGGCAGAGTCCAGACCGGCAGGCCGTACTTGGCGAGGGTCTCCTTAACGGAGAAAGCGTGGCGCGGCTCGCATCCGGTCACGAAGATGCCGAGCACCTTGTTGCCAGCGGCCTCCATGCCCTCGATGGACAGCTTGACGGTCTCGTCGAGCTCGTGCGGCCAACGGTCGATGGTGCACACGGCTAGGAACACGCCGGCCTTCAGATCAGCGGCGACATTCGCGTCGAATTCATAGCTGGTCGGATCGTTGACGTGGGACTTGTCGGTGCCCACGATCAGGGCGGCGTCCGCGCGGGAAACGTCCATGGCATCGTTGAACGCGCCGACGATATCGCCACGGGCGGTGTCCTTATCCTCGCGCACCTTGTGCACATCGAGGCCGGTGGACAGGGCCACGCCGAGTCCGGCATTGGAGGCGGCGAGTAGGATCGGGGTGAATTCGTCATGGTTGGACACAGCAGGGCGGAACACCATGGTCTTGTACTTGGAAGTCAATGCGTTGAGCATGCCGTAAGCGACGACGTTGCGGCCATTGGCGCCTTCAGGGCTGGCGATATATACACGGGTGACGGTCACGATGTTTTTGTCTCCTTTGATGATCAACACGATAGGGACCACACCTCATTGTAGTGGCGATTACTGTTATCGCTCACGCCGGTGTCGCGCCAATCGGAAGCGTCCCCTTTGCGACGCTTTCCGGGGAATGTTGCGCAAAACCCCAAAAGTCGGCCGATAGGCCAGAAAACGAAAAAGGCCGGTGCGTGAAGCACCGGCCTCGATTGTGGAGCTAGGGGGATTCGAACCCCCGACCCTCTCCATGCCATGGAGATGCGCTACCAGCTGCGCTATAGCCCCGTTTTCAGTTGTTGGCCCGTTGTTTGGACCTCGTATACATTACGACGAGATGTCGATTCTGGCAAAAGCCGGCGTGTCGCCAAATGGCAAAAGTGGGATTTGGCGACACTTTTTGGCTTGTTTCCGCCATTATTCAGGCATTGGGTTATTCAATTACTGCTTGAACGGTTTTTCGAATACACTGAACCTGTTGGCTCAGCAGGGGAGCCGTGACACGATCAGCGTTCGCGTTCCCACTCGTCGGTGTCGGCGATGGCCGGACCGTGATTGTAGTCCAGCAGACGCCAGCGCACAGTGCCATCGGGATTGTCCATCGGCACCAAGCGCACCCAGTGCGCATTACGCAATGAAACCACCGTGGAAAAGGTCGGATCGATTGCAGAAATGCCCAACAGGGTCTGCAATGTCTGCGCAATCCATGCGCCGTGCGAGAACACGAACAGGTCCGTGTCGTCTCCGGCACGCGTGGACCAGTCCTCAAGAGCCTCCACGCCGCGCTTGCCCACAGCTTCCTTGGGCTCGGCTCCATACTTCAGCTCGCCGCCCCGAGACTCCATCCAGGAACGGAAGTCCTCGGGGTAGCGTTCGGCCAGTTCGGCCACGGCATGGCCATCCCAATCACCGAAGCTGCGTTCACGGACGCGACGATCATCGACGGGCTCGATTCCACCCAATACGTCGGCGAAAGCTTGCGCGGTGGCGTGCGCACGCTTCAAATCGGAGCAGACAATGAACCGGTGGTTGATTTCCGGCCGACGATCGACGTACAGGCTTTTCAAGGCCGCGGCGGTCTGCTTGACCTGCCATTCACCCACGGCGTCCAGCGGAATGTCGACCTGGCCTTGGAGCTTGTGAGCGGCGTTGTAGGAGGTACGTCCATGACGGATAAGGAAAACGGAACGAACATGATTGGTCATAGTGACGATCCTTTCGGTTCCAGTGAGGAAACAGGAAAAAGGGAGGGCTGCCTGGTGCCGTCAATGACGTTCGGCAACAGGCAGCCCGACACGCGAATATCAGCGAATATCAGCGAATATCAGCGAATATCAGCGAATATCAGCAAGTATCAGCGTTACGCGATTCGCACGTTACGCGGTGGTGACGGCAGCATCTTCCGCATGCTCCGCCGTTTCCGGGTGTGCGAGTTCAAGATCGATGGCCGGGCAGTCGCGCCAGAGTCGTTCGAGCCCGTAGAATTCGCGCGATTCCTCGTGCATGACATGAACCACGAAATCACCGTAGTCAAGCAGCACCCACTGGCCCTCGGTCAGGCCCTCGCGCGAGCGCGGCTGGCGGCCGGAGCACTTAAGGAACAGGTCCTTTTCGATTTCCTCGGCCACGGCCAGCACCTGGCGCTCGTTGGAGGCGCCGGCGATCATCATGATGTCGGTGATGCCGAGCAGGTCGGCTACGTCGAAGGCCACGATGTCGGTGGCTTTGATACGGTCCGCGGCCTCGGCGGCCACGCGGACGGCGTTGATGGAATCCTGAAGTGCGGGCATGGTTCAGCGCTCCCAGGCGGGCTTCCAGCCCTCGACGTTGTGTTGCGTATTCTCGGAGTAGACCATCGTGTCGCTCGGCACGGCGTGGCGCACCACGGAACCGGCGCCGGTGGTCACGTTGTCGCCCACTTCAACCGGGGCCACGAACAGGTTGCCGGCACCCACGTGGCAGCCGGAGCCGATGGTGGTGCGGTTCTTGTGCACGCCGTCATAGTTGGCGGTAATGGTGCCGCCGCCGATGTTGGTGTGGTCGCCAAGCTGGGCGTCGCCCACGTAGCTCAGGTGCGGCACCTTGGTGCCGTTGCCGATGTGCGCCTTCTTCATTTCGACGAACGCGCCGGCCTTGGCATCCTCGCCGAACTCGTTGCCCGGGCGCAGGTAGGTCCACGGGCCGATGTTCGTGCGTGCGCCGATGTGCGATTCCTGTACGCGGGAACGCTCGACCACGGCACCTTCGTCCACGGTTGCGTCGATCAGGGTGGTGTACGGGCCGACGATGGCGTCCTCGCCGACCACCGTGTGGCCTTGCAGGAAGGAGCCGGGCAGGATGGTGGCGTCGCGGCCGATTTGGACATCGTCCTCGATCCAGGTGGTTTCCGGGTCAAGAATGGTCACGCCGTCGCGCATCCAGCGCTCGCAGACGCGGCGGTTGTAGGTCTTGGACAGCGCGGCCAGCTGCACGCGGTCGTTCACGCCTTCGACGGTGAGCGGATCCGGAGCGGCGAACGCGCCGACCTTGCCAGCGGCCTTGGCGGTTTCCAGCGCGTCGGTCAGATAGAACTCACCCTGCGCGTTGTTCGACTTCAGTCCGGCGATTGCCTCGGTAAGCACGGAAGCCTCGAACACGTAGACTGAGGTGTTCACTTCCTGCACGGCGAGTTCGCTGCGGTTGGCGTCTTTCTGTTCAACGATGCGCAGCACGTTGCCTTCGCGATCGCGGATGATGCGGCCGTAGCCGGTCGGGTCATCGAGGATGGTGGTGAGCACAGTGGCGCCGTTGCCGGAAGCGGTGTGGAATTCGACCAGACGGTGCAGCGTCTCGCTGTCGAGCAGCGGCATGTCGGAGGCGGCGATCAGCACCGGGCCATCGACCTTGCCAGCCTCGGTGAGCTGCGCCATTGCGCACTGCACGGCGCGGCCGGTACCGGGAATGTCGTCCTGGTTCACAATGGTGACCTGCTCGTCATAGGAGCGGGCGGCTTCGGCGACGCGCTCGGCCTGGAAGTGCACGACCACGGCCAACGTGTCGGGATTCAGGGCGGCCACCGAATCCATGACCCTGTTCAGGAAGGTCTTGCCTGCAAAAGCATGCAGCACCTTCGGCTTGTTGGAACGCATGCGGGTACCCTCGCCGGCGGCGAGGACGATGGCTGCGGATAATGCCATAACTGACGTATTCCCTTCGATCGGAATGTCTATTGAGGGTGGAAACACCTCAAAACAATAGACGGCCGCCCGGATGTCGAGCGGCCGTCAGCCGTTCCCCCACCTGGACTCGAACCAAGACAAAGGGTTCCAAAGACCCGTGTGCTGCCATTACACCATGGGGGAGTCGTGGGCTTTCGGCCCACAAGTGTTCATTTATACCATACTGTCGGTATTTACCGAAAGGCTACGCCATGTCGCGTCTCGCATCGTGTGCTTTCCACGAACAAACACGCACGTGATCAGGCGAACAGGAAGCCTTGACCGTGGTGCTCGGGGTAGGTGTCGAACAGTTCGGCGACCGAGCCGTCCTCGAATACGGCGCGGATGGCGCTGGCCAGCAGCGGGGCGATCGACAGGACGGTCAAGCCATCCCAGCGCTTTTCCTCGGGAATCGGCACGGTGTCGGTCAGCACGACCTCGCGCGCACCGCAGTTCTTGAGTCGCTCGATGGCCGGGCCGGAGAGCACGCCATGCGTGGCGACCACGGTCACCGACTTGGCTCCCGCGTCCTGCAGCACGTGGCATGCGCCCGCGATGGTACCGGCGGTGTCGATCAGGTCATCGACAAGCACGCAGTCCTTGCCGGCGACGTCGCCGACCACACGGTTGGCGACCGCCTGGTTCGGGCGGGTGATGTCGCGCGTCTTGTGCACGAAAGCGAGCGGACCGCCGCCGAGACGCTGCGCCCACTGCTCGGCTACGCGAATGCGGCCGGCGTCGGGGGAGACGACGGCGACGTTGTCGAGATGGCCCTGGAAACGATCACGGATGTAGTCGACCAGCACCGGCATGGCCACCAGATGATCGACCGGGCCGTCGAAGAAGCCTTGGGACTGCGCGGCATGCAGATCGACCGACATGATGCGGTCGGCACCGGCGGTCTTCAGCAGGTCGAACACCAGACGGCAGGAGATGGGCTCGCGGCCGCGGTGCTTCTTGTCCTGACGGGAGTAGCCGAGCAACGGGCAGACCGCAGTAATGGAACGGGCCGAGGCGCGCTTCAATGCGTCGATCATGATGAGCTGCTCCATGATCGCCTTGTTGATGGGCTTGTAGTGGCTTTGCAGCACGAACACATCGGCGCCACGCACCGATTCAGTGTAGCGCACGTACATCTCGCCGTTGGCGAAATCGTATGCGGTGGTTTCAAGGACGTCGATGCCGAGCTGCTCGGCGACATCCTCAGCCAACTTCGGATGAATCCTTCCCGTAACGAGAATAAGATTCTTATCGGGCTTCCCTTCAAGGATTGCGCTCACCATGTCTCCCAACGTGTGGTCTCGTTGATGCAGTCTTCAGCATAGCCGTTCTTCACGACCGGTTGGACAACTCAGCGTTGCCTGCCGTTCACCTGCCGCTTGCGATCCATTGTTCGATGGCCTGTTTGACCGCCTTTGCATAGATATCGCTATCCATGCTCGGGTGGATGCCGTCGGAGCCGAGCACCTGCGCGTTCGCGTTGGCTGTGGCATCCCAATCCACCAGCACCACATTGTCTGGATGTGCGGCCGCATAGTCGGCAAGCACCTGGTTGGTAGGTGGAATCCACGTACGGTCTCCGTGGGCATTGACCAGTACCAGCACGCGGTCGGGGCCGATCATATTACGAATCTGGTCCAACTGATCAGGGGTGATTGCCGAATTGGTGCCAAGGCCGATCAACACCCACTGCCGCAGACTGCCGGCGGACAGAGCGTTGCCGATGAGTTCGGGGGTGACCATGATGGAGCGGGAAACGCTCGCGTCGGTCTGAATGCCGGGGAAGACTTCCGAAAGGCCCTGTGATGAGGCCAGCATCACCGAATCGCCTATGGCGGTAATCTGATCGCCGGTGGGCATCTCATGCTTGGGCTTGGGCGGTGCCGGCACGGCATGGCGCAGCAGCACGTGTTCGGTTTTCTGCATACGTTCCAGTTGTGCGGCCTGTTGCTCCAGCTGGATCTGCATGGCGGTTTTCGCAGGTGCATGAGCAATGCCCTGCACGCAGCCGGCCAACGACAGCACCAGGATAACGTCAACGGCAATAACCCGGGCCACATGATTCTTCTTGTTCGTGCGAAGGGGCACCACGACGGATACCGCCGAGTGCGTTGCCGCCGGTTTCTCCACCATCAGCCAGGAAATCATCACCGCAATGGCGGTGAGCAACGCGGTCATGATGAGAGGCCAAGGCCCTACTGCCTTGAAGATCTTCGGGGCAAGGGCGCTGGAAAGAATCCACAACGGCCAGTGCCACAGGTAGATGCCGTACGAATACTTGCCGAGGGAGGCCAATGGCTTGAACACCATGAGGCTTTGCATCCAGGAATCGTCGGAGATGGTACCGGCAATCAGCAGCACGGACAACAAGCTGGACAATATGATGCCACCGCGGAAGGCGAATGCATCCTGTTTGCCGATAACCGCCATGGTGACCAAGGCAATCAGGCTGAGGAACGCCAATACCGGTGCCGCCGCATTCCAGATGCGATGCTCCACGGGAATCTGAGGTAACGGAGCCCGATGTGCGGCTGCCGAAGCGCTCGAGCTAATGGTGCGGGGCATCGGCACAGCCCTCTGGCGAGCGTGGCCCAACTGAGGAGCGGTGACCCACCAGGCGAGAGCCACACCCAGCATCAGGCCCATGCTGTGGGTATCGGTGCCGAAGTAGACGCGGGTGGGGTCGCCTTTGGGCACATACATCACCCACATGGCGATACTGCTGAACGCCGCGAGTCCCAGTGGGATGAGTGAAGACAGTTTCGTCTGGCGGAGCTTCCACATCAGCCAGACGATGAACGGCACGATGACGTAGAACTGCATGAGCACGCCAATGAACCACAGATGGCGAAACACCTGCGGGTTCATTTGGTCGAAATAGCTTTGGCCTCCGGCAATGGCGTACCAGTTGTAGCAGCCCAGCAGCACGGTGATGACTTGGTCGCGGATGGAAACTAGAATGTCGTGATCGAACAGCCAGCCGACGGAGACGATGACCGGAATCAGCAGAAACAGCGCCGGATAGAGACGTACTGCACGCTTGGGAATATATCGCACGAGATTCAGCGATCCGGTTTTCGCCAGAGAACGAATCAAACTGACGGCAATCAGGAATCCAGAGACGGTGAAGAACACGTCGACTCCGTAGAATCCGCCTGGCAGCCGTTGCTGCATGCAGTGGTACAGCACAATGGCTATCAGCGCCAGTCCTTTAATACCGTCTAAACCCACGAACCGCTTCACGGATAATCCTTCTCTCTCCGTAGTGCCGATGGCATTCCCCGTTCTCTCCAACAAACGGAAAACAAGCCCAGCATGGCCGAGGGGAGAGACAATGCGACAGCAGCGAATCGTCAGGCCGCATGCTGCATGATTACCGGCTTGACGATTCGCGGCATACCGCGCTTATCGGTGGCGCTTACCGGTGATACAGACTCACCCGTTCGTACTTCGGTTCGCAGCACACGTTGATGCCGAGTTTGCGATACAGCGCCTCGTCCGTGGATGAGATGATAACGGAGAAGAAGGCGTCGCAGCCCCGCAACTGTTTGAGCCCGTCGATGACGCGAGCGGCCACAGGACTGGTGGCGCTGGTGATTGACAATGCAATCAGCGTCTCATCCGAGTGCAAGCGTCGGTTCACGCTGTTGAGATGCTCGGTTTTCAGCCGACAGATGGGTTCGATGGCGGCATCGTCGATTACCGGAATGGTTTCGTCAACACCGGTGACGGCCTTGAGCGCGTGCATCAGCAGCGCGCTGGCCGCGCCCAACAGGTCGCCGGTTTTGCCGGTGACCACATGGCCATCGGGCAGCACCATGGCACCAGCCGGGGCACCGGTGGCGGCTTCCTTCTCAAGGGCCACGGCGCGGGCGGGAGAAAGATCGGGGGTCACGCCGGCCCGGTTCATGATGGAGCGCAGCCGCTCCACCTGTTCCTCGCCAGTGCCGGTGCGCTTCAAGTGCACGGCGGCGGCGAAGTAGCGGCGCACGATTTCCAGACGCGCGGCATCGCGGCAGGCATCGTCGTCCACAATGGCGTATCCGGCCATGTTGACGCCCATATCGGTGGGGCTCTGATAGGGGCTTTCGCCCATGATGCGCTCCATCATGGCTTTGAGCACGGGGAATGCTTCGACGTCGCGGTTGTAGTTGACGGTGGTCTCGCCGTACGCCTCCAGATGGAACGGGTCGATGATATTGGCATCGTCGAGGTCGACGGTGGCAGCCTCGTACGCGATGTTGACCGGATGGTTGAGCGGAAGATTCCAGATGGGGAACGTCTCGTATTTGGCATAGCCGGCGTCGATGCCGCGCTGGTGCTCGTGGTAGAGCTGGCTCAGGCACGTGGCGAGTTTGCCGGAGCCAGGGCCGGGCGCGGTGACCACGACGAGCGGCCGGGTGGTCTCGATGTACTCGTTCTTGCCGTATCCGTCGTCTGAAACGATGCGTTCGATGTCGTGCGGGTATCCGGCGATCGGGTAGTGCAGGCGGCAGGTGACGCCGAGTTGCTCGAGGCGGTGGCGGTAGGCGTCGGCGGCGGGCTGATTGGCGTATTGGGTGAGCACTACGGAGCCGACGAGGAAGCCGCGGGAACGGAACACGTCGATGAGTCGCAGCACGTCCTCGTCGTAGGGGATACCGAGGTCGCCGCGGGTCTTGCCTTTTTCGATATGGTTGGCGTTGATGGCGATGACGATTTCCGCATCGTCCACCAGACTTTCCAACATGCGGAACTTGGTGTCCGGCTCAAAGCCGGGCAGCACGCGCGAGGCGTGGTAGTCGTCGAAGAGCTTGCCTCCGAATTCCAGATAGAGTTTGCCGCCGAATTGCGCGATGCGCTTTCTGATGTTGGCGGCTTGCAGCTCGATGTATTTTTCGTTGTCGAATCCCTGGCGCATAGAGGTCGGCATCCCTTTCCGAACGACGTCGTAAACGGAAAAATTATACCGGACGTCGTCGGCAACAAAAAATGGGATTCCCCGATGGGGAATCCCATTCGTCATAGAGAGCAATTACTCCCGAGGAATGTTGAACAGGGGTTTGCATGGCTCCCAAAAACGCGCTGGTTGAAACGTTGCCGACGACGCGTGCGCTCGAAGAGTATGCACGGGTGGCTTTGCGGTGATTTCCCAGACCGTTCGTTGCTAGGCGAGATATTTCTTTTTCCAGGCCTTCTTTCGGGCGTAAGCGTTTTCTGTCATGTCGGAGTAGTCGTAATCAACTTTGAACTTGCCGTTGGAATGGAGAATAAGCGTCATCGATCCCCATCTCTTTTCGGGCTTAAGCGCGGCCCTTTCAGGTTCAATGAACTTGTTGATAGCCATAAAGTTTTTCATCAAGGATGCCCTCGAAACGCCTTTTTGGTCAAAGCATTTAACGAAGTCGTCTTTTCCGCTGCCAGCAACGTAATACTCAATAGAGAACGCACCCTCGGCGTACTCGGCGTAAAACACGACCTTGCTCCAGTCTTCGGGGAGGGTTTCCTCAAGAATTGAAGCTATCCCTTGTAGCATCTTCTTTTCACTCATTACATTTCCTTTGCAGTGTTAAGAAGAAACGTAACCGTCTCTTCGCCGTCAATAATGTCCGTGATAGCAAACGAGCTAGGCCTGAATGACCCGCCCTCATAAAGTGGCTCAACCTTGAAAAACACTTCAGCGCCATCAGCCAAAGCATCGGCGCATTTTTGCTCGATTGCTGCATAGGCTTTTTGGTTAACCTCGCCGCCCATGGCGACAATATTCTCAAGGCCATTTGATCCATTGAATCGGTCGGCAATCAGATGGCCTCTTTGATCAAAAAGCTCTTCAAACCCTTTTCCGATTGACTGGATAGTGTCCTTGATGGTCAAACGACCTTCGTGGGTCTTTAGTTGTAAGAAGCCTTCGGCCGATTCGACCCTACCCATTGCATCGGTAACGTAATTATACCCATTGATCTCATAGCTCATGTTCGGAACGAGGTCGTCGCCAACGCGGTAAAGCTGCCCGAGATCGTCGGTTGCACACTTCACGCCGTCGATCGCAAACTCGTTATTGGGAAGCAGTCGGTCGCCTTCGTAAATTGCCTTTCCGGCATCATCCAGAATTCGTGAGCTTGCGCCCGATTCTGCTGCCTTTGAGGCAAGAAAGTTATTTAGACCTCGTCCGGCAAGAAGCGTTGCTGCCGTAACAGTTCCCGCAACGACTTCTCCGACGATATCCTCCTGAGATATCTCACCGTCTTCAGCGCCGGCTTCCAAGCTCTTTCCCATTTCGTCAAGAACGAGTACAGCCCCAGCAGCGAGTGCTGCAGGGGCAGAAGCGGTGACGGCTACGGCACCAAGCGCAACTTCAGTGGCGATTTCGCCTCCAGTTTCGACATAGTCTCCGATTTCCCGTATCTGCTCATCGGCTTCCATGAAGTCGCCCCAGGCGTTGGCTGCATCGTCAACAGCGTGTGTTTGCGCGGTTTTCACCGCTGCTTCTTCGTCTTCGGCCAGTAGTTCAATATTCGATTGAACACCGACATATGCGTTTTCTCCAACGTCGGCAACTCCAAGTGCGAACCTGCCGCCAAGATAAGCTCCGTTCCTTGCGCCATCGCGGACAGTTTCGCCTGCAGCGTTGAGTGTTGGCTCGCATGCTTTCCAGGCGTCATCTGCGGCTTCTTGAACTGTTGAAATGCTCGCGGTTAGGACATCGCCGGAAGAAATATCCCGCCATGCGGCATCTGCACAATCAGCAACGGTGCGTTGCGCCTCCTCGAAGGCCAATCTCGTTTCGGTCGTATCCGGCATTAATTGCTCTATATTTTCAAACGCCATTTAGATCACCGGCCTTGTTTGAGATAAGACCGCTGATACTTCGGCGAGTGCTGAGGCCTTTTCCGTTGTCTCGATGCCGGTACCCCTCTTTCTCAGCTCGTTGAGATGAGCGTTAAACATCGACTGAATGAACAGGTATTGGATTGGTCCCCAGCTTTCGGGTGAGGAGTCATCTTCGAATTTCCAGCTTGAAAGCAGATGGGAGCAAAGCCTCTCTTTGAGGCTGTCGGCAGATAAATCCCTGGCGTCGTCGAGGATGCGTCCAATATTGAAATACCTATAAGCACACCATTCAAACAGTGGCTTCCTCGAGGACAGAGGAGTCCCTGCCATCTCAATCAAGCGTGCCTTCATGGAGTCAGGTATGTCCATCTTGTGCACACAGTCGCAGAAGTTGTATTCCTTTGGCTCATCGAGCTTGAACGGATTAAGCACACAAGAGTTGAGATAGCGAAGCTCTTCAGAAGAAACCTTGTCCTTCGCGCTGTGCTTGCTCTGTGTTGGCGAGTACTCTAGGCCGCGTTCATGCGGTTCGATGTGACAGAGGACAGGTTCGGTCCATTCGTTCTGATATATTGCTGCAACGCCTCGCTGAAGATTTGCAAGCTCTTGGATTTGGCTCTCGTTAAGATTTGCCGCCTTGCTGACAAGCATCCTGTCGCCTTCGTCAGGCAGTTTCCAGGATAAGTCGATGCGATGATTCTGCCTCAAGCCCAGCGGGTTGTTAAGACGCGGTCATTTTGGCGCTTACATCTCACTTTTTGCAGACGTAGAATACGGGTATTGGAATCATAGGAGGGTTCTCATGCCAAATATCGGTAAGGACGACCATCCGAAGCTGTGGTCGCTTATTTTCGTGCTTATCATCGCGCTGACCTTCTGTTGCTTCGTCATGGGCCAAGGACTCAACAGTGGAACCAGCGTCTTCCTGGCAGGCCAAGGTTACGGTGCGAGCCTTGCCGGCGTACTTGCACTCGTCTTCTCCATTGCCGCCGCGTTAGCACGACTGTTCGTCGGCCCTGTTATCGACAACGGCAAGTGCTCACTCGTTATCATCGCCGGCATCGCTATCCTCATAGCAGGAACAGCACTGTCCGCTGTCGTTCAGGGCATCCCCTCTTCACAATCAGCCGTTTGCTGCAAGGCGTGGGCTTTGGCGCAGCAACAACAGCCTCGACCGCCGCAGCAAGCGTCTTACCGCAAGAACGGCTCGGCGAAGGCATTGGATACCACGGCCTCGGACAGGCTATCGCCATGAGCATCGGCCCAGCCTTCGCACTTTACCTAGTAGGAACCGATCCCTCAACGAACCTCTATGTCGGCCTTGCCCTGGTTGGGTTTGCAGGGCTTGTAATCGCCCTCAACGCACGCTATGAAAGTAAATGGCAAACTCTGCCAAGCTCCAGCGCATACCGAATCAAAATGGAAACCCGGCTCGAACTCGACTCAAAAGACGGGCAGGCACCCAGCTCCACCACAGTAACTACATCCGAAACAATTAACAGTGAAAAGTATCCTGAAGGCGACCAGGTGTCCAAGAGAACCCTGCGTGACTCATTCAACATCTTCGAGCCGCGCGCATTGCCTGGCGCCATCCCACAGATGATCATGTGCCCCACTTTTGGCTTTGGCGTCTTCTTTGCCGGTCTGTACGGTACTACTCTCGGCTATACCCACGCCGGTCTCTTCTACACCATCAGCGCGGTAAGCATGATTATCATTCGCATGATTTCAAAGCATTTCATGGACACCGTACCTGCAATCAAAACAATGACCGGAGCCGTCGCGTGCGGCATCCTCTGCTGCCTTATGCTACTTGCCGCACCGTACGGGGAACCTGTCTTCCTGGCGTCCGGAATCTTCTATGGTCTCGCCACTGGCATAAGCCTGCCACTTAATCAAAGCGTAGCGGTAAAGAACACCCCGCCAGAGCGCTGGGGCGCCGCAAACGCCCTGTTCCTGCTCGCCAATGACATCGGCATTGGCTTCGCAAGCGTAATCTGGGGCGTTATCAATGACTCATTCGGGTTCCAGACAAGCATCGTCTGCGTCATTGTCTGCCTTATCGCAAGCTACGCATCCGCCTGGATCGTCTACCCCGCCCGCGACAAGCGGTGGAGGCATTAGAGCGTAAGCGTCAAAATGACCGCGTAGCAGGAAACGTCCAGGGCCATTCCGGCATACGGATGGAAAAGTCCTGGACGTTTCCATCTTTGCGTTGCGGTATGCCTTAGGCCGCTATGTCGCTACAGGCCCTCCTCGGCGTTGTTCGCCATCTCGTCGTCGAACGCATCGGGGTCGATGTTAATTATGAAGTCGTCAGGCATCTCTTTGGCCTTCTCGGCAGCGGCTGGGTCGAGCTTGCAGGACTCAGGCACCCTATCCGACCATGGCAGGAACGAGTCCACAACCTCATCGGTGAGCTCGCCGGCGTTGGGCATCTCGGTCAGCAGCCACTCGACGTAAAGCCTGGGATTGAGCCCGTTGGCCTTGGCCGTGGTGGTGACGCTGTATATCGCCGCAGACGCCCGCGCGCCGCGCGGCGCATCGCTGAAGAGCCAGTTCTTGCGCCCTACGACGAAGATTCGCTGGGCCTGCTCGGCGACGTTGTTCGAGAGCTCCAGGTGCCCCGTCTTCGAGCACGTTCATGACGTAGGGCCAGAACTCCACAGCGTACTGCAGCGCACGGTGCGGCGCCAGCTTCGGCGAGGCTAGGGGAAGCTGGGCCCGCGCCCATCCCCCGAAGTCCTCCATGAGCGGGCGGAGCTCCGCGTCGCGGGCGGCCTTCCTGCCGCCCGGCTCCATGTCGTCGAACTTGGAGTCGACCTTGAACATGGCGTCGATCCTGCGCCTTGCCTCGAGCGCAACGCTGGCCGCAGACGCCGCCTTGGCGTCGCCGCCGGCGATCTTCACGATTTGGGCGAAGTAGCGGCGCACGTGGACGAGGCACGCCGTGTTGGCGATGTTGGGGTTGCCGAGATTGAAGTAGGGTTTGTAGCCGTTGGCGGTAAGCGTGCCGGACCAGCCCGCAAGAAACTCCTGGGCAACGCCCTTCCTGCGGGTCTCGTGGTATTCGAATACATACACGGGCACGTCGCAGCGCGCCGAGCAGAACTGTATTTCGTCAAGTCGGTGTTTCGTGTTTAGTCATGTATTTTTTTCGGGTTTAG
>ERZ827488.1775-NODE-1775-length-24041-cov-18.308138_pt1 | contig 24041 bp, 18 predicted proteins | sample MGYA00519771_ERZ827488 | MGnify/ENA primary metagenome ERZ827488 (study PRJEB31778, sample SAMEA3449323) | human gut metagenome | biome: human gut; feature: human-associated habitat; material: faeces | place: United Kingdom | collected 2010/2012 ... | reverse complement strand
TCTGCCGCACCTCGCTCGCCGTATCGGCACTTAGAATTATGCGGTATTGCCTTTAATAAAAAACGGGCTGCTGCCCCCCACTGCAAGCCGCAGCACCCGGAACATAAAATAGGAGGAAAGCATGACCTGTACCCACTACAACTTCCCCGTGCCGGAAGAAAAAATGGTGCGTGTAATTACCGATACCGACCTTTGCAACGAAGCGGACGATCCGTTTGCTGTTGTGCAGGCACTGTTGAGCCCCAAGTTTGATAATGTCGGCGTGGTGGCCGCCCACTTTGGCACCCGCGACCCCAACGGAATGCAGAAAAGCTGGCAGGGTCTGAAAGACTTGACGGCCCTGATGCAGCTGACGGTTCCGGTGCTGCACGGTGCGCCCCACGCTTTGCCGGATGCCGCTACCCCGGTGCCCAGCGAAGGCGCGAAGCTGATCATCCGTGAAGCGATGAAAGAGGATACCCGCCCGCTGTTTGTGCTGCTGCTTGGCCCACTGACCGATTTGGCCAGCGCCTATTTGCAGGAACCCCGCATTGCGGGCCGTCTGACCGCAATCTGGATCGGCGGCGCACCGTACCCTGTGGGCGGGCCGGAGTTCAACCTGGGCAATGATGTCAACGCCGTCAACGTGGTGTTTGGCAGCACCATGCCGGTGTGGCAGGTGCCCAAAAATGTGTACGAGATGATGCCGGTCAGTATGGCGGAACTGGAATACCGTGTGCGCCCCCAGGGAGCCGTGGGCCGCTACCTGTTTGACCAGCTGGTGGCTTACAGCCAAACGCCGGAATCCCGCGCCAGCGCGTTCCGCACGGGCGAAAGCTGGGTTTTGGGCGATAACCCCGCCCCCGGCCTGCTGCTGTATGAACACCGCTTCCAGTTTGACTGGGTGCCCGCGCCCTATGTAACGGCGGACCAGACTTATGCCGCCATCGGCCGCAATCGGCCCATCCGGGTGTATAAGGGGATCGACAGCCGTCTGATCCTGGATGATCTGTACGCCAAGCTGGCGTTGTTTGCCCAGTATATGGCGCAAAAGGGGGAGTGAACCATGCTGACTGTGACCGGCCTCTGGTTTGACCATGAGCGGACCCCCGTTGGGCTGGACCATACCCCCGTGTTCGGCTGGCAGCTGGAAGGGAACTGCCGGAACATCCGCCAGACGCAGTACCGCCTGCAAGTTGCCCTGACCCCGGATTTTGCCGCGTTGCTGTACGATGAAACCTGTGAAACCGGAAACTCCACCGCGGTGCACGCGGCGGGCCTGACGCTGCAATCGCTGCAAAAATATTACGCCCGTGTGCAGGTTTGGGCCGATACCGCTGCTGGCCCCCAGCAGACCCTGTGGAGCGAACCGGCGGTGTTCATCACCGCCCTGCTGGACCCAGCAGCCGAGTGGAAAGCCGAGTTTGTGAGCGCGGAATCCCCCGAAACCTGCAGGGAATCCTCCGCCGGTACAATGGTGCGCGCGGCGTTCACCGTAAAGCCGGGGCTGCGGACCGCGTATGCCTGCACCACGGCGCTGGGGCTGTATAATGTTTATCTCAACGGCCAAAAGGTCAGCACCGATGAGATGACCCCCGGCTGGACAAGCTATAACCGCCGCCTGCTCTACCAGACCTATGAGGTCACTGCCATGCTGCACCCCGGCCTCAACATGGCCGGGGCAATGCTGGGGGCCGGGTGGTACAAGGGTGTGATGGGCCTGACCCGCTCCCGCAACAACTATGGCGATACCACCGCCTTTGCCATGCAGTTGACCCTTGTGTATGCCGATGGCACCCGTGAAACCGTGAACACCGGCCCAGCATGGCAGGGAACGAAGGCACCCGTGATATTCTCAGAGATTTACCACGGAGAAGCATACGATGCCGCGCTGGAACTGCCCCACTGGGCCGAATGCGAAACGCCGGAAAACACCCCCGCAGGCCGCTGGCACGCCGTGCACACCGTGCCGTACCCTGCCGCCAAACTGGCCGCCCAGGCCGCAGGCAAGGTATGCGTGCAGCAGCGCATCCCGGCGCAGCGGGTGTTTACCGCGCCGGATGGCAGCACAGTGGTGGATTTTGGCCAGAACATGGCGGGCCGGGTGGAAATTACCGTGCAGGGTACAGCTGGGCAGGTGGCTGAACTGCGCTGCTTTGAGGAGCTGGACGCCGATGGCAACCCCTACCTGGCCAACCTGCGCAAAGCCCGCACCACCATGCAATATACCTTTGCCCGCAGCCAAACGGTGACCTGGCAGCCGCAGTTTACCTATATGGGATTCCGCTATGCGCTGGTGGTGCAGTGGCCGGGAAAACCGGAACCGGCCAATTTTACTGCCTGCGTGCTGCACAGCGCCATGCAGCCGGCAGGGGAGTTTACCTGTTCCGAACCGCTGGTGAACCAGTTGAACCATAACATTTTGTGGGGGCTGAAAAGCAACTTTTTGGATGTGCCCACCGATTGCCCCCAACGCGATGAACGCCTTGGCTGGACCGGCGATGCACAGATTTTTTGCGAGACCGCCTGCTGGCTGGCCGATACCTGGACTTTTTACAGCAAGTGGCTGAAAGACCTTGCCGTGGACCAGCTGCCGGACGGCGGCGTGGCCAATGTGGTGCCCAATATTGAGGAAACCCACACCGAGGCCAACTGGCTGATGAAAAACTGCCCATATGGCGCTTCCGGCTGGGGCGATGCCGCGACTGTGATCCCCTGGGTGCTGTACCAGATGTATGGCGACGATACCATTCTGCGCAGCCAGTACCCCAGCATGAAGCGCTGGGTGGATTTTATGCGCGCCAACACCCAAAACGGTCTGTTTGATTTCAAGATGCAGCTGGGCGACTGGGTGGCGCTGGACGCCGAACCGGGCAGTTATTTTGGCGCAACCCCCACGGCGCTGACCAGCCAGGCGTACTATGCGCTTTCGGCCCAGCTGCTGGCGCTGGCGGCGGAGGTACTGGGCAACCGGCAGGATGCAGAGCTTTATGCGGGGGTTCACCGCCAGGCAGCCCAAGATTTTGCCGCAAACTTTTTTACTCTGGATGGTGCAATGACCGCCCAGACCCAGACAGCCCATATTCTGGCCCTGCGCTTTGGCCTGACCCCGCAAAAGTGGAAGCAGAAAACGATCCAGCGCCTGCTGGAACTGTTGCAACAACAAAACGGGCATTTGGTTACCGGCTTTTTGGGCACACCGTATTTCTGCGCGGCGCTCAGCCAGAATGGCTGCTGGCAGCAGGCGTATGACCTGATGTTGAAAAAAGATTACCCCGGCTGGCTGTATCAGGTGCTGCAGGGGGCCACCACTGTGTGGGAACACTGGGATGGCCGCCGCCCGGACGGCACGATGTGGTCCGCGGGGATGAACTCTTTCAACCATTACGCATACGGCGCGGTGGGGGCATGGCTGTACGGCGAGTGCGCCGGTATTGGCCAGCAGCCGGGCACGGCAGGTTTTTGCGCCGCACGGCTGGCCCCGCGCCCCGGTGGCGGGCTGCGCTGGGCCCAGGCCTGGCACCAGACCCCCTTTGGCCGCTATGCCCTGCAGTGGCAAGCTGATGACGGGAAAATCACCGTTACGGCGGCAATTCCACCCAATGCAGCGGCAAAAATCTGCCTGGAACCCGGTGCCAAGCTGCTGGAAACGGACGGCCTGACCTTTGCGGAACAAAACGGATGCCCTACCGCCCAAGTGGGCTCCGGCCAGTATCGGGTCAGCTATACGATGGAGCAGTAATTGAACCAAAGCGTTCCTTTATGGTACAATAGCCCCAAAGAAATACAACGATTACCCGCGGGAATAGAAAAAGTACTGCAGGCGAAAGGGGAAAGGGAAACATGCAAATCAAATCTGTTGCTGTTCTGGGGGCCGGTGCAGTCGGTTCTTATGTCATCTGGGGACTCAGCTCCCGCAAGGATATTCGCCTTGCTGTAATTGCCGAAGGCCCGCGTGCCGAACGGCTGAAACAACAGGGAATCACCATCAACGGCACCACCTACCGCCCGCAGGTTTGGACCCCGCAGGAAGCAAACGGCGTGGATCTATTGGTGGTTGCGCTGAAATACGGTGCGCTGCCCGGCGCACTGGACAGCATTGCCGCCGCCGTTGGCCCCAACACCACCGTGATGAGCCTGATGAACGGTGTGGACAGTGAGGAAATCATCGCCGCCAAAATCGGTGCGGAACATGTTCTGCCCTCCCTCATCAAGGTGGCCTCCCACAAGGAAGCCGACGGCTACCACTTCAACCCCGAAACCACCATCGGCATTATCTATGGCGAGCTTGCCGCACCGCTGAAAAGCGAGCGCGTGCAGGCCGTGGAAGCATTGCTTGCCGGTACGGGCATTCATTCCCGCGTTACCCCGTATATTAAGGAAGAAATCTGGAGCAAGTTCCGCCTGAATGTCTGCAACAATCTGCCGCAGGCCATTTTGGGCGCGGGCGTTGGCTGTTACCAGAGCAGTGCCCACATGAAAGCCATCAGCGATGGTTTGTGCCATGAGCTGGAGGCCATTGCCGTGGCAAAGGGTATTGATTTGAGCAAGGTGGATGCAAGTTCCCGCCATGGCAGCCTGGTTCCACCTGCAACGCGCTATTCCACGTTACAGGATCTGGATGCCGGGCGGCACACCGAAATTGACATGTTCTCCGGTGCGCTGATGCGGATGGGGCAGGAACTTGGCATTCCCACGCCGTATAACGAGTATACCTATCACATGATCAAGGCACTGGAAGAAAAGAACGATGGCCTGTTTGATTATGCGGCCAAGGCAAGCGATTTGACCTGCGCCAAATAAGCGGGCGAGAGGGAAAAGCATAAAAGCGTTCTACCGGATGCGCCAAGGCCAGTGCGATTTGCTGCTGACCTGCTGCACGGTAATTTTGCTTTTTGAGGATGGGCGCATCAAAGCCCAGTACCCTATGGATGCAGCCGGGGCAGAAAAGGTGAAACATTTTTTACCGCAAAACCGGACGCACAGGAAGAAAAAAATTAACGACGACAAAAATAACAATAATACGCGAATAAAAACGCCAGAGCAGCAACCCTTACCGGGTGCTGCTCTGGCGTTTTTGCTTGCTGTTCCGTCTGCCTTTATGGGGTTAAAAAGGCAGGGGATTACTTTTTAATCTTGATCAGCTGGGCGTTCAGGCTGGGCAGGAATTTATCCCCCAGCAGGTCGGTGGAGATCATGCCGCTCATGTGTTCGGGGCTCATGCCGCTCATCATGCTCCACATCCCTTGGCCGGGTTTCAGGTCAAAGTTGGTGACCAGCTTTACGGCCTTGGCAACAATGGCAAAAGCTTCCTCGTTCTTAGCCAGCTCTGCCATAGAGTCCTTGATAGTATAGTACCCTTCGGGGAATTCCATCGGGGATTCCAGATCCAGGCTGCCCATCTGCTTAAACCAGTTGGCAACGCCCTCCTGGCGCTCATTGAACTCCGGCAGGGTGTAGCAGGCGGGCTCTTTCTCTACCTTTTCCAGCGTGATGGAATCCTTGGCGGAACCGGCTACGGCCAGCAGGGTGTTAAAGCCCTCGGCCAGCGCCACGGTAAAGTGGAACACGCGGTGGGCCTGTTGGGTGCCAACTTCCTTGCCGTTCAGGTACAGGGTCACGCAGTCCTGATTGGAGTAAACCTTGACTTCGGTGGTTTCCCCGGCGCGCTGGGCATAGCGGCGGCCGTTGATGTGCACCATCGGGTCCTTGGTCCAGTATGCCTGGTACAGGTAGAAGCTGTCCTTGCGGGTTTTGCGGTCAATGGTAACAAGGCCCTTATTGTTGCGGCCTGCCACGCCGCCCTCGTTGCGGGCTGCGCAGCCAAAGTCGAACATGTTCCATACATGGCTGGCCCAGATCCAGGGACGATCCTCAAAGGCCTGTGCCATATATTCATGGTATACGGCCTGGTATTCCTCGGTATAATCCTTGCACTGGGGGGTGCTGCTGTGCCAGTTGATGATGCCTTCGCAGCCGTATTCCGAAACGCCAAGGCAGATATCGGGGTGCTCGGCGTGGAACTTGTCCAGCCAGGGACCATTGTCCTCAATCTTGCCGCCATACCAACCAAAGTAGTGGTTGTAGCTTTCCAGGTCGGTGATGTGGTGCATGGGGCCGTCGGTCGGGGTGTGCGAAACATGGGCAATGGTGGTGGAACGGGTGGGATCCAGCTCCTTACACAGCTTCTGCAGGTCGTGGTGGCGTTCCACCAGCTCCTGGCTGATGCCGCCAATCAAAATTTCGTTGGAAATGCCCCAGAACATGATGGACGGGTGGTTGTAGTTCTGGACGATCAGCTCGGTCATCTCGCGGCGGCAGTGTGCGTGGGCATCCTCGCCGGGTTTAAACACGCTGATGAACGGAATCTCGGCCCAAACGGCAAAACCGATGGAGTCGCAGGCATTATAGAAATCCTGACTGTGCTGGTAGTGGGCCAGACGAATGGTGTTGGCACCGACTTCCTTGATCATCTGGGCATCTTCGTAATGGTCGTCAATGCTCAGAGCGTTGCCTTTGTACAAGCGGTCCTGATGGCGGGAAACACCGCGCAGCGGGGTGGGCACGCCATTGATGGAAAAGCCGCCGTCCGGGGTGACGGTGTAGCTGCGCACACCAACATTGACGTACAGATCGTCATAGGATTCATTGCGGCGCTGCAGGCGGGCAATTACGGTGTACAGGTTGGGCTCGTCCATGCTCCACAGCTCAGCATCAGGCACATACAGGGTAACGGCGGTGTTATCAGCCGGGCGGGTGGCGGAAGCAACCTCAAATCCATAGGGATCTTCAATGCTGTACTGCACGGTAAAGTTTTTGTCCGGGTTGGTCACATAGCTTTTGATTTCGAACGTGGCGCCGCCGTCCGCTGCCGGTTTGGGGGTAACTTTAATGCCGGGGCCGCCGAAATAATCCAGGTCAAAGTGGGTGTTGGGCACGCTGATCAGGTTGACGCCGCGGTACAAGCCGCCATAGAACGTGAAGTCGGCGGAAGAGGGATACATGGACGGCGTATCTTCGTTGCTGACTTCAATGGTCAGCTCGTTCTCGCCGTCATGGCACAAATCCGTCACATCAGCGCGGAAAATGGAGTAACCACCCTCGTGGGTGATGGCAACCGTTCCGTTGACCTTGACGGTAGCGGAAAGGGCTGCGGCCAGAACTTCAATATAGGTGCGGCCGCCGGCCAAAGGCTGCTTGGGCGCAGTAAAGGTGCGGGTGTAAACACCGGTGGTGCGCAGATAGCTGCCGTTGCCGTCCATGCCATCCACCGCGTTCCAGGTGTGGGGCAGGGTAACCGCCTCAGCCGGGCGCTCGCCCTTGGGGAAGGTCAGGGTCCAGTTTTCGTTCAGGGAAATTACGTTACGCATGGCAAATCTCCTGTCTTGTTGTGGTTTGTGGTGCGGAATGTTATTTTATGATAGGTTTATTGTACCACAGCGTCCGACAGGATTTTAGAAAGTTTTTATGATGAAATAGTAGAATTTTCAGTAGAATGATTTGTAAAATGCAGGACTGAATAAAAACTGCTTGCAGTGCTTGCAGCAGTTCTTTTATGGTACTTGATGATAAAAGGTTGCCGCCTGCATTTTTCGATAGCGCACCAATTTTTGTGATGTCGTTTCTGACGATTTGGAGCGACATAACATAAGGAATCTCCCTGTTCTATTGTCGATCCAAAACGATTTTCCTCAGTCTCTCCAAATCGTCCTCATCCGGATGGGAGAGGGCACGGTCAAAGTTCTCAATCAGAGCGTCAATGTTTGCCGGATGCTCCGGCTGTGTCTTCATTTTCATATAACGATCCCGTACCGACTGCGGCATTTTGCCCTGGCACATATACTCTCCGAACACGGAGTTGCTTGGGCCAACAGACTGCTTAACATGCTCAAGGATCTTCTGAAAATATGCCTCGCTGCCGCCAAAGCCCGCCGTCCCGAATAGAAAAACCTTTTTGTCTCTCAGCTTTGACAGCAGTTCCAAGGTTGCACTGTCCGCGTTGCCCTTATCCGTCCAGAACCCGATATAGAGTATTTCGGAGTGCAGTTCTTCCGCTTTCGGCGCACCGAAATAGTCACAGTCTTCTGCCGGAAGCACCGCGCGAATTGTATCAGCAAGTTTTTTTGTGTTGCCGGTCAAGCTGCTGAATATGATCGAATATTTTTCCTTATCCATAGTAAAAGCCTCCTGTCTAATCAAATCGGCATCGGTGTCCGGGCAATCAGAATGACCGCCAGAATCGCGCCCACAAACGCTGTAGCACCGATGACAGCCAACACCTTTTTGTTGGTTTTCTTCTTCGCTGCTTTGCAGATCAGAGCGGCGCAAGCTACGCAGACAGCCGCAGCAATAAGCGCAATGCCAAGTGTTTCCCATAACCACGACAATTCATTGATCCAGTTCATAACATCACCTGTCTTTCTCCATTCTCTTCCGGATGCGCTTAGTCCATTAAGCCGTATTTCTTATAGGTGTTCAGCAGCTGCTTATAAAAGAGCCGATTGCCGAAAAACTGCCGATATGTCGCGGATTTCTCTCAACCTTCGGCTTTGAGGCGTTCCATCTCATCCGCCTCGTAAGAGGCTTGTGCCTTGAGATCATTGAGCATCTTTTCAAATCCGCGATTTTTCTGTAAGCGCCTTTGGTGCGCGGAAAGGAAATGCCGTTCTCGTACCGGGTAATCATACGTCTGTTGATCCCCAGTGCATCGGCTACTTCCTGCTGGGTCAGCTTCCGCTTCTCCCGTTCAGCCTTGAATTTCTCTCCAAACGTCATTTTGGTGATCACTCCTGTCCACAAAAAGCTTGTGCCATCAAATTGCGCAAGTCTATGGCGAAGGCATTTGAGGTGCGTATCATAATGACTGAGCAATCCAACTGCTCATAGCATATCCTGAATGGCTCATCCCGTCAAGAAACATGGGGAGTCGTACACGAAAAAGTTACATCTTTTGAGCAGTTCAAATGAACAGGCATTTGTACTGCCGAACATCATCCGTACCGGCATACACCGGTGTGAAGGAACCGGAGTAAGAAATACGGAAATGGCTGCACAGTACAGAAAAGGATACGCCCCGGTTACGCTGGGTGTGGACAGGTTGCGGCTTACAATATAAAAGGAAAAGCCAGAACTGCAGGAAACACGCAGTGCTGAAGATGTGCCAACCTCATCCAATCCAAATCCCCAATCCCACCTCCGTCCCACCGCCTATTCGGCCTTCAACTTCGACCATATCACATTTTGCAATATTTAGGCTACAAAATGTGAGGAAAAAATAAACGAACTTTGATATGATAGGGATGAAATAAAAAGGCTGCTATGGATTATGGGGAAAGGAATGGCGGTTTCTGTTCAATATGCCCACTGACGAGCAGAAAGTGCGTGACCGTAATTTTTAAGCAGGCCAAAAAAACGGACAAATACATGAAACAGAAAAGGGAAGGAGCTTGTACATGAAAGTTTGCTACACGGCAGGTCCGGTCAAAAAACTGGAAAACTGCTTCTCGGTTTCCACCAATGCGGTGGAGATCCGCATCTGGTTTTTGACGGACGATATTCTGCGTATCCGCGCCGGTTTTGATGGGGATTGGGACGAAGCGTCCTACAGTCTGACCATGACCGCCTGGGACTCCCGCACGGACGAGCTGATGAAGGACTGCCGCAAGCGCGTGCAGACCGCCGCTGCCGAACTGACCGATGGCGACAAGCAGGCCGTGATCCAGGGCAGCCGCCTGAAGGTGGTTGTGGAAAAGGCACCCTTCCGTATCATGGTATACGATAAAGATGGCAGCCTGCTGCATGCAGATATTCCCGACCTTGCTTATCGTGAGGATTCCAACCACCGCCGCATGCACGCTTCCCAGATCGAAGCCGACGACTGCTTCTATGGCTTTGGCGAAAAATCCGGCGAGATCAACAAGGCTGAAAAGTACATGAACATGGCCCCCGGCGATGCCATGGGCTACAATGCCAAGGAGACCGATTCCCTGTACAAACACATTCCGTTCTACATCAAGCTGAACCGCGGTACCAAACAGGCAGTTGGTTACTTCTACCACAACACCGCTGAATGTGATTTCAACATGGGCCGCGAAAAGCGTAACTACTGGCACCGTTACTCCACCTACCGCACCGATGCCGGGGATGTGGATCTCTTCCTGATCGCAGGCCCCTCCATTCGCGATATCATTGAGCGTTACACCGATCTGACCGGCAAGTCCGTCATGCTGCCCAAAGCAGCGCTGGGCTATCTGGGCAGCTCCATGTACTACCCTGAATTGCCGGAAAACAGCGATGACGCTGTGCTGGAATTTATTGATACCACCCATGAGGAGGATATCCCCGTGGACGGCTTCCAGCTTTCCTCCGGCTACTGCGCCGTGGAAACCGAGCAGGGCATCAAGCGCTGCACCTTCACCTGGAACAACAAGCGCTTTAAGGACCCCGCTGACTGGTTTGCCCAGATGGTCAAGCGCGGCATTCTTGTTTCGCCCAACATCAAACCCGGCATGCTGCTGGTTCACCCCCTGTTGGAAGAGATGAAGGCAAAGGATATGTTCCTGCCTGCATCTGATGACAACGCCGGTGTGGACGGCCTGGCGGTGGGTACCTGGTGGGGCGGCCCCGGCCTGTTTGTGGACTTTACCAAGCAGTCCACCCGCGAACACTGGAAACAGTACATCAAGGACGCCCTGCTGCGTTACGGCTGCCGCTCCCTGTGGAACGACAACTGCGAGTATGACAGCATGGTGGACAAGGACGCCAAGGTTTACTTTGAAGGCAAGGGCAGCACCATCGGCACCATGAAGCCGGTGATGAGCAACCTGATGTGCCAGCTTTCCAACGAAGCCATTGAAGAGTACGACCCCAACTGCCGTCCCTTCTCTGTCTGCCGTTCCGGCCATGCCGGCATCCAGCGTTACGCCCAGGTTTGGGCAGGCGATAACCTGACCCACTGGGATACCCTGAAATACAACATTGCCACCATCCTGGGCATGGCCCTGTGCGGTGTTTCCAACCACGGCTGCGATATCGGCGGCTTCTATGGCCCCGCACCGGAGGCCGAGCTGTTCGTGCGCTGGGTGCAGAACGGCATCTTCCAGCCGCGCTTCTCCATCCACTCCACCAACACCGACAACACCGTGACCGAGCCCTGGATGTTCAGTGATAAAAAGCAGTACATCCGCGATGCCATCAACTTCCGCTATAAGCTCAGCCCGATGCTGTATTCCCTGATGGTGCGCGCCCACGAAAGCGGCCTGCCGATCTGGCAGCCCACCTTCGCCGTGTTCCAGAACGACCCCGCCACCTATGATGAGGGCGTTGACTTCATGTTTGGCGATTCTCTGCTGGTGGCCAACGTTGTGGAAAAGGGCCAGACCGTGCGCCCTGTCTACCTGCCCAAGACCGAGAACGAAAACGAGCGCTTCTACAACTTCTACACCCGCGAGGAGTACGCTCCCGGCCAGACGATCGAGGTACCGGTCGATATTTCCAGCATTCCGCTGTTTGTGCGCAGCGGTGCTATCCTGCCCATGAGCGGCAACCGCCTGCACAACCTGATGACCGAAAAGACCACTGAGCTGGAGATCCTGATGGCACCGGATGTGGATTCCGAGTTTGTTCTGTACGAGGATGACGGCTGCACCAATGAGTATCTGAAGGGCGCTTACCTCAAGACCCGCATTGCCGTGACCGCAGGCGTAAAGACTTACGTTCACTTTACCAACGAGGGCGATTACGATACCGCTGTGGAAAGCATGTATCTGGATATGATCCACCGCGAAAAATCCCCGTTCTATGTGCAGCTGGATGGCAAGGAGCTGCCGCACTTCCTGCACCGCCGCAAGTTTGAGGAAGCCGAGAGCGGCTGGTACTACAGCCAGCGCCTGAAGAGTGTGCAGGTCAAGTACCCCAACCCCAAAAAGGACCATGAGATCATGGTCTCGTTTGAGCAGTTTGATCTGATTGGTATGTAACGCGCCGTAAAACGCGATACAAAATAGAAGGAGGAAACAAAATGTTCAAAAAGATTGCAGCGCTGGCAACGGCTGCTGTGCTGTGCGCCGGGCTGATGGCTGGCTGCGGCGCATCCAGCACCACGGCTGACACCAGCTACAGCGCAGAAAACCCACTGGTTCTGACGCTGGCCCACGGCCTGTCCGAGACCCACACCGTCCACATTGCCATGACCCAGTTTGCTGAGGAAGTGAACGAAAAGACCGATGGCCGCATCCAGGTCAAGATCTTCCCCAACGGCCAGCTCGGCAGCGAAAACGAGAACCTGGAGCAGCTGCAGGCAGGCGTTATCGCCATGACCAAGGTTTCTGCCCCCGGTCTGGCAACGTACAACGAAGCCTACAACGCATTCGGCCTGCCTTACATCTTTAATGATACCGAGGATTTCTACCATGTCATGGACTCCCAGCAGATGCAGGATTTCTTCCTCTCTACCGGCGATGACGGCTTTGTTACCCTGACCTATTACACCTCCGGCGCCCGCTCTTTCTACACCAAAGACAGAGCCATCCGCACCCCGGCTGACCTGAAGGGCCTGAAGATCCGCGTGCAGGACATGAAGTCCCAGACCGATATGATGAACTATCTGGGCGGCATTCCCGTTGCCATGTCTTACGGCGATGTGTATACCTCCCTGCAGACCGGCATCATTGACGGCACCGAAAACAACGAAACCGCACTGACCACCGGCAAGCACGGCGAAGTGTGCAAGGTCTACTCCGTTGACCAGCACGCCATGATCCCCGACGTTCTGATCATGAGCGAAAAGGTATGGAAGCAGATCTCCCCGGAAGATCAGGAGATCATTCTGGAAGCTGCCCACAACTCCACCGAGGCCCATAAGGTCATGTGGGATACGGCCATTGAAGAAGCTGTAAAAGAAGCACAGGAAACCATGGGCGTTGAGTTTGTTTACGATGTAGACAAGGAAGCTTTCCGCGAAGCAACCCAGCCCATGATCGAAGCATACGAAGAACAGTATCCCGGCGTTAAGACCCTGATGGATACGATTGAAGCTGCACGAGAGGGGGAATAAAACATGAAACAGTTTTTGGGTAAAGTAAAGTTCTGGATGGATAAGTTCCTCAGCATTGCCTGCGCCGTTCTGCTGTCTTTCATGACCATCCTGGTTCTCATCCAGGTGTTCTCCCGTTATGTCCTCAACAGCCCCGTTGCCTTTACGGAGGAACTGGTGCGCTACAGCCTGATCTGGACCGGCTTTATCGGTGCAGCTTACGCATTCTCCACCCGCGAGCATATGTCCCTGACGCTGGTGCGCGATAAATTCACCGGCAAAGCCCACACCGCTCTGCTGGTTGCCATCGACGGCCTGATCCTGCTGCTGGCAATCTTCGTCATCACCATCGGCGGCTTCAAGCTGGCTGTTTCTGCCAGCCGTGAATTCTCCGCTCTGCTGGGCATCCCCCGCAGTCTGGTGTACTCCATCGCTCCGATTTCCGGCATTTTCATCATCATCGCCCAGATCATCAACATTTATGAAGATATCACCGGCGAAAAAGTTGACTGCTAAGGAGGGCACAGAACAATGAGCATTACACTGACAACCGTTATCCTTTTTGCTGTGTTCGGCGTGCTGCTGTTTTTGGGCGTGCCCATCTCCATCAGCATCGTGGTTTCTTCCATTGTAACCGCCATGTCCACCCTGTCTTGGGACCAGATCACCTTTATCACCATGCAGAAGATGAACTCCGGCGTTGAGTCTTTCTCTCTGCTGGCTGTGCCCCTCTTCATCCTGGCTGGCAACATCATGAACAACGGCGGTATTGCCAAGCGCCTGGTCAACTTTGCCCAGCTGTTCGTTGGCAAGATCCCCGGCTCCATGGCACAGGCCAACATCCTGGGCAACATGCTGTTCGGCGCACTGTCCGGTTCCTCCGTTGCTGCTGCTTCCGCCATGGGCGGTTGCATCAGCCCCATTGAGGAAGAAAACGGCTATGACCCCGCTTACTCTGCAGCAGCCAACATTGCTTCCGCCCCCACCGGCCTGCTGATCCCGCCCACCTCCGCATTCATTGTTTACTCCACCGTTGCTGGCGGTGTTTCCATCTCCACCCTGTTCATGGCTGGTTACGTTCCCGGCATCCTGATGGGCCTGTGCTGCATGCTGGTTGCCTTTGTCGGCGCCAAAAAGGCAGGCATGAAAGCTACCGGTTATGATAAGAGCAAGAGCATCGGCAAGACCATTTGGGACGCTGTGCCCTCTCTGCTGCTCATCGTCATCGTTATCGGCGGTATCGTTTCCGGTATCTTCACCGCTACCGAGGGCGCTGGCATCGCAGTTCTGTACTGTCTGATCCTCTCCATCGTCTACAAGAGCATCACGTTCAAGAGCTTCTTGAAGATTCTGTTGGATTCCGCCAAAACTTCCGGTATCATCCTGTTCCTGATCTCCGCTTCCTCCGCCATGTCCTTTGTTATGGCTTACTCCGGCATCCCGGCAGCCATCTCCAACGGCCTGATGAGTCTGACCAGCAACAAGTACATCATCTTCCTGCTGATGAACATCATCCTGCTGGTGATCGGCATGTTCATGGATATCACCCCGGCCATCCTGATCTTTACCCCGATCTTCCTGCCCATCGCTACCAGCTTTGGCATGACCGAGATCCAGTTCGGCGTTATGCTCATCTTCAACATGTGCCTGGGCAACATCACCCCGCCGGTTGGCTCCGTTCTGTTTGTCGGCTGCGGCATTGGCCATGTTTCCATCGAGCAGGTCACTTCCAAGCTGATCCCGTACTTTGTCGCATTGGTGCTGGCCCTGCTGGCTGTTACCTATATCCCGGCACTGTCTCTGGGTCTGCCCGGCCTGATGGGCCTGATCTGATCGCAGGCTTTGCCCCGTAACTCAACAATAGCATAAACAAAAACGGCACCGCTGCCCAAAGGGAAAAACCCGGGCGGCGGTGCTGTTTTTGCTAAGGTTCCAGATACACTTTAGGGTGTTGAAGCAACCGGTTCCTGCACAATACCTAACAAATAATTCCATAGTTTTTGCTTCCTAATGATTGTCTTGATTTAGTAACTTCATGGAATAATCGTAAAAATCACTCAATTCCTTATATGTCTGTATCTTATTTTTGCGTTTTAGATAATCAGCATAAAAGGCAAAGAAGCAAGCAAGGGCAGCACCAATCATCATCAATCCGTATCCCCATAGGGTACTTCCACCATTTAGCGTAATGATAAGACCAGTTACCGCAATAAGCAGTCCTATAATCATAACCAGGCCGCTTTGGATCAGTTGTATTGCATCTTGGGGGGATTTATTTAGAGTTGTGTTGGCCACTTCTTTTTTCATCGTTTCTATATCTCCTTTCATAAGGTCATCCAAAGAAACGGAATAAATGTCGCAGAGCATAATTAGATTGTGAACATCAGGATAGCTCCTTTCATTTTCCCAACTTGAAATTGTTTGCCTTGAAACATCGAGGAGCTCCGCAAGTTTTTCTTGGCTAAAACCGCTTACGGTTCTCAGTTCTTTTAGTCGTTTACTTATGTACATCGCATTTGTTCCTTTCTTCTGTATATTCTTTATAACACATTTCCGCAAAAATACGATCAAGTTTACTTTCCAACCACCGTCAAAATCTCTTTACATAGGTGTTTGAAACGCAGAATCAACCATGTTTTTTATACCACCAGAGCGCCTATAACACCGTGGGAAAGCAGGCGGCAGCCTTTATTGCAGACTTTTTTGATAGCGCTTCCTGCTGAACATGCCGCCAAATTTTTTCAGCCTTTCTTCCTGCCGGGCCTTGCTGGCTCTCTTTTTTTGTGGTACCATGCCCTACAAAAGTAAAAATGGCCGCAAGCGGCAGGGGAGCCCCCCTGACCATGCAGCCAACAACAGGAAGGGCACATCATGAAATTTTTCAGTCTCGAAAATCCAATCTGGAAGTTTATCGGCAATTTGGCGGATTTTTTCCTTTTGTCCTGCCTGTGGTATCTCTGCTGCCTGCCGGTGGTAACGGCGGGTGCGGCCACAACGGCGCTGTATTACGTTACCTTAAAGATGGCCCGCGGGCAGGAAGGCCAGCTCATTCCCGCGTTTTTCCATTCTTTTAAGCAGAACCTCAAGCAGGCAACCGCGCTGTGGGTGGGGTACCTGGCGGTTGGCATCCTTCTGGTACTGGATCTGGTGATCTGCCTGCAGACCAGTTCGGTGTTTGCGGGGGCAATGTTTTTTACCAGCGTAGTGCTGCTGGCCTGTTGGGCGCTGTTTATCACCATGCTCTTCCCGCTGGTTGCCCGGTGCGATAACACCATCGGCGCGCTGTTCAAGATGGGCATTGCCATGGCGCTGCGCAATGTAATGCCTGTTCTGGCCGCGCTGATGGTCACCGTAGCATTTTTTGCCGTGGGCGTTTTTGTATTCTGGCCGGTGCTGCTGGTGGCGCCGGGGCTGGCGAGCTACTGCAACGCCTTTTTGTTCAACCGCATTTTTGATAAATATGGCATGACGCTGGAATAACTGCACAATAAAATACGGTTTGGTTACGGCACTCCGTGCGTTACCCATTATCCCGCAGGTGGGGGTGGATGGGCAGCCCGGAGTGCTTTCTGTATTCACGGGGGGAACGCCCGGTGCTGGCGCGGAACAGATCCTTGAAATAGTTGCTGCTGCCAAAGCCGCACAGCATGGCAATTTTGGTGATGGAGTTATCTGTCATCAACAGCATCTGGGTGGCCTGGCGCAGCCGGATGTAATTCACATGCTCTTTGAACGTCTGCCCGGTGATCAGCCTGAACTTGCGGGAAAAATAGGTGGGGCTCAGGTTGCAGTATCCGGCCACTTCTTCCAGCGTTAAGGGCTGCTGGTAATTCAGCGCAATGTATTTCAGCGCGCGCTCAATGTCGGCGCTGTAGCCCTCTTTGGGAGACATGGTTTCATGGCTGAAAATGCCATTCCGCAGCAAAAGCAGCACCAGATGCAGCGATTCCAGCTCCAGCACCTGCTCCGAATATTTGCGCGGCAGGTCGTTTTCCAGCAGCATCTGGTCCAAAAGAGCTTCTACCATCGTGCGGGTCTCGGCGTTCAGGATCACCTTGCAGGAACGCTCCAGCGCCTGCTGTACTTCGGTCGGGTCGCCACGCATCATGCCGGCAAGTACATCTGATTTACAGAACACGATAATGCGCTCGCAGCTGGTTTTGCCCTCGTAGCGGGTGCTGTGGGGGTCGCCCGCAGCCACAATAAACAGGTCGCCCGCTTCCAGGTGCCACTGGCCCTGGTTGACGGTGTAGGTGCAGGTGCCGCTTTTCAGGTAAAAAATTTCGCAATAAGTGTGGGTGTGCTCGTAAGACATGCGGAACACCGGGCCGTGCAGAGCACGCTCTACATAAACATCAACAGTTTGCTGCTCCAATTCTTCCGCCGTGCGGGAGTTGGAGTCGTTCTCCATCGGTTCGCGTTCGGGACTCATTGGCAAAGACGTCCTTTCATAAAGTTGTAACTTTTAGCATTGTGCATAAATTGGCAAAAATGTGTTTATGTATTATGGATATATATAATACACTGTTTTTGGGGAAAGTCAAGAAAACTGTGTTTTGTAGCAAAAACTGCATATTTTTTTAGTATTTTCGGTGCTTTCCAGCAGGTATAATGACAATGTTGAAAGAAAGACGGGGTGCACACCGCCTGAATAAAAAATGTTAACGGCAAAGCTGGTTCATCGCTTGCCCAGCTGCCGTTCCACTGCTTGACATTAAGGAGAACACCATATGAAAAAGAAAATTATTGCAGCCACAATGGCCGCCGCTATGTGCGTAAGCCTGGCAGCCTGCGGCGGCAGCACCGCCTCTTCCTCCGCCGCTGAAAGCACCGCTTCCTCCACTGCCGAAAGCACTGCATCCTCTACTGCAGACGCTGCTTCCACCGGCGATGAAGAAGTTGACCTGCGCATGGCATGGTGGGGTTCTCAGGACCGCCATGACCGCACCATCAAGGCCATCGAGCTGTATGAATCCCTGCACCCGAACGTAAAGATCGAGTACGAGTATTACTCCTTTGATGACTATTTCACCAAGCTCAAGACCCTGGTTGCTTCTGACCAGGTGTGGGATATTTTCCAGCTGGGCGGCAACTTCCCCATGTACATGGACAAGATCTATCCGCTGGATGACTACATCGCTTCCGGTGTTGTGGATGTTTCCGGCATCGGCGATGCCAACCTGAAGACCACTCAGGATACTGAGGGCCATCAGCTGGGTATCTCCAACGGCCTGAACTCTTACGGCATTGCTTACGATCCCGACATGTTCGCTGAAGCCGGCGTTGCCGAGCCCACCGATACCTGGACCTGGGATGACTACGCAAACGCTGCCAACACCATCCATGAAAAGCTTGGCATTTACGGCTGCTCCTCCATGCTGACCTCTGAATTCATCGCTGGCTGCTCCGTTTACGTTGCACAGTATGGCGATGTTGGCCAGTACAGCTTCTTTAACCTGGATCTGACCGGCATGGGCTTCGATGACCCCCAGATGCTGACCCCCTACATCCAGATGCGTGCTGACTCCATCAAGAACGAGGTTTACCCCGATGCCGGTGCTTCCGCTGAGATCACCAACATCGAAAACGACTTCCTGGTAACCGGCGAAGCTGCAATGGCTTGGGTTGCTGCCAACCAGTTCCCGACCATGTACAACGTCTGCCAGGAGCAGGGCCGCACCCTCAAGCTGGCAACTCTGCCCCGCATCACCAGCGATGGTCCTTCCGGTGCTGTCATCCAGTCCTCTCAGATGCTCTGCGTCTCTCAGGACAGCCAGCAGAAAGAAGAAGCTGCTAAGTTCATCAGCTGGTTCGAAAATGACCCCGACTGCAACAACATCCTGCAGGGCGAGCGCGGCATTCCTGTAAACGCTACCGTTCGTGAGACCCTGTCTGCCAACGCTACCGAAGGCCAGCAGATCATGTACGACTTCATGGACAAGGTTTCTAAGTTCAAGATGCCGGACAAGGTCAACGTGCTGAGCCCCGACGGCCAGGACGAGGTTGTTGATAATTACCGCAACTACATCCAGCAGGTTGTTGACGGCCAGATCACCGCAGAAGAAGCTGCCCAGAAGACCTATGACGATGCAGCTGCACTGTTCACTAAGTAAGCTTTAACACAAATTCATAATGCTCCGGGCGGGCACGGTCAGGAAGAAAGGGCTGTGCCCGCCCTTTTTTGAAAGGGAGGTATTCTTTCGTGAAAGGTCAAACTTCCACCTCGGCACTGAAAAGGTTCATGAACAAAGATAATACCGTCGGCCATGTGTTTGCGTTCCCGTTTATCTTTGGTTTTGTCTGCTTTTCCCTGATTCCGGTATGCATTTCCTTTTATTATGCATTCACCAACTACTCGCTCGGCTCCAAAACCGCAGCATTTATCGGGTTCAAGAACTTCCTGCGCCTGTTCCAGGACGAGGTTTTCCTGAAATCTCTGGCCATCACCTTAAAATACGTTTTGATCTCTGTGCCGCTCAAGCTGACTTTCGCTTTGCTGGTGGCGTACCTGCTCACCCGGCCCAGCCGCATGGTTACGTTCTACCGTTCACTGTACTTCCTGCCATCCCTGGTTGGCGGCAGTGTGGCCGTTGCCCTGGTGTGGAAACAGCTGTTTGCCCGCAAAGGTCTGTTCAACAGCGTGCTGGCCAACATGGACATGAGCACCATCAACTGGTTCGGCAACCAGAAACTGGCGCTTTACCCGCTGATTTTGATGTCCGTCTGGCAGTTTGGCTCTTCGATGATTATTTTTGCCGCTGGCTTAAAAGAAATCCCTGTCAGCTATTATGAAGCTGCCAGGATCGACGGCGCACGTGGATACCAGACCTTCTTCCGCATCACGCTGCCCTGTCTGTCTCCCATCATTCTGTATAACCTGATTATGCAGACCATCTCTGCTTTCATGGCATTCACCCAGGCTATGATCATCACCAACGGCGGCCCCAACAACAGCACCATGCTGTACGCCCTGTACGTTTACAACCAGGCCTTCAAGTACAATGATATGGGTTACGCCTGCGCCATGTCCTGGTTTATGCTGGTGGTTATGGGTCTTATCACGTTCATCATCTTTAAAACATCCAAGTTCTGGGTGTTCAGCGAAGCAAACTAAGCAGGGAAGGAGAGTACGGTTATGCATAACAGAAAAGCAGTCACCAAAGTACTGTATCACGTTTTTGTCATTTTGTTCGGCTTTATGATGGTTTATCCCGTATTGTGGATGATCAGCGGCTCGTTCAAGGGCAACGCCGAAATTCTGCGCGGCACCCTGTCCCTGATCCCGAAAGAACTGAAGCTGACAAACTATGCCACCGGCTGGAAAGGCTTTGGCGGCACCACCTTTGCAACCTTCTTTACAAACTCCATCTTCATTACGGTCATTGCAACCTTCGGCACCGTCATCAGTTCCTCTCTGGTGGCCTATGCTCTGTCCCGTGTGCGGTTCCGCGGCCGCAAGTTCTGGTTCACCTGCATGCTGGTCACCATGATGCTGCCCACCCAGGTCATCATGATTCCCCAGTATCTGATTTATTATCGCCTGGGTCTGGTTCCCGGCTATGTACCCCTGATCCTGCCTTACTTCTGCGGTCAGGCGTTCTTTATCTACCAGATGATGCAGTTTATGCAGGGCATCCCCAAGGATCTGGACGAAGCCGCTACCATTGACGGCTGCAGCAAATACCAGATTTACAGCCGCATCATCCTGCCGCTGATGAAACCCTCCATCGTAACCACTGTTATCATTCAGTTCTACTGGAAGTGGGACGACTACATGGGCCCCCTGCTTTACTTGAGCCGCCCGCAGTCCTATACTGTATCTATCGCCATCAAACTGTTTGCCGATTCTGCTTCCACCACGGACTACGGCGCAATGTTTGCTATGTCCACCCTTTCGCTGATCCCCGTGTTCCTGATCTTCCTGTTCTTCAACCGCTATCTGGTTCAGGGCATTGGCACCAGCGGCCTGAAAGGCTGATGTTTGTATGAAAACCATCCAGAACCCCATCCTGCGCGGCTTTTGCCCGGACCCCTGCATGATCCGCACCGGGGACGATTATTACATTGCCACATCCACCTTTGAATGGTGGCCCTGTGTCAACCTGTACCATTCCAAAGACCTGGCCCACTGGGAGCAGCTGCCAAGCCCGCTGCGCGAACCCGGCCAGATGGACCTGCGGGGGGACCCCAACTCCGGCGGTATCTGGGCCCCGGACCTGAGCTGGGATGGGCAGTATTACTACCTGCTTGTCACCAACGTGACCACCAAAAAGGGCCGTTGGTACAACACCCATAACTATATGAGCCGTGCCGCTTCCATCACAGGGCCGTGGAGCCAGCCGGTGTACTTGAACAGCATCGGATTCGACCCTTCGCTGCTGCATGATACCGACGGTAAGTGCTACCTGGTCAATATGGTCAACGGCTTCAAAGGCGTGCTGGTGCAGCAGATGGACCCCGAAACCGGCGCCCTGCTGGGCGAACGCCGCAAGGTATACAGCGGCTCCGGCATCGGCTGCACCGAAGGTCCCCGCATCTATCACATTGGCAGCTGGTACTATCTGGTTGTGGCCGAAGGTGGTACTGGGTACTCCCATTGTGTCACGATTGCGCGGTCGGACAACGTGTTCGGCCCCTATGAGACAATGCCGGACAACCCGCTGCTGACTTCGGATCAGAACGATCTGACCGCCATCCAGAAATGCGGCCACGGTTCCTTTGTGGAAACGCAGAACGGTGAATGGTACATGGCACACCTGTGCTCCCGCCCGAACTCTGCCCGCGGCAGCCTGCTGGGGCGCGAAACAGCGCTGCAAAAAATCACCTGGCAGGATGGCTGGCCGCGGCTGGCCTGCGGCGGAAAAATTGCCCAAAACGCCGTGCCCGCCCCAAAAGATTTGCCAGAAGTGGAGCTGCCCGCAATGGCGGAACAGGATGACTTTGACGTTCCGGCCCTTGCCCCCGGCTATGCCACGCCGCGCACCCCGCTGGGCGATTGTGTGAACCTGACCGTCCGCCCCGGCTGGCTGCGGCTGACCGGGCAGGAATCCATGAACTCGCTGCACCATGTCACCCTGGTGGCCCGCCGCCAGCAGGAGCACGAAATGCAGGCCGAGACCCGCATGGACTTTGCCCCCGTCTGCCCGGAGCAGATGGCCGGTTTTACCTACTGTTATGACAGCATGAACTTCTACCTGCTGGGCAAGACCTGCGCCGAGGATGGTACCCCGGTGCTGGAACTGTTAAAAAGCGATACTGGTGTGGTGGAAGATGTGTGCGACCCTGTTCCCGTGCCGGATGGCACGCTGGACTTTAGGCTGACCACCACCCCGGACGGCGGCATGGCGCAGTTCTATTACCGCCAGCCGCAGGGGGAGTGGCAGTCCATCGGCCCGGCCTGCCCCACCGATATTTTGACGGACGAGCACTGCCGCGGTTTTACCGGGGCGCATGTGGGGGTGTATGCCCACGATATGGCAGGGCTGCATAACCATGCCGATTTTGATTATCTGAACGTACATTTTGAGAGGTGAGCTCCCATGATGCAGGCAAACACCGGCGTCCGGTTTGAAACCAAAGACCCGCTGCTTTCCCAACTGGTCAAACAGGCGGAAGAAAAGTGCCGCCTGAACATTAAAAACTTTGGCGGCGACCCCGTTCTGGTTGAGGGCGGCGGCTATGAAAAAATCTGGCTGGAAACCCAGCCCATGGGCGGCGCAATGTATGCCAGCCGTGATTTTGCCACCGGCCTGAACAACAGCCTGATGTTTATGCGCCACCAGCGTGCGGACGGGCGGATTCCCGGCAGTATTGCGGTGATTGATGGCAAAGTGGTGCCGCAGTTCAACAAGTTCCAGGGCTTCTGCTTCCCGGAACCGGCGCTGGATCTTTACTATCTGGGCGGCAAGGATGCCGAATACCTGGCCCAGCTGGCCAAAACGCTGGAAGCGTTTGACGCCTACCTGTGGCGTGTACGCGATTCCGATGGGGACGGCTGCCTGGAGACTTGGTGCAAGTACGATACCGGCGAAGACCACGCCATGCGTTACGCCGATGCCCCCGACCCGTGGGAGGAGGAAACCCCGCCCCAAGGCTGCACAGCGGTGCCCATTGCCTCGATGGATGTGATGAGCTACTCATATGCCTGCCGCGAAACATTGGCGGAAATTGCACGAATCAGCGGCGATGCCGAGGCACAGGCCCAGTGGGCCGCCAAGGCCAAAGCCGTGCAGGACAAGATGGTGAGCTACCTGTGGGACGATGCCCGCGGCGCGATGTTTGACCGCGACAAAAACCACAACCAGATGCCCACCCTGATCCACAACACGCTGCGCTGCATGTATTGGCACAGTCTGCCGGATGCTTTGGCGGAGCGCTTTGTCAAGGAGCACCTGCTGAACCCGCAGGAGTTCTGGACCAAAATGCCGCTGCCCAGCGTGGCCGCCAACGACCCGCTGTTCCGCAACGTGACCACCAACAACTGGAGCGGCCAGGCTGAAGCGCTGACCTATCAGCGTGCCATCCGTGCGCTGGAAAATTACGGCATGTATGAGCTGATTCCCCAACTGGGGCAAAAGCTGATGCAGGCCATTGGCCCCCAGTGCCGCTTTGTGCAGCAGTATGACCCCTTTACCGGCGAACCTTCGGTCATCTGTGAACCTGGCCAGCCCCCGCAGGATGCTTACGGCCCGGCTATGCTCTCGGTGCTGGAATACACCGCCCGCATGTACGGCGTAAGCCTGGTGCGGGATACCGTGGTGTGGGGCACCTGCCCGCTGGAATGCCGCTATACCCAAGCCCTGAACGGCCGCAGCTGGGAGATCGTGAACAGTGGTCACGAGGCGGAAGCCTTTGTGGATGGCCGCAAGGTGTTCACCGCTGGCCCCGGCCTGCGCATTACCACCGACCTGGATGGCAATATTCTGGGCACGGCCCGCTACCTGCCGGATGCAGACCCCGCCCAGGTGACGCCGCAATAAAGGCAACACCGCACAATTCCCGCCTTGCGGCTTAAGCACCGCTCCGGCAG